>Ga0105049_10002210_pt1 | contig 22970 bp, 27 predicted proteins | sample MAT06_FD_78087 | JGI IMG/M metagenome (GOLD analysis project Ga0105049, IMG submission 78087) | Freshwater microbial communities from Lake Fryxell liftoff mats and glacier meltwater in Antarctica - MAT-06 | ecosystem: Environmental > Aquatic > Freshwater > Ice > Liftoff microbial mat | place...
CCGTGGGTGACCGTCCCGTGGGTGACCGTCCCGTGGGTGACCGCCCGATGGGTGACCGCGATGCTGGTGGCGGCCGCGAGCGCCGTCCGTGGCGCGACCGCGACGGTGGTGGCGGCGAAGGCCGTGGCGAGCGCTCGTTCGATCGCGGCGGTGACCGCGGTGAGCGTGGCGGTCGGTTCGACCGTGGCCCGCGCACCGATGCGCCGGTCTCCGACACCGCAGATACGATGGTGATCAGCGCCGCGCCGGCCGTCGAGGGCGGCGAGCGTCCGCGCGACGACCGTCCGCGCGACCGCGACCGCGGTGGTCGCGACCGTGATCGTGGTGGCGAGCGCCGGTTCGATCGTGACCGCAACCGCGATGACCGTGGTGGCCGCGACCGTGATCGCGGTGGCGATCGCCCGCGCACCGACGAGGCGCCGGCGCCCGCTGCGGCTGCCGATGTGGTGGTGGCCGACGTCCTGACCGGTGCACCGCCAGTGGTCGAGGCGACCCCCGAGGCCGCCATCGGCGAGCGCACCGAGCGCAATGACCGTGGTGATCGCGGTGGTGATCGTGGCGAGCGTCGGTTCGATCGCGACCGTGGTGGTCGTGACCGCGGCGATCGCAACCGAGATCGTGGTGGAGCTGGTGGAGCTGGTGCAGCTGGTGGAGCTGGTGGAGATCGTGGAGCTGGTGGAGATCGTGGTGATCGCCCGGCGCGCGATGCGACGCCCGCGGTGGTGGCCAGCGAGGTCGGTACCGAGGCGGCTCCGGCCGTCGAGACCGTCGTCGATGACACCAGCACGGCGAAGGTCGAGGACGTGGCTACGCTCGAGCGCGGCACGAGCGATCGCGGTGGCAAGACCAGCAAGCGTGACAGCAAGGCAACCGCCGGCGACAGCCGCGAATTCTGGGAGACCTGGGCCGAGGAGAAGACCACGCGCCCTGCCCCCGAGCCCGCCGCTGCGAAGCCCGAGGCGACCGAAGAGTCGACGTCGGAAGAGCGCCCCGCGCGTAGCCGCGATCGCAGTCGTGGCGGCGACAAGGGTCGTGAGCGCGGTGGACGCGACGCCAAGCGCCGCACCCGTGATGCCGGTGAGAAGCCGACCGAGAAGACAGCGGCGGCTCCGGCCGACGACAAGCCGGCGGAGGAGCCCCGTGGTCGTATCAAGCGTGACACCGAGCTAAGTCCTGGGTCGGTGACCGCCGATGCGCAGGCTCGCCTGTTCATCAGCCTCGGCAAGAAGCACGGCGTGTCGGCCGACGATCTGCGCGAGCTGCTCGCCGGTCCGATCGGCGGCGACAAGGCCCGCATCGGCTCGGTCAGCCTACGTGATTCGCATGCGCACGTGCGCGTCCCCGAAGGCGTGGTCGACGACATCATCAAGGGTGTCAACGGCACCAAGCACGCCGAGCACGACGTCACCGTCGAGCGCTCGCGCGCCTGATCGATCGACGCTGATCGAAACGCGTCGGCCTGGCGGCCGGCGCGTTTTCTCGTTTCGGTCGTCGTCTTCAGGTGTTCCGGTTCGCGGGCCGCGTGCTCGCCGGCGATGACGAGCGCCGACGCAACCAGATTCATCAGTAGCTCAGGCGTCCCGCTGTCCCATGTCGATCGTCATCGTGATCGTCGGCTCGATGCCGAGCTCGGTCGCCCGTTGCTCGCGAGCTCGAAACGCCTTCCACCAGTCCACCGCGTCGCTCTCGCTCCAGTTGCTCGCCGGCGCGATCGCACGCAGCGCCGCGGCGAGGGCCTTGGCCTCGGGTCGCTTGGCCGGCGTCTTCTCGAGGCAGCGCAGGATCAGCGCCTCGAGCGCCTCCGGGATCGGGAGATCGCACGCCTGCGACGGTGGCACCGGCGTCTCGGTGACGTGCGCGATGCAGACCTCGACGGAGCTCGCGCCCTCGAACACCGGCTTCGCGGTGAGCAGGAAGTAGCCGACCGCCCCGAGCGCGTAGATGTCGCTCGGCGGCCCGACGGTCTCGGGCTCCGATACCGCCTCCGGTGCGATGTATGCGGGGGTGCCGAGGATCAACCGTGAGGACCTGGCGACCTCGGCGCTCGGCGTCCCGGCTCGCCGCGGCTTCGCCGAACCCAGGTTCTCGTCGATCTCCATCTCCTTGACCAGGCCGAAGTCGACGACCTTCGCGACGTCCGGCGTCGCGCCGCGCTCGCACAAAATAATATTCGCCGGCTTGATGTCGCGATGGACGATGCCGCTCGCGTGCGCCTCGTGGAGCGCACCGCAGACCTGCACGAGGATCGCGATCACGCGGTCCGACGGTTGTGGCCCGAGCTCGACGACCAGCCGCTCGAGGTCGATGCCGTCGAGGTACTCCATCGCGTAGTAGAAGATGCCCTCGGGGTTACGGCCGTAGTCGAACACCGCGACCGTGTTCGGATGGGTCAGCTTGCTCATGTGCTGGACCTCGCGCTCGAACCGCTCGACGGTCGCGCCGCCGATCCGGCTCGGGATCAAGAGCTTGATCGCGGTCGGCCGCCGGAGCAGCGCGTGATGTGCGCGATAGACCTCGCCCATGCCGCCCTCGCCGATCTTGCGATCGAGCGTGTACTGCCCGAGCTGCATCGCGACGCTGACCTGCTTGCGCAGGCCGTAGATGATCGTCGAGCCGATCGTCGCGAGCGTGATGATGATCGTCGAGATCACGAGGTCGGCGATCACGAACGCCCACACCGGCAGTTCCTGATGGCCGCTGACCGCGATCGCGACGCAGGTCATCGGCAGGAACGTGAGGATGCCGGTCACCAGCGTTCGGTGGCCGGTCGAGGGCACGACGATCGCGCGCAGCAGCACCATGAAGCTCGCGTACAGCAGGCAGCCGTACGCGCTCGGCCGCAGCTCCGCGGCGAACCACGCCGACGCGCCGAACGAGAAGCCGGTGGTGATCGCGTAGACCGCGTCGATCCGGTGGAGCTGCTCCCAGGTCAGCGTCTTTCGCACGAGGAACACGCGCCAGATCAAGGAGAGCGAGATCAAGCCAGCGAGCGAGAACCAGTTGATGATCCACTCGTCCTCGGGCTCGATCTCCGGGTACCCGAAGTACATCAAGAACGTGAACGACAGCAGGACGACAAATGCCCAGAACATCAGGCCGGACAGCACCTCGAGCCGCTCCTGGAGATAGGAGCGGGCTTCCTCATCGGGTCCGGACACCAAGCCAGGCTATCCGATGGGCTCGGTGATTTCTCGCGGTCGGCTCGGTAACCTCGGGCCGTCCAGGCCGTAGGCTCGTACATGAAGATGATGACGCGCCGGTTCCTTGGAGTGATCGCATTCGCCCTCGCGGCCTGCACCGCGGGCACCGAGTCGTCCGCCGATTCGATGGCGAAGGACATGCGCAAGCCGATCGCGCTCCGCACCACCAAGCCGTCCGCCGAGGTGCTCAAGAAGGAGCTCACCCCGCTCCAGTTCTCGGTCACGCAGAAGAGCGATACCGAGCGCCCGTTCCAGAACGAGTACTGGGACCACCACGCCGCCGGCATCTACGTCGACATCACCACGGGGCAGCCGCTGTTCAGCTCGACCCACAAGTTCGAGTCGGGCACCGGGTGGCCGAGCTTCTACCAGCCGATCGCGAAGGCCGCGCTCCTCGAGAAGGGCGACATGACCCACGGCATGGACCGCACCGAGGTCCGCTCGAAGGTCGGCGACGCGCACCTCGGCCACGTGTTCGACGATGGACCGAAGCCGACCGGCCTCCGCTACTGCATCAACTCGGCGTCGCTGCGCTTCGTGCCGGTGGCCGAGCTCGAGAAACAGGGCTACGGCCAGTTCAAGTCACTGTTCAAGAACTAACTAACTAACTAACTAACTAACTAACTAACTAACTAACTAGTTCTTGAACACCTCGTCGAAGAACGACTTCATCGCCGACCACGAGCGCGCGTCGGCGTTCGCATCGTAGGCGCAACCCTTCGCGCTGCTTCGCGTTGCCGTCGATGCCCATCCACGCGTGGACCACGAGCACGCCGGAGCGCTTGCCTGTCGCGGCGTCGTCGTACGCGAGGTAGCCCTCGAGCACGGTGGTGCCCTGTTTGCACAAGGCGGCCTGGGTCTTGACCTTGGCATCGGCGGTGCCGATGGCCGCGAACAACGCGAGCGCGATGACGATCAACTTCATGGCCGTCGCAGTCTTGCACGCAGCGGGACGATCGACGACGCATAGGGATGGCAACTGGCCGGGAGGTCGCCGAGACGATCGCGCGCGCGCTCGCGGGTGAAGTGAGGGAGTTGCCGACGGAGGGCGAATCCGCACGCCTGGTCGTGATGCCCGGTGGGCGTGCCCCCGTGCTCGTTCGCGACTTCCCGAGAGCGGTCGGCGCATGTGTGCCGCGCGGGATCGGAATCATCGAGCGAACGCTCGATGCCGCCAACGTCGCCGCCGTGGTGGCGAGTGCGCGCGACTGGCTCGCAAAGGGCGATCCGGACGTGGTCTCGATGTACGGGCTCGCGCTCGCGATGCTCGCGCTGTTGCAGACCGAGCTCGGCGAGCGCTGGTTCGCGCGCATGTTGGGGATTCCCGATCCGGCGGACCTGTGGCTGTCCGGCCCGAGCGACGGTAGCGTCGGCGTGTTCCCGACCCAGATCATCGTGTGGGTCGGGATGACGGCTCGGACGTTCCCGATGTCCACGCTCGCCGAGCTCGCCAGCATGCGGACGGAGTTACTCGCGGCGGTGACGGCGCAGCGCGCGAGCTATCAGCGACACGTCGAGACCAGCGCACAGATCCGCGACGCGGCGGAGCCCCTCGCGAAGCGATTGACCAAGCAGCTCGGGCTCGCCGCGAAGGTCCGCATCGCCGGTGTGATCACGCACAACGGCGGAGAGGAGGCGACGATCGAGATCGGCAATCGGAAGGTCACGATCAAGCTCGAAGATGACGTGGTGCGGATCCACGGCGGCGGCTCCGGACGCGACGGGTTCGACGGCACGCTCGACGAGCTCGATGCCCAGTTCGACGACCTCGTCGCCGCGGTCATGCGCGCGCACAAGCAGCTCACCCTCGCCGACCTCGAGCCCGGTGCGCGCTACCGCGTGCTGAAGGCGATCGGCCAGCTGACCGCCGGGACCGTCGTGACGTTCGTCGCCTACCACGACATCGACAATCACTACGGCGAGTATGTGTTCTCGCAGGGCGATCAGGAGCTGGTGGTTGGTGGTGACTACTCGAGCGACCGGACCGAGCTCGGCCAGACCCACCGCTACCTCGCGCCCGCGCCCGCGCCCACGCCCGCGTAAGGCTGGTTCGTAGGCTTCGGCTAAACCTGACGGATGGTTGTCAGCATTGGACCGCCTGCCCGATCAGACCCAACTCGTTGCCTTGACACCTGAACATCCGCTCCGTAGGGTGCGGCTTCTATGGCTCGTAGCATCGGTCCTGGTCGCAACGAACCGTCTCGCGAGCCCGACCAGATCATCGTCGAAGGAGCGCGCGAACATAACCTCCACGTCGATTACCTCGCGCTGCCCAAGCATCGCCTGGTCGTGATCACCGGCCCGTCGGGCTCCGGCAAGTCGAGTCTCGCCTTCGACACACTGTACGCCGAAGGCCAGCGCCGGTACGTCGAGTCCTTGTCCGCGTACGCGCGGCAGTTTCTCGGCCAGATGGAGAAGCCGAAGTACGAGCGCATCCGCGGGCTGTCGCCGACGATCGCGATCCAGCAGAAGAGCGCGTCGAGCAACCCGCGCTCGACGGTCGGCACGATCACCGAGATCTACGATTACCTGCGCGTGCTCTACGCGCGTGCCGGCGAGCAGCGCTGTCACCAGTGCGGCGGCCCGGTCGGTGCACGCACGGCGGCGGAGGTCGTCGACGAGCTGGCCGAGCTGGCCGACAAGACGCAGGTCACCCTGCTCGCGCCCAAGGCCGAGAACCGCAAGGGCGAGTTTCGCGAGCTGTTCGGCGAGCTCCGCAAGGCCGGCTTCGTACGCGTCCGGATCGACGGCATGGTCGTCCGCCTCGAGGACGTCGACGCGCTCGAGAAGCAGAAGAAGCACTCGATCGAGCTCGTGATCGATCGCCTGACGATCAACTCGTCAGATCGCGGCCGGCTGACCGATTCCGTCGAGACCGCGCTGCGTGAAGGTAAAGGCAAGATGATGGTGGACGTCACCGGCGAGAAGGTGCCGCGTGTCTACTCGGAGTCGAACGCCTGCCCGACCTGCGGCGTCGGCTTCCCCGAGCTGTCGCCGCAGTCGTTCTCGTTCAACTCGCCGCTCGGCATGTGCGTCGAGTGCAACGGCCTCGGCGAGCGGCTCGCCGCGGATCCGAATCTCGTGGTGCCCGATCAGACCCTCTCGCTCCGCGACGGCGCGGTCGCCGTGTGGGGCGAATCGATCGCGAAGGATTCCGGCTGGACGGCGAACATCGTCAAGTCGCTCGCGAAGGCGTTCAAGATCGATCTCGACAAGCCGTGGAACAAGCTCGGCGAGAAGCAGCGCGACGTGCTGCTGCACGGGACCGGCGACAAGCGCGTCCAGGTCGCGTGGGAAGGTCGTCACTCCACCGGTGAGTGGGCGATGCGCTTCGAGGGCATCCTCGCGCAGCTCGAGCGGCGCCATCGCGAATCGTCGTCGGATCGCACGCGCACGCACTACGAGCAGTTCTTCGCGTCGATTCCATGCGCGGTGTGTCACGGCTTGCGTCTCCGTGCAGAGTCCCGCTCGGTGTTCGTCAACGAGCGAGCGCTGCCCGACGTCACCGGCATGACGGTGAAGCAGGCGTTCGAGTTCATCACCACGATGAAGCTCACGGGCGCGCGCGCGCAGATCGCCAGCGAGGTCCTCAAGGAGATCAAGAACCGCCTGTCGTTTCTCCTCGACGTCGGTCTCGATTACCTGACGCTGCATCGCTCGGCGGCCACGCTGTCCGGTGGCGAAGCGCAGCGGATCCGGCTCGCGTCGCAGCTCGGCAGCGAGCTGTCGGGTGTGCTCTACGTGCTCGACGAACCGTCGATCGGCCTTCACCAGCGTGACAACGAGCGCCTGATCAAGACGCTGCACCGGCTGCGCGACCTCGGGAACACGGTGCTCGTGGTCGAACACGACGAGGCCACGATCGAGGCAGCCGACTGGGTCGTCGACTTCGGCCCCGGCGCCGGTCGCCACGGCGGTCGGGTGATCGCCCAGGGCACGCCCGACGACGTTCGCAAGGCGCAGGCCTCGATCACCGGCCGCTACCTCGCCGGCACCGAGCGGATCGAAGTTCCGGAGCAGCGCCGCGAGGCCACCAGCTGGGTCAAGCTGACGGGCGCGCGCGAGCACAACCTCAAGAACGTCAGCGTCGAGATTCCGCTCGGCACCATGGTCGCGGTCACCGGCGTGTCGGGTGCGGGCAAGTCGTCGCTGATCAACGCGACGCTGTTCCCCGCGCTCAATCGCATGCTGCATCGCTCGCTGGATCGCGTCGGTCCGTACGATTCGCTCACCGGGCTCGGCAAGGTCGACAAGTGCATCGTCATCGACCAGCAGCCGATCGGCCGCACGCCACGCTCGAACGCGGCGACGTACACCAAGGCGTTCGATCTGATCCGCGAGCTCTACGCGCAGATGCCGCAGGCGCGCACGTACGGCTATGCCGCCGGGCGGTTCTCGTTCAACGTCAGCGCGAAGCAAGGTGGCGGGCGCTGCGAGGCGTGCGAGGGCGCCGGTGTGCGCGAGGTCGAGATGCACTTCCTGCCGAACGTGTTCGTCACCTGCGAGGTCTGCAAGGGCAAGCGCTACAACGACGCCACGCTGCGGGTGACGTACAAGGACAAGACCATCGCCGAGATCCTGGACACACCCGTCGACGAGGCGCTCGAGATGTTCAAGCACCACAAGCAGCTCGGCCGGATCATGCAGACGCTGGTCGATGTCGGGCTCGGCTACCTGTCGCTCGGGCAGCCGGCCACCACGCTCTCGGGTGGCGAGGCGCAACGCGTGAAGCTGGCGCGCGAGCTCGCCCGCGTGCAGACAGGGCGCACGCTGTACCTGCTCGACGAGCCGACCACCGGTCTCCACTTCGGCGACGTCAAGAAGCTGCTCGAGGTGCTGCAGCGCCTGGTCGAGAACGGCAACACGGTGCTCGTGATCGAGCACAACCTCGATGTCATCAAGACGTGCGACTGGGTCATCGACCTCGGACCCGAGGGCGGTGCCGGTGGTGGCGAGGTGATCGCGACGGGCACGCCGGAGCAGGTCGCGCAGGTCGCGGCGAGCTTCACCGGGCAGTTCATCAAGCCGTTGCTGGAGCGCGCACGCCCCAGGCGCGGCGCCGGCTCGCGTGGTACGCAGCGCGCGGCCGCACCGCCGCAGTAGGAGATCTTCCGACGGTCCAGGCATTGCAGTTCCGGAGGCGATGCCTGGTCCATCGTCCAAGACCTACGACGACATCGTTCGCGAGACCGTCCCCGATCCGGATAGCTCGTGGCGTCCGAGCCCAGATCAGGTCAAGCAAGCCGCCGAAGGGTTTCGCGCCCTCGACAAGGATGAGCAGGATCTCCACGACCGCGTGCGGGATGCGCTCGTCGGCGACGGGATCGACACCTCGCAGATCGCGATCGAGGTGACGCGCGACCACGTCACGTTGCGCGGCTCGGTCACGTCGGGAAACCGCCTCGATCAGATCGAGACCGCGGTCGCCCACCTCGACGGCGTCGGCGAGCTGGTCAACTGGCTCGTGATCGACTGATGTTCCTCGCTCGGCGACGACTCAGAGCTCGTCGGCGGTGAACGTCAGCACCTGATCGATCGAGCGCGCGCCCGTCGCCACCATGACCAGGCGGTCGAAGCCGAGCGCGATGCCCGCGGATGGCGGCAAGCCCTCCGCGAGCGCGGCGATCAGCTTGTCGTCGACCGGGTACTCCGCCCTGCCCCGCGCGCGGCGGATCCGCAGGTCGTCCTCGAAGCGTGCGCGTTGCTCGACCGGATCGACGAGCTCGTCGAACGCGTTCGCGAGCTCGATGCCGCCGAGGTACGCCTCGAAGCGGAGCGCGGTGAGGGGATCGTCATCGCGGCGGCGCGCGAGTGCCGCGAGCGGCGCCGGCCAATCACGCAGGATCAGAGGCCTCGTGAGCGACGCGATCTTCGGCTCGACCCGCGCGAGGAACGCCGCGAAGAACGCGTCGTCCCAGGCGGCGTGGTCGTCGACCTCGATGCCGGCCGCGCGGACCTTCGCGATCAGATCGCTCGCGGGCTCGTCGCCGATCACCTCGACGCCGGCCCACTCGCGCATCGCGTCGCGCACCGTCTTCTGTGGCCAGGGTGGCGTGACGTCGATCAGCGTCGAGCCGAGAGCGGCGAACACCGCGGCGACCAGGCGCTCGGTGTCGGCGATGATGCGGTCGAGCGAGGCGTACGCGCGGTACCACTCGATCATCGTGAACTCGCCGGAGTGGTGCGGGCCGTGCTCGTTGCCGCGGAAGCACTTGCAGACCTGGTAGATCCGCTCGAAGCCGCCGGCGAGCAGCCGCTTCATCTGGTACTCGGGGGACGTGATCAGGTAGCCGTCGCCGGCGCGCACCGCATCGAGGTGGATCTCGAGACCCGGGCTCGGCACCAGCAGCGGCGTCTCGACCTCGAGGAACCCCTCACCGGCGAAGTATGCGCGCACCGCCGCGAGGGCCTTCGCGCGGTGCCAGAGGGCCGACATCCGCGCGCGCGGTAACCGAGCGACCTCGGTGCCGGGGCCGGGATACGGCGGACCGTCGTAGATCCGGATCGGAGACGCCAACGTGCCGTCGATCTCGCGCTCGACCGAGACCAGGTCGCCCGGGTTTGCGCGATCGAGAACCCTGCGAGGGATGCGCTCGTCGGAGAGCTCGCAGCGAACGATGACGTCGTCGCCATCGATCGCCAGCACGCGACCGCGCATCGCGATCAGATGGTCTTGTTGACGCGCTCGACGTACTCGTGCGTGCGCGTATCGATCTTGATCGTGTCGCCAACGCGGATGAACAGCGGCACGCCGACCGTGGCACCGGTCTCGACCGTCGCGGGCTTCTGCACGTTGCCGCTGGTGTCGCCCTTGACGCCGGGCTCCGAGGCCGTGACCTCGAGGAACACGAACGTCGGTAGCGAGACATCGACCGGGCGCTCGTTGAAGAACAGCACCGTGACCGGCAGGTTGTCCTTCATCAGATCGACGGACTCGCCGATCAACTCTGCGGACACCGTGACCTGCTCGTAGTTCGTCTGGTCCATGAAGACCAGGTCACCAGCGTCCTTGTAGAGGAACTGCATCTCACGCTGATCGACGTTGGCCGGCTCGAGCTTCTCGCCCGAGCGGATGTTGCGCTCGACGACGGCACCGGTAAGCAGGTTCTTGAACTTGGTACGGGTGAACGCGGCACCCTTGCCAGGCTTCACGAACTGAAACTCGACGATGTTGTACGGGTTCCCGTCCATCAGCACCTTGAGGCCCTTGCGGATATCCGACGTATCGTACATTGGACGGGGGGTTTACCCCGCCGTCATCGGTGCTGTCAAACCTCGATCACGCCCGCGGCTGACGCGCGAAATCCCGTGTATACCCACCGCGATGGATGCCTCCTCGCACTACCGCCAGCTGATCAAGCTCGGCCGTGACGAGTTCCTGGCGGCCGCGGCACCGGCGGTGTTAGCCCGCTACCAAAGAGATTCCTCGGGAGTCGATGCCGTCCAGACGCTGACTGTCGATCACGACGAGCCGATCGACGAGACCCTGCCGATGGATGGCGATGGCCTCGGGGGCTTCTCGGTGACGGACATCGAGATGGCGATCCACCCGCTGGCGAAGAAGGCCGGCGCTTCATTTCCCGACCGGATCACGATCGGCCGGACGTCGAACAACGACCTCGCGATCGCCGATCACTCGATCTCGCGCCTGCACGCGTATCTGCGCCCTGCCTCCACCGGCTGGGTGGTCGCCGATGCCGGCAGCAAGAACGGCAGCTGGCTGCGCGGCGAGCCGCTCGAGGCTCGCAAGGAGAAGCCGATCCGCTCGCGCGAGGTGCTTCGCCTCGGCGACGTCGACCTGACATTTTATCTCGCACTCGATCTGTATCAAGTCCTCGGAGGCCGGCCATGACCGTCGATCGTTGGGAACGTCGCCAGCTGTGTGAGGACGGTGCTTGTACGGGGGTGATCGGCCAGGACTGCACGTGCAAGACGTGCGGGCAGCCGGCGTCGGACTTCGGTGATCTGCGGAAGCCGGGACGCGTCAGCTCGAAGAGCGAGATCGACGAACCGATCGAAGCGGTCGAGCAAGTCAGTGACGTGAAGCCGGTCTCGCCGGCGAAGATGGCGGCGTCCGGCAAGGTCGCCGCGTGGAACGAGCGCAGGCTGTGCAGTGACGGCGCGTGCGTCGGCGTGATCGGCGACGACGGCACGTGCAAGGTGTGCGCCGCCGATGGCACCGTGGCCGACGGGGAGGCGGACGACGAGGACGACGAGGACAAGCTCGCTGCAGCGGCGAACGAAGAGGAAGAAGGCGGCGGCGACGACGACAAAGCCGACGGCAAAGCCGACGACGACGACGACGACGACGACGACGACGACGACGACGACGACGACGACGACGACGACGACGAGGACAATCGCAAGTTGCGCTCCGACGGCGCCTGCACCGGCGTGATCGGCGACGACGGCACGTGCAAGGTCTGCGGAAAGGCTGCTGCGTGACCCACGCGCCGGTCCGGGCGACGATCGTCGGCGCCGGCGGTCTCGGCGGTCCGATCGCCTTGTCGCTCGGCGCCGCTGGCATCGAGCTCACGATCTTCGACCACGATGTCGTCGAGCTCTCGAATCTGCATCGCCAGATCCAGTTCACCGCTGCCGACCTCGGTCAGCCCAAGGCAACGCGGCTCGCGGGCCTCGTCGTCTCGCGCGGCGGCAACGCGCGCGGCGTGGTCGCGAAGTGGCGGTCGCCGGCGGAGCTGGCCGCGGAGCTCGCGGGCTACATCGACGAATCGGACCTGATCGTCGACGGTAGCGACGATCCCGAGACCAAGTTCGCGGTCGCCGACTGGGCGGTCGCGAACGGTCGCCAGTACGTGATCGCCGCGGCGCTGCGCTACGGCGGCAACGTGATGGCAGGCGTGCCCGGTGTCGCCTGTTATCGCTGTCTGTTCGAGGAGCCCACCTCGGATGGCCCGACCTGCGCCGATGCCGGTGTGCTCGGCCCCGTCGTCGGTGCGATCGGTGGGGCCGCCGCCGCGATCGCCCTCGGCCTCGTGCACGGTCATCGCGGCCTCGCCGGCGCCTTGCTCGCCTTCGACGATCTTCGCGAGGTCGCCGAGCCGCGCATCGTGCGCTTCGCGCCACGCCCCGGCTGCACCGCCTGTCTACGTGCCCCGATCCCGCCGTTCGCTACGCACCTTCGCATTGCTGGAGACCGTTGATGCCGAGTATTCGAGTTCCGAGCGCCCTGCGCACGTTCACCGGCGGCCTCGCCGACATCGAGACCGCCGCGACCACCGTGCGCGAAGCGATCACCGATCTCGACACGCGCCACCCCGGGATCGCCGCGCGCATCCTCGACGGCAGCGGTGCGGTGAAGCCGTTCATCCGCGTGTTCGTCGGCCCCGACGACATCGGCGAGCTCTCCGGGCTCGACACCAAGATCGGGGAGCGCGACGAGGTCTCGATCGTCCCCGCGATCGCCGGTGGCACCGGTGCGTGACGAGCAAGTTCGGCGCTACGCGCGGCACATCCTGCTTCCCGATGTCGGTGGGCTCGGTCAGACCGCGCTGCTGGTCGCGACCGCGCAGGTCGACGTCTCGCAGCGCGCGGGCATGATCGCCGCGAGCTACCTCGCCGCGGGTGGCACCGGCACGGTGATCGCCGACGGTGCCGGCGAGGCCGAGCTGTCGACGCTGCGGATGTTCAATCCCGACACCCAGATCGCGCGCGAGGCTCCTCCACCACCAACGCGCGTGGTGCCGGTCGCGATCCCGGCTGCGCCGCCGTGGTGGATCGCCACCGACGGGGATGCCACGGCCCTCGCGTTCTGGCGCGGCGGCATCGCGGCGGTGCGCTGGATGGCGCCGATCGCGAACCGCTGATGTTGCCTCCGATCGCGATCGCCGAGCCACTGCGCGCCCGCATCTACGCGCATGCGCGGCGCTGCTTCCCCGCCGAGTGCTGCGGCTACCTGACTGGTGCGAGCGGCGTCGAGGCACTCGTCGAGTGCCGCAACGCGCACGCAGATGGTGTGCACCCGACGACGCCCGAGCGTGGCGAGGAGTCCGCGTTCGTGATCGCCGGTCGCGAGCTGATCACGTTCGCGCGCAGCTTCGACACCTCGTCGCCCGCGCGCGTCCTCTATCACTCGCACACCAACGGCCGCGCATACTTCTCCGCCGTCGATCGCGAGGTCGCAACCGTCGACGGCGCGCCGACCTATCCGGTGCAGCACCTCGTGATCGGCCTCGACGACACGCACGTGATCGAGGCCGCGCAGTTCGCGTGGGACCCCGACGCGCACGACTGGATCGAAGTCGCACGCTGGCAGGCATCGTGAAACTCGGCATCATCCTCGCGACGCACGTCGATCTGGCGACCGCCGCCGCGATCGCACACGCCGCGCGCCGGGCGCGTCACGAAGTGACGATGTTCGCGATGGACCTCGGCTGCCGCGCGCTCGCCGAGACCCCGGGCGTCGCGCACAGCCTGCTCGACGACGATGTCGAGATCATGGCGTGCTCCAACAGCAGCGTCGGCCTCGACTTGATCGACGGGATCATCCGCGGCTCGCAGGACGATCACGCCGCCGTCGTCGGCACGTCGAATCGGCTCGTGGCGTTCACATGATCATCCTCGTGATCGCGCGCTCGACCGACCCGCACCGTCAGTCGGAAGCGCTGCGTGCCGCGCTCGGGCTCACGCTGCGTGGTGCGAAGGTCGAGGTCATCACAGGCCGGCTGCTGACGCCGACCGCCGAGCGCGCCGCGGCGACGCTGCGCTCGTTCGGCTATCAGGTCCACGACGCCGATCTCGTCGAGGCGCTCGGCCGCGCCGATGCCGTCGAGGTGTGGACGTGACGCTGCACCTGGTTCGCCGCGGCGCCGCGCCCGTCGCTGCACCCGCCGATTGGGTCGTCGATCTCGACGCGCTCGTCCTCGCCGACCGTGGGACGCCGCCACTACCCGCTGGGCCCGTGACTCATGACCAGCTCGTCGAGCTCCTCGTCGCCGCCGATCGCATCATCACCTGGTAAGTGGCCCCGGACAGACCACGCGCCTTCCCCATGATCGACTGGTAGATTCACGAGATGGACGACACGCACCCGTCGATGGCGATCGCTCAGCTCGATCTGCTGCGGCGTGCCGGTTGTGGGCGTCGCGCAGGTCTGGCCCGTTCGTTGTCACGCACCGTGATCGGGCTCTCGCGTCGAGAGCTCTCCCTGCGGATGGGCGACGCGAGTGCAGCCGACGTCGAGTTGCGCTGGGTCGAGCTGCAGTATGGTGCGGACCTGGCTGCCCGGCTGCGAACCTTCCTGGAGGCGCGGCGTGGCTGAGCCGCCTGCCAACGACGTCCTCGCAGCGCTCGAACCTGTCGTGGACGTTCTCGACAGCCTCGGCGTTCGGTATCGCGTCGGGGGTTCCGTGGCCAGCTCGGCATTGGGCGTCCCGAGGTCGACGCTCGACGTCGACCTCGCGTGCGAGCTCCGCTTGCGCCATGTCGCTTCGTTCGCCACCCAGCTCATCGACACGTACTACGTCGACCAGGACATGATCCGCGATGCGATCCAGAGGCAGTCGTGCTGCAACCTCATTCACCTGGCCACGATGCTCAAGGTCGATCTCTTCATCCGCCGAGATCGCCCGTTCGAGGATTCAGCGTTCGAGCGAACCGTCCGTCGGCCCCTCGATCCCGCGCCCGGCGCTCGGGAGTTCGACCTGACGACCGCCGAGGACATCGTGCTCCACAAGCTCGAATGGTTTCGGGCGGGCGGGGAGGTGTCCGAGCGGCAGTGGCGCGACGCCGTCGGAGTGCTCGCGATCCAGCGCGACGAGATCGATCGCACGTATCTCCAGCGCTGGGCCATCGAGCTCGGCATCTCCGACCTGCTCGCACGCGCATTCGCACTCGCCGAGCCGGCCAGCCGCTGAGCAGCGGTTGCCGCCGATGCCCGCCGATCCTGCCTTCGGTGGTCGTCGATCTCGCGACCCGCTCGTGGTCTCCGATCGTGGTACGTCTCCGCTGCCCACCGAACTCGTGACTCATGACCAGCTCGTCGCCACAGAGCACATCATCACCTGCTGACGTGCTCGACCTCCGTGGCGAGGTCTGCCCGTTCACCTTCGTCCGCACGAAGCTCGCGCTCGAGGCGCTGCCGTTCGGGGCGACGCTCCGGATCGTCGTCGATCACGAGCCCGCGGTCCGCAACATCTTGCGCAGCGCCAAGGAGTGGGGCCAGGAGGTCGCGGGCACGGCCGTGCTCCCCGATGGAACCTGGGCGATCGACCTCGTCAAACGAGTGCGCTAGGCTCCCTGCGATGTCCAAGCTCGAGGCGCTTCGCGAGACGATCACCGGCTACGGCCAGGTCGTCGTCGCGTTCTCGGGTGGCGTCGACTCCGCGTTCCTCCTCAAGGTCGCCGCCGACGCGCTCGGCGAGCGCTGCCACGCGGTCACCGCGGTCTCGCAGACCATGGCCCGCTCGGAGATCGCCGATGCCAAGGCCCTCGCGCAGGAGCTCGGCCTCGGCGCGCGCCACCGCGTGATCGAGTCGCACGAGCTCGAGGTCCCCGGCTTTGCCGATAACCCGACGCACCGCTGCGCCCTCTGCAAGACCGAGCTGATGTCGGTCGCCGGTCCGGTCTCGGCAGAGCTCGGGGGTGCGCCGATCATCCTCGGCACCAACACCGACGATCTCGGCGATGTGCGCCCCGGCATCGCCGCTGCCAAGCATCACGGCGCCCTGATGCCGATGGTCGACGTCGGGCTCTCCAAGCAGGAGATCCGCGCGCTGTCGAGGGACCTCGGCCTCCGCACCTGGGACAAGCCGCAGCTCGCGTGTCTGTCCTCGCGGTTCCCGTACGGCACGCAGATCACCCCCGATCGGCTGCGCCGCGTTGACGAGCTCGAGGATGCGATGCGCGCGCTCGGCTTCACGCAGCTGCGCGTCCGCTTCCACGACACCATCGCGCGCCTCGAGGTCGAGCACTCCGAGCTGCCGCGTGCGCTCGAGCTTCGCGAGCAGATCGTCACCGCGGGCAAGCGCGTCGGCTTCGCGTACGTTGCACTCGACCTCGCCGGGTTCCGCTCCGGGTCGCTCAACGAGACGTTGCCGGCCGAGACGCTGATCAAGCTCCGCGGCCGTCCATCGTGATCCGGGTGATCCGGGTGATCCGGCTGATCCGGGTGATCCGGGTCGCGATCCTCGTCGCACTGACGACTGTCGCGACCGCCGAGCCGGCGAAGAAACATCGAGCGCGCGCCGCGAAGTCGACCGCGCATCGTGCGCCGACGAAACCGGGCACGCGCGCCGCGCGCCTGATCAACCTCTACAACGGCTGGACCGACGAGTGGCTCGCCCTCGAGCCCGGCGAGAAGCTCGCGCAGTCGACCATCGATCGGTTCCTGCGCGACCACTACACGAACGCGCCCGGGAAGATGGATCCGAAACTTCCCGAGATCCTGCTCGCCGCCGCCGACCACTTCAAGACCGACCGCGTGATCGTGGTCAGTGGCTTCCGCCATCCGAAATACAATCTCTTGCTGCGGAAGAAGGGCCACCAGGTCGCGCGCGACAGTCATCACACGCAGGGCGACGCCGTCGACTTCAACCTCCCACGTGTCACCACCGAGGCGCTCCACGCGTGGGCGAAGGATCAGAAGATCGGCGGGGTCGGCCTCTACCTGCAGAGTGGCTTCATCCACATGGATACCGGACCCGTGAGGTCCTGGTCCGGAGAGTAGTATCGCGTCATGTCGTCGTGGGCACGGCTCGGCATCGGGTTCGGTGCGTTCGTGGTGCTGGTGGCGGCGATCTACGACAAGATCGGCCCCGAGCTGCGCCATACGTCGTGGCCAGCAACGACGAGGAGCGCCCGTTCTCGCGCGACCAGCGTCGTTGGCTACGTGCCACACCGGCCACTGCCCGACCGGCGTCGCCACCCAGAACCGCTGGTTGATGCGTGGCCTCGATCCGACGCTCAAGTCGCATCGCCTCGCGAACTACCTGGTCACCCTCCGCAAGGATCTGATCCATCTCTCGCACGCGTGCGGCTACCCGCACCCTGCCCTGGTCCCGCTCGAGCAGCTCGCGCTGGTCGACAGCAATACGAGTGCCCGGTCGGCGCAGGCCGCGTTCAACTACGAGGTCGGCTGGGGCCTGCCGCCGTTGCTGCCCGTCGAGGTCGAGACCCGCGCCGCGTAGAACCTGGCCGCCGCCGCGTCATCCACGTGAACTTGCGATAACGTCCGCTCATGGCTGGCAGCAACGACCTCCTCGTCTGGATGGACATGGAGATGACGGGGCTCGATGCGGAGAACGAACGCATCATCGAGGTCGCGACGATCATCACCGATGGCAACCTGACGGAGCTCGCCGCCGGACCGGAGCTGGTGATCAAGCAGCCCGACGAGATCCTCGACGCGATGGACGCGTGGAACAAGACCCACCACGGGGGCTCGGGGCTGATCGAGCGCGTCAAGGCGAGCGAGATCACGGACGCGGCGGCCGAGGAGCAGATCCTCGCGTTCATCAACGCGCACGCGGGTGCCAAGGAGCGCCCGGTGCTCGCGGGCAACTCGATCCATCAGGATCGCCGGTTCATCCGCCGCTACATGCCGAAGCTCGATACGCGCCTGCATTACCGGATGGTCGACGTGTCGACGATCAAGGAGCTCGCGCGCCGCTGGTATCCGTCGATCATCTCGAAGAGCCCGCTCAAGAAGGACTCGCACCGCGCGCTCGACGACGTCCGCGATTCGATCGACGAGCTGCGCTTTTATCGCACGAGCATCTTCATGCCGACGTCGCGTCCATCGCAGCCGCCGCCGTCCCAGCCGCCTCCGACGCAGCAATGACCGCATCGCACACGAAGTGATTACGCAAGCGCTTCGATAACGAACGAGGATCGATCGTTTCCTGACGTGGCTTGCTACGATGACGGCGCGCATGGACACGCTCGTGATGATCATGGCGGGCGGCAAAGGCTCCCGCCTCGGCCCACTCACCGTTCACCGCAGTAAACCCGGCGTCCCGTTCGCAGGCCGCTATCGGATCATCGACTTCGTCCTCTCGAACTTCGTCAACTCGGGCTATCGACGGATCTACGTCCTCACGCAGTACATGTCCTCGAGCTTGATCAAGCACCTCAACCGCAACTGGCGGCTGAGCGGCTTCGGCGAGTACATCGAGGTCGTGCCGGCGCAGATGCGGCTCGGCGAGTTCTGGTACCGCGGCACCGCCGACGCCGTGTATCAGAACCTCAACCTCGTCCGCGATGCGCGCGCGAGTCACGTCGCGATCTTCGGCGGTGACCACGTCTACAAGATGGCGGTCGATCAGATGGACACGTTCCATCGCGACAACAACGCCGATCTGACGATCGCGGCCTTCCCCGTGCCCAAGGCCGAGGCGAGTGCGTTCGGCATCATCCACACCGACGGCAACGGCCGCATCGTCGGCTTCGTCGAGAAGCCCGCGAACCCACCCGAGATGCCGGATCGACCGGGCTGGTCGCTGGTCTCGATGGGCAACTATATCTTCAAGCGCGAAGTTCTCGAGCGCGTGCTCGTCGACGACGGCGGCGCACCCACCTCGCGTCACGATTTCGGTCGCGACATCATCCCGAAGCTGGTCGCCGAAGGCGCGCGCGTCTTCGTCTACGACTTCACGCAGAACCAGATCCCCGGCGAGCCCGAGGGTGTGGCGCCGTACTGGCGCGACGTCGGCACGATCGACTCGTACTTCCAGGCCAACATGGAGATCCGCGCGCGCGTGCCGTCGCTCGATCTCTATAACCGCCAGTGGCGCATCCGCTCCGCGCAGCGCGACTACCCGCCGGCTCGCTGCGTTCGCGCCGGGGAAGGCTTCGGTCCCGCCGAGATCAACGACTCGTTGATCTGCGAGGGCTCGATCATCGCGTCCGCGAAGGTGTCCGAGGTGATGCTGTCGTACGACTGCTTCATCCACGCCGGCGCCGAGGTCAGCGACTCGGTGATCCTGTCGGGCTGCGATATCGGTCGTGGTGCCAGACTGCGGCGCGTGTTGCTCGACAAGAATGTCCACATCGAGCCCGGCGCCGTGATCGGCGAGGACCCCGCGCACGATCGCCAGCGGTTCCCGTTCGTCACCGAGAGCGGCATCGTGTGCATTCCGAAGGGCACCGTCGTGCCGGCACATGGCCCGTGCATCCTCGCGAACGACCTCGCCGAGCTGATCGGCAACGAGCCCGAGCTGCTCGCCCAGCTCCGTCCCGGCACCTTCGTGGTGTCGATGCAGAGCCGCCATAGCTACGAATCTGCGACCGGCCCACGCTTCAAGAAGTTCTCGGACGGCGCGAACGAGTGAACCCGGCCTTGCGAGTCCTCCACGTCTCGAGCGAGGTCGCGCCGTTCGCACAGTCGGGCGGCCTCGCCGATGTCGTCGCCGGACTGCCAGCTGCACAGGCCGCACTCGGCCTCGACGTCGCGATCTGCGTGCCGCTCTACGGGGGCGTTCGCGACAAGCTCGAACAGGCCGGCATCGCGCTCGATGAGGGCTTCGAGGTTCCGCTCACCCTCGGTGCGTGGACGTTCGTCGGCCATGTCCGCCGCGCGCAGGTCGGCCGCGTGCGCTACCTGTTCGTCGATATCCCGGCGCTGTTCGATCGGCCCGGCGGACTCTACGGTCCCGGCGGCGCGGCGGAGTTCGGCGATAACGCGATCCGGTTCGGTGCGCTCGGCAAGGCGGCGGTCGCCGCGGGCGCGATGCTGTTCGGTGCCGCGCCCGACGTGCTCCACGTGCACGACTGGCAGGGCGGTCCGGCGGCGGTGTTCTCGCGCGCCGAGGCCTCGTCGACGATCGTCACCACGATCCACAACCTCGGCTACCGCGGCATCTTCCCGAAGTCGGCGATGGACGAGGTCGGCCTGCCGTGGGCGTTCTTCAATACCAAGCAGCTCGAGTTCTACGATCAGGTCTGCTTTCTCAAGGGCGCGATGGCCGTCGCCGATGCGGTGACCACGGTCAGCCCGACCTATGCGCAGGAGATCCTGACGCCCGAGCGCGGCGAGGTCCTCGACGGATTTCTCCGCTGGGACGTCCGCCGGCTGGTCGGCATCGTCAACGGGATCGATACGCTGGTCTGGGATCCGGCGACCGACACCGCACTCCCCGCGCGCTACTCGCGCAACTCGCCCGCGAACAAGGCCGTGTGTCGGGCGGAGCTCGCGAAGGAAGCGGGCTTGCCGCTGCCGGATCGCGAGCCGCTGATCGGCGTCGTCGCGCGGATGACCGGCCAGAAGGGGCTCGATCTGGTCGCCGAGATCGTGCCGTGGCTGGCGTCGATCTCCGGCGACGTCGGCGCGCGACTCGTCGTGCTCGGTGCCGGCGAGCCGGAATACGAGAACCGGTTCCGCTGGCTCGCAAGGACGTTCGATCAGCACGTGTCGACGACGATCGGGTTCGACATCGGCTACGCGCGCCGGATCTACGCCGGCGCCGACTTCTTCCTGATGCCGTCGCGGTTCGAGCCGTGCGGGCTCGGTCAGCTGTACGCGATGCGCTACGGCACGATCCCGATCGTCCACGCGGTCGGGGGTCTGCGCGACACCGTCGACGATCCGGGTGACGCCGCACTTCGCCGCGGTAAGGGCACCGGCATTCGCTTCGACCGTCCGACGCCCGAAGCGCTCGCGCACGCGATCTGGCGAGGCTCGCAGCTGTTCAACGAACGTGGCGCGCTCGCTGCGCTACGTGACAGCACGATGGCGAGAGATTCGTCGTGGATGGTACCGGCGCACGAGTACGTGCAGCTGTACCGCTCGCTACGGCCCTGACGGATCGGGCAGGGATCGCCGAAATGGGCAACTATTCGTCCGAGGGTCGGACGCGTCGTCCGTGTGACGGACGTCGCTGTCCGGTGCGCGGACCCGCACGTCCGGACGACGGACCGCTACAAAGGGGACCGTGCGAATTCGCGCGTCCGGATTACCGGACTGTCAACGGGAGCCTGTGGGTACCCTTGTCGATAACCACGCCAAAACGGGCAGTTGTTCACAACGATTTCACTGCTAACCCAGTGAATCGCAAGGCTCCTGGCTGCTCGCATAGCCAGCTGTGGACAAGCTGTGATCCCGGTGTGTGGGGGATGTCCGGGAGCGCACCGGGTTCAATGGTTTACGCGGGGTGTTACGCACCCGACGAGTTGTCCTACATGTGAGCGCCCATAGGGCACTCCCGCTTCAGGGAGGCGTGTTCACGGCGCCCGGTGAAGGCACCCCACTGCCGCTCCCTGCGCCTGTCACGAGCGTGAGTGCCTTGCACCCATCCGTGTCCTTCTTGTCGCACGCACGCTTCAGCGCGCGTACGCCGGCGCCGTGATCACGCGCGACCCCAACCCCATCGACCAACATCATGCCGAGCAGGCGACAGCCGATCGCATCCTCGCCCTTGCACGCACGATCGAGCCACACGCCTGCCGCCGCGGCGGTCTTCGGCAGCCCCGCTCCCTCGAGGTACGCGACGCCGAGCTGCCGGCAGCCCGTGGCATCGTTGCCGTCGCAGCCGCGCTGGTAGTGCTCGCGCATCTTCCTGAACGCGTCCTTCTTCGTCGCGTCGTCCTTCGCCGCGATCGCATTCACGCGGTCGAGGTCACCGGCGTTGGTGCACGCGAACGGCGTCCCGGTCGTGCAGGCCTTGTCGAGCGCGGCCTCGGCGCGTGCGGTGTCCTTGGGCACGCCGCGACCGTCGCGCAACATCAGCCCAAGGTTCTTGCACGCGAGCCCGTGGTTGCCATCGCACGCCTTGCCGAACACGCTGGCCGCCTGGACCGGATCCTTGTCGACCCCGAGCCCCTCCGCGAGCATCAGCCCAAAATGGTTGCAGCCGGCGAACAGGCCGCCGTTGCACGCCTGGGTGAACAGCGCCGCCGCCTTGCGCAGGTCCTTCGGGACGCCGATGCCCTCGCTGTGGAGGACGCCCAGGTTGCGGCAGGACTCGAGGTTGCCGGCGACGCACTGCTTGTCGAAGGCCGCCGCGACCTGGACCGAGCTCGACCCGGAGCCACCCGCCGCCGGCGCCTCGCTGGAGCCAACCTGGGGTCTCCCGGACCCCGTCCCACTGGCGGTCCCGGCACCCGGGTCAGCCTTGCTGCCGCACGCGGCGAGGACGAAAACCACGACGACGCGGCGCATAGGCCTCCCTATCACACGGATCTGCCAACGTCCCGGCGATCTCGTCAGGAAGCCAGTTGTTCGGCGATCCGTATTATCCTGCAGCCGTGCGACCCATCTACAACCTGCAGGATGCGTTCGCCCATCAGATCCAATCGGCGGAGTCGGAGGCCAACCGGGTCTACGAGCCGGTGGTCGCCGTCGTCACCGACAACAAGGACCCGAGCAAGCTCGGGCGCGTGAAGGTGAAGGTCCCGATCCTGTCGGAGCAGGACACCACGTTCTGGGCGCCGGTCGTGATGATGGGTGCGGGCAAGAACCGCGGCTGGTTCTTCATCCCCGAGCCCGATGACGAGGTCCTCGTGCTGTTCGAGCATGGCGACATGCAGCGACCCGTCGTGGTCGGCGCGATGTGGGGTGGCAAGGACAAGCCACCCGACGGCAACAAGGACGGCAAGAATCAGAAGCGGATGATCAAGTCGCGCGGCGGCAGCAAGGTCACGCTCGACGACTCGTCGGGCTCCGAGATCTTTTCGATCGAGGACGGCGGCGGCAAGGCGAAGATCACGTTCGACTGCAAGGAGAACAAGATCGTCATCGAGGCCGTCGAGGGTGACGTCTGTCTGCAGGCGCCGACCGGTGACATCCAGATCCTCGCGAAGGAAGCTGAATTCACC
>Ga0105049_10002212_pt1 | contig 22961 bp, 17 predicted proteins | sample MAT06_FD_78087 | JGI IMG/M metagenome (GOLD analysis project Ga0105049, IMG submission 78087) | Freshwater microbial communities from Lake Fryxell liftoff mats and glacier meltwater in Antarctica - MAT-06 | ecosystem: Environmental > Aquatic > Freshwater > Ice > Liftoff microbial mat | place...
AGTCGTCAGAAAGTGTGGCTTTTGTATCTTGAGCCAAAGCCAGACAAGGAATGGGAGATACCGCTTGACCATGGAATGGTTTTGCTGGTTTCCCGTCTGACCGTAAGCGGTCGCGTCAAAAGATTCCGTGTTGTTCTTCTGGCTGAAAAGGAGGGGCGTCTGCGTTGCCTGACCCGCTACGATACCACTCACGGATATCCCCATCAGGACATTCTGGATCAGGACGAGAATACCCTTGCAAAAATCGTCATCCCAACGGACGGTTTAGAGGCCGCTTTTTACGATGCCATCCACGACCTCAAAACGCGCGCACTCCGCTATCTCGAAACTTTCGGGATTGATTAAGCCTGTGCGTGTTCCGGAGCTCAGTGTTTTCCCGCGCACCTGGGATTTTGATAAATAAGTCGAGGAAATGGGGGGAATTCCTCTCACTGCTGCGAGCAGGAAGAAATACACCCGCTTTCTCAAGCAGACAATTTAAGGCTTTAGAGCGGGCGGCTCCCGCAGCTCGTAATGGGAATTTTTTAACGAGCAAGCGGCGCAACGGTCTCGGAGAGAGGGAACCAGGGTCAGGGTGGACTGGCACTAAGATAAGGGGGATTTGGGAGGAATCTCGACCCCGATTTTCCGGTGAGGCAGAGGTCCGATTTCGTGGGGGGTTTTTGTCATGAGGCGGTAGTTTTTGGGGCGGCGTTTTCGGACACGGGGTTTGGGCGAGGGTGTCACCGTGTTCCCGCCGCGTCAATTTTTCCGATAATCCCCCCTGCTAAAAGATTTCTCGAGCCAGATATAGAGGCAAATGAAGAGATAACGGCTGCCCATTTCCTTGATCTTGAGCTTGGCCAGGCCACTCCGTCGGTTACGCCAAGTGATGGGGATTTTCGTCCAGGAGTATCCCCTGACAATGGCTTTGAGAGGAAGCTCGACGGTGATATTGAAATGAGGGGAAAGTATCGGTCGGACGCCATCGATGACGGTTTTCCGGTAGGCTTTGAAAGCGTTGGTTGTGTCGTTGAGGCCGTGGTTGAAGAGCATTTGCACAAAGAAGTTCGCCATGCGGTTCACCAATAATTTCATCCGTGGGTAATCAATGGTTCCGCCTCCTTTCATGAAGCGGCTGCCGAAAACACAATCGAAGCCTTCATTGAGCTTTTCCCAATACCGAACGACATCCCGGCAGTCATCTGATTCATCGGCCATCATGATTACGACGGCATCCCCCGTCATGGCATCAAGTCCGCAAGTAATGGCCCGACCAAAACCATGGGGGCCCGGGTTTTTCACAGGTCTAAGCACCGGGATCTTCCGCCCTTCCTCCAGAAGAACATCCCAAGTTCTGTCCGAAGACCCATCGTCAACAACGACGATCTCGTGTGGTACACTGCGCAGATTCAACTCCACGTGCAGGTGCTCGATGGTCGAGGCGATGCAACCTTCCTCGTCCCGGGCCGGGATGACGATGGAGAGAAGCTGGAGAGGAGTGGTCATGCGACAAGTTCCAACCATGCAGGATGGGTTTCCGCGTGCAGAGCGATTTCCTCAAGAATGTCCGTGAGCGGCGTGATGGGTCGCCAGCCCCATTCTCGGGCCGCCCTCGCGTGATCGAGGATCACCCAAGGCAAGTCGTAAGGACGCGCCGATTCCATTGCTTTACCAGTGGCAGTGGTCGTGGCAGCGGACAGCTTGGGGTTGGGGCCGAATTTCCGGGAACACCATGTTGTGAGTTCTGCCAGTGACATGGAATTGCCTGCACCACCTGAGAGGTTTATTATGCGGGGTTTTCCCTCGCCTCTTTCCTGGAGTTGTTGCGCCAGGATAAGGACCAAATCGCGCGGGTGCAGGCAATCACGCACTTGATGGCCGGTTTCGCCAAAGCCGATATAGCGAAGAGGTCGGTGTGACTTCCATGAGTGGATCCAATAGGAGAAGATACCTTGATCGGCTTTCCCGAATTGGCCTGCACCAGCCAAAACCCCGCAGCGGTTGATCCAGACCGGGAAACCGAATGCGGAGCCATATTCCAAGGCCAGTGCCTCGGAACATAGCTTGCTGCTGCCATAGAGGCTGATTGGTGCGGCGGTGGAAAAATCTTCCTTCACTCCAGCCTCAGACCAACCGGCACCGTGCGCTGTGGCGGGCAGCTCGAAACGGCTCGCCGCATTATGCAAAGGCAGGCTCCGCAGAGCGTCTATCGAGTAAACCCGGCTGGTACTCAGCAGAATAAACCCGGCCTTCCACTCTCGACATTTTTCAAGCAAGTTCACTGTGCCGTAGAGGTTTTGTTCCAACAAATCGCGCGAGCAGGAGGCAGCACCCAAACCTGCCAATATGCTGGGATTGGCGGCGCAATCAATTACCCAGTCAGTCGCAGGCAAATCATCCAGGGCGGCGCGATCACGAACGTCAATTACGCTGACCTCGAATCCCTCTCCGCGCAGAGGCTGAAGGTTCGTCTCACTCCCCTTGCGGCTGAGGTTATCAATACCAAGAATGCGTACTCCGGGCATAAGCCCGGCCAAGCCTCTCGCGATCACGTTTCCGGCGAACCCACAAATACCAGTGATCAGGATATTCATGGAGAGAATAAGGCTCTCCTCAGTGTGTTCCGGGCCGCGTGGCTCTGCGGGACCAGATTTGAGAACGGGTCCTGCCGTACCGAAAGGTTTGTATTTGAAAACATGTTGCGTCTGAGAGGCTGTGAACCGGCTTCAAACAGGCCAGTTTGTACCGGAAACTTTGGTCGCAGTCAAATCCCAGTGGCACTCTCCCGGCAAGATCCATCGGCAGCCCGGAGCCGGTGAAAGACTTCCACCGCCGTCAAAGCGGATAAGCCAAACGGCACGCCCGAATTCACCAGACTCTCCATCCACTTCCGGTAAAAACTGTGAGATGGCTCATCCTTGCGATGAGCGTAGATCAGGATATTGGCGTCCGGCATTCTCACCGGCCTTCATCCCTTCAAGATGCCAATTCGGCGGGCGCCGTTTCCCGGCGGGTCGTGCCTCCATGCACCGGCATCACGAATGGCGCCGAAGGCACGCTGCGCACGTTGTTTCTGAGAGCGTCCCGCAAAGCCCGCGTGGTCAAATCACTCAAGGAAATCCTGTCCTCAGGCGCCCTGAGTTTGGCTGCGGCAAAAACGTCGTCGTCAATAATCAGGGCGGCCCCGAATTCCGAGTTTTTCGCTGATCATCCGGCCGAGATAAACGCGGAGGGATTCGGATTTCAGCCTTCCCAGCAGGCTTTGGAAGAAGCCGTTGACAATGAGGCGGCGTCCGTCGGATTGGCGGATGCCGCGGGCTTCCATGTAGAAAAGTTCCTCTTCGTTGATCTCTCCGGCGGTGGCGCCGTGGGTGCAGCGGACGTCGTCGGCCAGGATTTCCAGGCCGGGCATGGAGTTGGCTTCGGCTTCGTCGCTCAACATGAGGTTGCGCACTTTTTGATAGGCATCCGTCTTGTGCGCGCTTTTACCGACTTTGATGAGACCGGCAAAAATCGTGCGGGCTTTATCGTCGAGTGCGTTGAGATAGAGCAGGTCGCTGGAGGTGTGTGGTGCAATGTGATCCTGCAGGGTGCGCTGATCAATCTGGCGCTGGCCGTCCATGGGATTAAGGGAAAGCATTTCACTGCGTGAGCCCTCGCCGACGAGGCGGCTGAGAGATTCGCCCCGGACAAAGCCGCCGCCGAAGTTGGCGTTGAGAGCCGTCGAGCAGGCATCGCGCCCAACGATGGTGGAGTTGATATGAAAGGCCAACGACTCGCGGGACCAATCCTGCACGGCGATGTAAGTCAACCGGGCACCGCGTTCGAGATGCAGGTCGTTCACGCCGCAGGCGAAGGCGCGTTTGTTGTCGGAGCTTTTGAAATGGTCAATGACGGTAACTTTGCTGTTCTCGCCGCAGACGATGAGGGTGTGGGGGAAGACCGAGGCGTTTTCACCTTCGACCCAATGGAAGAGTTCGATGGGTAGTGCGATCTCGGTGTTTTTCGGCACGTAAAGCACCGCGCCGGTGGTGAGGCGGGCTTTATGCAGGGCGGCGTATTTGTGGGAACCAAGCTCGACCGGCTGGGCCATGAAATATTTGCGGAAGAGTTCCTCGTTTTCGCGGGCGGCAACTTCAAGGGACTTCAAAACTACGCCTTGGGGAAGGCTTTCTGTGTCCTGATGAACGAGCACGTTGTTGCCAAAAATCAGTTTGGCGGAAAATTTCTCAAGCCCTTGTGAGGCATTGATGAGACGTCCTTCGCTGGCGACCGGGCCGGCGGTTTGAAAGGCGGTGAGGTCGAGCGCGGCAATGTTGGAGAAACGCCAGGGTTCATCCTTGCGCGTGGGTGCCGGAGTGGCCTCGTAATCGGCCAGGGCGGCGGCCTGTTGGTCGCGAAACCATTCGGGCCAGTTGGCAACGGTTTCTTTATCGTGTGTATCCAAAACTGCGTTCATTTGATGTTTTACCTGTGGCATCGGCATCCTGCCGATGCGACGACGCAAGGGCTGGAAGCCCGTGCCACGGAGAGTTAGCCAACCGAGCCTTCCATTTCGATTTCGATGAGACGCTTGAGTTCCACCGAATATTCCATCGGGAACTGCTGGACGAGATCGTTGACGAAGCCGTTGACCGAGAGGCTCATGGCCGCGCCTTCGCTGATGCCGCGTTGCTGCATATAAAATATCTGCTCGGCACTGATCTGGCTCACGCTGGCTTCGTGTTGGCAGGAGTTGCCCTGACCACGCACGGTGATGGCGGGATAGGTGTCGGTGCGGCTTTTGGAGCTGATAAGCAGGGCGTCGCACTCGGTGTTGTTTTTGCAACCCTTGAGGTGTTTGGGCACATGGACGAGTCCGCGGTAGGTGGCGCGGCCGGTGCCGACGCTGATGGACTTGGAAACAATGTTGCTGGTGGTTTCATCCGCAGCGTGAATCATCTTCGCGCCGGTGTCCTGGTGTTGTCCGTCGCTGGCGAGCGCGATGGAAATCACTTCACCACGGGCTTTGCGGCCCTTCATGACCACGCCGGGATACTTCATGGTGAGGCGGGAACCGATATTGCAATCAATCCATTTGATTTCGGCTTCCTCGTGGGCCAGACCGCGTTTGGTGACGAGATTGAAAACATTCGGGCTCCAGTTTTGCACCGTGACGTATTGGATCTTCGCGCCCTTCATGGCCACAAGTTCGACCACGGCGCTGTGCAGCGTGGCAGTCTCGAATTTTGGCGCGGTGCAACCTTCCATGTACATGACCTCGCTGCCCTCGTCGGCGATGATGAGGGTGCGCTCGAACTGGCCGAAATTTTCCGCATTGATGCGGAAGTAGGCCTGAAGCGGGTGCTTCACCTTCACGCCTGGCGGCACGTAGATGAACGATCCGCCGGAGAAGACGGCGCTGTTGAGCGCGCTGAATTTGTTGTCGCCCGTGGGAATGACCTTGCCGAACCACTTGCGGAAAATTTCCGGATGCTTGGCCAGGCCCTCGCCGGAGCCCACGAAGATCACGCCTTGTTCGCCGACGGCGGCCTTGATGTTCGAATAGGCCGCTTCGCTGTCGAACTGCGCCTCGACGCCGGCGAGGAACTTACGTTCCTGTTCAGGAATGCCCAAGCGCTCAAATGTGAGCTTCATCTCCTCCGGCACATCATCCCAAGAACGCTTTGGCTGGGTGCCCTGCGAAAGATAATACCGGATATTGTTGAAAATAATGTTGTCGAGATCGTTGCTGGCCCAATGCGTCGGCATGGGTTTTTCCAGAAACTTGCGGTAGGCATCGTGGCGGAACTCGCGCACCCAGGCGGGGTCATTTTTGACCTCGGAGATGTAGTCTATGGTTTTGGCGGAAAGTCCGGTGCCGGCGTCGAACTCATAGTTGACGTCGTAGCGAAAATCCCCGACCGAGCGGTCAATTCCGATTTCTGGTTTTGTGGTGGTGCTCATGATAATAAAATTTTTTAACCACTAATTTTCACTAATGCCGGAAAAGGAGGTTTTTGATAGGATACGGCGGATCAACTGGTTTTTCTTAGTGTCCATTAGTGTAAATTAGTGGTTTATCCTATACGGCGACGGCGGTTTCCTTTTCGACCCAGTCGTAGCCATTGGCTTCGAGTTTGAGGGCAAGATCTTTTTCTCCGCTCAGAACGATGCGGCCGTCCACCATGACGTGAACGACATCGGGGACGATGTAGTCCAGCAAGCGCTGATAGTGGGTGATGACGAGAAATCCGCGGTCTGGTCCACGCAGGGCGTTGACGCCGTCGGAGACAATTTTAAGAGCATCAATGTCGAGACCGCTGTCGGTTTCATCCAGCACGGCGTAGGAGGGTTCGAGCATGGCCATTTGCAGGATTTCGCAGCGCTTTTTTTCGCCGCCGGAGAAGCCTTCGTTGACGGAACGCGCGGTGAAGGCCCGGTCAATTTTCAAGGCGTCCATCTTGGCGTAGAGCCGCTTGTAATAGGCGACGGCATCGAGTTCCTCGCCCTCGGTGAGGCGGGCCTGAACAGCAGCGCGGAGGAAGTTGGCAATTGTGACACCGGGGATTTCCATCGGATATTGAAAGGCGAGAAACAGCCCCGAGCGCGAACGGACATCCGGCTCCATGCCCATGATGCTCTGATCGTCCATCAGGACATCGCCGCCCGTAACCTCATAGCTGGGATGCCCGGCCATGACCTTGGCGAGAGTGCTTTTGCCGGAACCGTTTTTGCCCATGATGGCGTGGACTTCGCCCTTGGGGATTTCCAGATTCAGGCCCTTGAGGATTTCCTTGCCGGCAATATTGGCGTGAAGATTTTGGATGGAGAGGCTCATTTGGAGTGCGGACTGCGGAGTTTGGAGTGCGGAGTTTTGGAGCACGCGGCGCAGAGACCACGCAGCGTGATTTCGCTGTGGGTGACAGTGAGTCCAGCGGGGAGGTCGAAGGCGCGTTCGAGATGGCGGCCGGTGGCGAGCGGGACGTCGTGGACTTTTCCGCATTGCCCGCAGACGAAATGTCCGTGTTCCTGAAGATTTGCGCAGAAGCGGGTGGCTTCGCGTTCGACATTGACCTGACGGGCGAGGCCGCAGGAAACCAGTGTTTCCAGACAATTGTAAACCGTGGCCAGGGAAATGTTCGGCATGTGTTGCTTGGTGCGCAGGAAAACCTCCGTGGCCGTCGGGTGGTCGCGCTTGGCCAGGAGCACGTCATAGACTTCGCGGCGTTGGGGGGTGAGGCGATGGCCGCTGTGGCTGATCGTCTCCTCGTAACCGGGCTGCTCCTGCGGGATGAGTTTCATTGCTTCCTCAAGCTAGCCACACCGTTAACTTAATCAATAACAATTCTAAATTGTCTTTAGACCGCGCATTGATCTTGCAATCTGCGGACGCTGCTTGCTCACTCGGACCATGACACCACGCATCGCGAGGAGCGGGCTGCAGGTCGCCAAAGTTCTGGACGATTTGGTCAAGGACCGCCTGACTCCCGGCTCCGGAATCACCCCCGAAATTTTTTGGACAGCTTTGGAAAAACTGGATGCGGAATTCAGTCCGCAAATCCGGGCACTCCTGCAAACGCGAGCCGGACTTCAGGCCAAAATTGATGCCTGGCATCAGGCTCACCCGGATTTCGATGCGGCCGCCTACCGGCGTTTCCTGACCGGGATCGGCTATCTGGTGCCGGAAGGCGGGGATTTTCAAATCACGACTGAGGAAGTATGCCCGGAAATCGCCGAGGTGGCCGGGCCGCAGTTGGTGGTGCCGGTAATGAACGCCCGCTATGCGCTCAACGCCGCCAACGCCCGCTGGGGCAGTCTCTACGATGCACTTTATGGTACGGATGTGATCGGCAATGAGGATGGCTGCGGCAAGACGGCTGGCTTCAATCCACTTCGCGGAGCCAAGGTGATTGCCTTCGCCCGCGAGTTCCTCGACCAGGCCGCGCCGCTGACGGAGGGGAGCCACAAAGACGCCACCGGATACGAAATCGCGGCTGGCAGGCTCGCCGTGAGGCTCGCCGATGGAGCTCTGGCCAGCCTTGCCGATCCCTTCAAACTGGCCGGCTTCACCGGCGAGGCCGGGTCGCCCGCGAGCGTGTTGCTGAAAAACCACGGCCTGCATATCGAGATCCAGATCGACCGGGCCCACTCCATCGGCCAAACCGACGCCGCCGGCGTCAAGGATGTCGTGCTCGAATCCGCCATCACCACCATTCAGGATTTTGAAGATTCGGTCGCGGCCGTGGACGCCGAGGACAAAGTGGCGGTCTATGACAACTGGCTGGGATTGATGAAGGGCAACCTGAGTGAAACCTTCCAAAAAAATGGCCGCACCCTGACACGAGACCTCAATCCGGATCGCATCTACACCGCACCGGATGGTGGCACGCTGACCCTGCCCGGTCGCAGCCTCATGCTGGCGCGCAATGTCGGCCACCACATGTTCACCGATGCGGTGCTCGACCCGCAGGGCCGCGAAATCCCGGAAGGCATTCTTGACGCGCTGGTCACGTGTCTGGCCGCCCTCCACGACCTCAAGGGAAACAGTCCCCTGCGCAACACCAGCCCGGCCGGGATTTACATTGTGAAACCCAAAATGCACGGCCCGGACGAGGTCGCGCTGACCTGCGCGATCTTCACCCGGATCGAGGAGGCGCTGGGCCTGGAACGTAACACGGTGAAGATCGGAATCATGGACGAGGAACGCCGCACCACGGTGAACCTGAAGGAATGCATCCGGGCCGCCAGCGAGCGTGTGATTTTTATCAACACCGGATTTCTTGACCGCACCGGCGACGAAATTCACACCGGCATGGAGGCAGGACCGATGGTGCGGAAAAACGCCATGAAGCAGCAGCCCTGGATTGCCGCGTATGAGGATTGGAACGTGGACACCGGCCTGGCCTGCGGTCTGCGGGGCCGCGCCCAAATCGGCAAGGGCATGTGGGCCATGCCCGAGCGAATGGCCGAAATGATGACCGCGAAAATTGGCCACCCTCAGGCCGGCGCCAACACGGCCTGGGTCCCCTCGCCCACGGCCGCCACCCTCCACGCCATTCATTATCACCGGGTGGACGTGCGCAAGCGCCAGGAGGAACTGGCCGGACACCGGCGGGCCGGTCTGGACACGATTCTGACGATTCCGCTGGCAGGCGGCACGAAATTTTCCGCCGAGGAAATCCAACAGGAGCTCGACAACAACGCCCAGGGCATCCTCGGCTACGTGGTCCGCTGGATTGACCAGGGAATCGGGTGCTCAAAGGTGCCTGATATCAATGATGTCGGACTGATGGAAGATCGCGCCACCCTGCGCATTTCCAGTCAGCATATCGCGAACTGGCTGCGCCACGGGATTTGCCCCGCCGCCCAGGTTACGGAAACCTTGCAGCGAATGGCTGCCGTGGTGGACCGTCAGAATGCGTCAGATCCCGTCTATCAGTCGATGGCCCCGGATTTTGATCGGAGCGTTGCGTTTCAAGCGGCGCACGATTTGGTGTTCAAGGGCTGTGAGCAGCCCAACGGCTACACCGAGCCGATCCTGCACGCCCGCCGACGCGAGGCGAAAGCGGCGTCCTGACTTCAGGCTGCGGGTTGAACCGCCTTGATAGCGGCGGAACCCGGAAGGACGGAGAGAATTTTTTCCACGGCGGCTTCGGCGGTGAGGCCGTGTTTTTTGCGAAGGATGGGAATGGTGCCGTGCTCGATGAATTGATCGGGCCAGCCGATGCGGACGACGGGCGTGGTGATGCGGGCGTCGGCAAGGAGTTCCATGACGGCGCAGCCAAAGCCATTGGTCAAGACGTGGTCTTCCATGGTGCAGACCACTTCGCAGCCGCGGGCAAAAAACTCGATGGTCGCCGTGTCGAGGGGCTTGATCCAGCGGGCGTTGATGACGGCGGTGGAGCAGCCTTGTTTTTCCAGGGTGGTGGCGGCTTGTTGTGCCAGTTCGACCATGTTGCCGAGGGCGATGATGGCGACGCGGGAGCCGTGCCGCAGGACTTCGGCTTTTCCGATTTCGAGAAGCCGGGGTTTTGCCTTGGGTATTGCCCCGGTGCCGGCACCGCGCGGGTAGCGAATGGCGATGGGTCCGTCGTGATGGTTGGCCATGGTCCAAAGCATGTCGGCGAATTCGTCCTCATCTTTGGGCTGCATGTGGATAAGACCGGGCACAGGTCGCAGGTAGCCAATATCGAAGAGGCCGTGGTGGGTGGGGCCGTCGTCGCCGGACAGGCCGGCGCGATCCATGCAGAGGGCGACGTTGAGATTTTGCAGCGCGATGTCGTGGATGATCATGTCATACGCGCGCTGCATGAAGGTGGAATAAATGGCCAGGAAAGGCTTCATGCCTTGCACGGCCAGGCCGCTGGCAAAAAGGGCGGCGTGTTCCTCGGCGATGCCGACGTCGAAACAGCGATCGGGGTGGCGCTTGGCAAAACCGATCAAGCCGGTGCCGGTGGGCATGGCGGCGGTGATGGCCACGATCTTGTTGTTGTGATCGGCGAAGTCGGCCAGGGTCTTGCCCAGAAGCTCGGAATACGTCGGGGTGGCACCGGGGACCGTGTCGCCGGTATCGAGGTGGAATTTTCCGAGACCGTGAAATTTATCCGGTTTCTCGAGAGCGGGGGCGTAGCCTTTGCCTTTTTTGGTCAGGATGTGGAGAATGACGGGTTCTTCCTGAGTCTTGAGGAACTCGAAGGTCTTGATGAGGAGCGGGAGATCGTGGCCGTCGATGGGGCCGTAGTAGCGGAACCCGAGATCCTCGAAGATGACGCTGGGGGCCAGGAGGTTTTTGACGCCGGCTTCGACCTTGCCGGCGAGCTTGCGGGCGGTTTTGCCGCCGACCCATTCGACAAATTGGGCGGCTTTGTCATGGAGATGGGTGTAGGAGGGATTCGCCACAATGCGATTAAGATATTCCGCGACGGCACCGACATTTTTGGCGATGGACCATTCATTATCGTTGAGGATGACGATGAATCTTCTGGTGGTGGCGGCAACGTTGTTGAGGGCCTCGAAACTGACGCCGCAAGTGAAGGCGGCGTCGCCGGCGACGCAGACGACGTGTTCTTTGCCGCCCAGCATATCGCGGGCGGCGGCCATACCGAGTCCGGCGGAGAGGGCGGTGCCGGCGTGGCCCGCGCCGTAGCAGTCGTGCGGACTCTCGGTGCGGAGGAGGAAGCCGTTGAGGCCCTCGTATTGGCGGATGCTGGAGAGGCGATCGGCACGACCGGTCAGCATTTTATGCACGTAGCCCTGGTGGCTGACATCGAAGACAAATTTGTCCCTGGGAGTATCGAAAACGCGATGCAGGGCAATGGTCAACTCGACCACGCCGAGGTTCGGACCAAGGTGGCCGCCGGTTTGGGAGAGCACACGGATGAGATCCTGCCGCACTTCTTCGGCCAGACGCGGGAGGTCTTTTTCGCCCAGCGCCTTTACATCCGCAGGGGATTGGATGAGCGGGAGCAGCGGTTTAGGATTCATCGGTGGTGGCTGGGAAATCCTGCAGCCCTGAGGGGCCGGAAGCATCTCTGGTAATCATTTTGATCCTTTGCTCGGCGGCGTCGAGTTTTTCCTGACAGTGACGGACAAGCTTCACCCCTTCCTCATAGCGGGTGATGAGTTTTTCCAGCGGAAGTTCGCCAGACTCCATTTCCCCGACGAGTTTTTCCAGGCGCTCCATGGCCGTTTCGATGGAGACGGGATCGGCGGAACTCGGTTTTTTCTCGCTCACGGCTGCGGATTTCGCGCCTCGTTCCACCGTTCGCGGTCGGCAAAAATAATGCATTCTCCCTCGATGGGGAGAGGGGTGTAGGCGCTGAAAGGGAATCCCTTCAATTGCGGCGGACGCGTGATGAGAAGGGCCCACTCCTTGTGGAGTCCCTTGTAGATATCGGCGAAGAGCCGCTGGTTTCCCGTGATGGGGGTGAGGTAAAGGCCGCAGATGGGTTGCACGGTATAACGATAGTCATGAATCCCATTGAAGGCGGTCACAGATTCCGGCAAGAGGAGGGACTTGCGTTGGGCATACCAGGAGACAGCCCAGGGCATGTCCGAGCAGATGACTTCATCCTCCTTGAACCAGTCCCCCAGAACGGCGATCAAAGGAGGGACGTAGGGTGGCCATTGGATACGAAGATTATCCCCGGTCAACAGCTTCAGGAGCATGGGAATCGCGCACAGGAAAAGGAGCACCGAGATGAAAACAACCCGTAACAACGGGCTGCCCAGCTCGAGGCGGTTCCAAAGTACGAAGAGCATGGCCATGCCGTAACCCACGAATAAGGGTATGAACAGCACGTGAAACTGGTTCTCTGAAACCGCGCCACGGGGCTGATAAAAGGCCATCCCGAGGACGGCGCCAGCCCACATCAAGAGCACGCACCATTTAAAGACAAAAGTTTTCTGACTGCGAAACGGATGGAACAGCGCGATAAAAAATGCGGCTGCCACGACATTCACCCCGAGAAAGGCGGATATTTGTTCGGCCTGTAAGACGAGACCGGTACGAGCCTTCTTTTGCAGGCTCGATCCGCTCTTGACGCTCACCTCCATGCTCCGCAAAAACGTATCTTCCGGCTTGGCATTGTAGAATGCCCCGTAAACAGCGAGCCCGAAGGGATTGCCGCAAACCTGGAGATTGCGAACCATCCACGGCGCGACGACCAGAAGGTAAGCGGCCACGGCGGCCAGGGCCACCAGCCCGCGCGGGCGAAAATAGATTGCGGCAAAAACCAGCCAGCCCAGAAAGATCCAGAACGCCAGTCCATGCGCCAGGGTCATGAGTCCCATCGTAATGCCGGCCGCGATCAGCCATGCGATCATCACGCCGGTCTGCTCTTTTTGCCGGGCCTCAATGGCCAGCAGCGTGGCCAAAGAGGCCAGGGAAAAGAGGAACAGCACCAACATTTGCGGGAGGGCGGAAAGTGAAAACTGCCACAGCAGATCCGTCAGCAACACCGCCGCGCAGGCGAAAAGCGCGAGCTTGCTGTCGAAGAGCTTTGCGATCACGAAATACCACAAGCCCACCGAGAAAATGAAAAACAACATGGCCGTCCCCGCGACCATCCGGTCGCCGATATAAATGATGTCCGTGGCGTTCATCTTCCACTCTTCTTTGACCAGTCGCAGGGCAAGAGAATTGACCAGGGGATTAAGCGGCGATTGGTAAAAATCCGGGAACTGGTTCAGATCCACTGCGGCCGTTTCCCCGCCCCGCTGTCTTTGAATGATATTCAAGGCGACCGGTCGGATATATTCGGTGGTAAAGCCCCGCCCGGCTGCAAGGTTGCGGGCGATTTGGGCCTGATCCATGGCACTGGAGTTGTCCAGTCCGCGGAACTGCACGAAAAGATAAAGCAGCGAGAGCGCGATGATGAGCACGCCGAACATTCCCGCCTTGATCAGAAACGCAAACCGGCCTTGATCAAGGGAGTGAACTGCGGATTGGACTTGGACGTCGCCTGTGGCCATATGCGCTAGGGATTAGGTGGTGGAGATTTTGAGATGTTCAATTCCTTGAGACGCCGGTGCAAGGTGCGCCGGCTGATTCCGAGGCGTTCAGCCGCCTTGGTTCTGTTTTCGTTGCTTTCCTCAAGAGCGCGGAAAATAAGGGTTCGTTCCGTTTGGTGCAAATTTAATCCACCAAAGGTTTGGGCCGGGCTGGTTATTCCCGGAAGGAGTCCGTCCGCCTGACGGACGGACGCCGGCAGGTCGCGCACGCCGATTTTCGGCGTTCCACACATCACGACGGCGTGCTCGACTGTGGCGCGGAGTTCACGCACGTTGCCGGGCCAGTTATACTCAAGGATGCAGGCCATGGCTTCGGCGGCGAATTCACGCAGGGGTTTGCCGTTTTCCTTGGAGGATTCCTTGAGAAAGGCCTGCACCAGCAGGGGCAGGTCTTCCTTGCGGGCGCGCAGTGGCGGCATGGTGACCTGGACGACATTGAGGCGAAAATAGAGGTCGTCGCGGAATTTTCCCTCCGCCACGAGAGCGGCGAGATCCTTGTTGGAGGCCACCACGAGGCGCACATCGGTTTGCAAAGTCTGGTTTCCCCCCACCCGCTCGAAGGTGTGCTCGCCCAGGACGCGAAGAATTTTGACCTGGGTATTTTCGTCAATCTCTCCGATTTCATCGAGAAAAAGCGTGCCGCCCGCCGCCTGCTCGAAGCGGCCGGCCCGCCGCTCGAAAGCTCCGGTAAACGCTCCGCGTTCATGGCCGAAGAGCTCGCTCTCCAGCAGTTGCGCGGAAAACGCCTTGCAGTGAACCGCGATGAATTTTTTGGCGGACCGGGTGCTGAGGGTGTGAATGGATCGGGCGGCCAACTCCTTACCGGTGCCGGTTTCGCCCTGAATGAGAACAGTCGCCCGCGATGGTGCAACCTGCCGGATGGTATCAAAGACCTCCACCATGGCCGGGGAGTGGCCGATCAGGCTTTCAAGGCCAGTGCGCAGACTGACCTGTTTGCGCAGTTCCTCGTTTTCCTGACGGGTTTCGTTGTCACGCAAGGCGCGTTGGATGAGAATCTCCAGCCGGTCAATATTCACCGGCTTGGTCACAAAATCATAGGCACCGCGCTTCATCGCCTCGACGGCTGTATCCACCGAGCCATAGGCGGTCATCATGATGCAGATCGGCGGCTTGGGCAGCTTGAGCGCTTTTTCGATTAAGGCCATGCCATCCTCCCCGCCCAAGCGCAAATCCGTGACCATCACATCCGCCGGATCGGCTTCCATCGTGGCCAGGGCGCCGTCGCTATCTCCCGCCACATAAACTTCATAATGATCCTCCAAAGCATCCCGCAAGCCGTCGCGGGTGTTTTTCTCGTCATCAACTATGAGGAGGGTTTTCCTGGGTGCCATTTTGGCACAGAAAATGTCTGTCCGTTTGGTAATTGCAAGCCAACTCTACTGGAATGATGGTCAGCCGGCCGAGGCGGCGAGTTTGGCCGTGGAATCCATGAGGAAAACTTTCAGCGCGGCATTTTCGAGTTTTTCCAAAGCAGGATCCTGGTCAAAAATCCGGGCGGCCAGAGCGGTCATCTCGCGCATGACCTCCGCGTCCCGCGTGAGATCGCCCAGCCGGAGCGGCGGCAGCCCGGTCTGCGCCGTGCCGATCAGATCACCGGGTCCGCGCAGGCGCAGATCGGCCTCGGCGATTTCAAAACCATCGGACGTGGCTTCGAGCACGTGAAGTTTTTCCCGCGAAGATTCCTCCACCTTGGCATCGTGGAGCAGGATGCAAAAAGATTTGTGGGCACCGCGCCCGATGCGGCCGCGCAGCTGGTGGAGTTGGGCCAATCCGAAGCGTTCGGCGTTTTCCACGACCATGATGTTCGCGTTGGGCACATCGAGGCCGACCTCGATGACGGTGGTGGCAACAAGGGCAGCCAGTTCCCCGGCGCGAAAACGTGCCATGACCTGTTCTTTTTCCTCCGGGGCCAGGCGTCCGTGGATGAGACCGACCGAGTGCGGCGCCAGCAGTGGCTTCCATTTTTCAAACTCCACCATGGCGGATTTCGCGGTGAGTTTTTCCGATTCCTCGACCAGCGGATAAACGACATAGGCCTGCCGGCCTTTTTCGATTTGCTTGCGCAGGAAATCCACGACTTCCGGGAGTTTATCCGTGGGGCGAACGGCGGTTTGGATGACACCGCGGTCGGCCGGTTTTTCGCGCAGAAACGAGGTGTCGAGATCACCATAGAGGGTTTGCGTGATGGTGCGGGGAATGGGAGTGGCCGTCATCACAAGGACATCCGGGGCATCACCGCGTTCGATCAGCCGGGCGCGTTGCAACACGCCGAATTTGTGCTGTTCGTCAATCACGACCAGCCCGAGGCGGGTGAACTCGCTGGAGTCGTAGAGCAGCGCGTGGGTGCCCACGATGATCTGGGGGAAGCCTGTTTTTCCATTTTCCGGCGGGACGCCGGAAAGTGCACGCGGGGACGCGTGCGCTCCTTTATCTCTTTTGCATTCCGGCCACCAGACCCAGGGGTATTCCTCCGTTGGACCCATGATTCCGGCATCCCAGGGGTTCCGGGTGATATAGAGAAATTTTTCCTGCAAATCCTCTTCCGAGCGGATGATGCGATCAAAGGATTCCTTTTCCCAAACCCCGCCCTTCTTGCCTTCAAGATGATTGATTTTGTGGGCCGTGAACGACTTTAGCGAATGAAGAATCTCGGTGAGGGAATAGAAAACCGGCGCTCCTTCCGCGCCCTGCCCTTTGATTCCCGGTTCGATCAACAAATGCACATGATCAGGCATCACGACGGCGGCATACAATCCATAGCGCGTCCGCAAGTTGAGCACGGCCTCAAGCACAATGTCCTTCGCGACAGAAGAAAGCGTGGCGCGATTAAGCGTACTGAAGGTAATCATATATTTCGCCCAAGGCCGTTCGAAATGAGGAAGACGCCGTTTGGTATAGCGAATGTTTTCAGGAGCGCATGCGTCCCCGCGTGCGATTTCCGGCGTCCCGCCGGAAGGTCCGGCAAACAACGGCAGCGGCGCGCTATCCTCGCTGCGGCTGCCTGTGCGTAGCGCAACATGGATGCCCAGCGGATCGAGCAGTCTTTTGAAATTCAAATAATGCTGCTCAGCCAAAATCTGGGTCGGGGCCATCAGCGCGGCCTGCCAGCCCGCTTCCGCCGTGAGCAACATGGCGGCCAGCGCGACGAGCGTTTTTCCCGATCCGACATCGCCCTGCAAAAGCCGGTTCATGCGGCGGGTCGCGGCCAGGTCGCCGCGAATCTCGGCGATGACTTCGCGCTGCGAATTCGTGAGGGCGAAAGGGAGCGACTGCAACAGCCGGTCAAGGAGTTCGCCCGGCGCAGCCTTGGATGTTCCGCGCAGTTGCCGCCACGCCGCCCGGCGCGATTGGATGAGAATCTGGATGGAAAAAAATTCCTCCCGCACGAGTTCGCGCCGCGCCTGCTCGATTTCCTCGAAGCTGGCCGGGAAATGAATGGCGCAAAACATGGCGGCCTTGTTCAGGGGCAGGAGGCTGGGCATGAGGGCCAGATCGGTTTCCCGCAAGGCCTGATCAATCAGACCACGCAAGAGGCGCGGCGTGACGCCATCGCCGGCGGGATGAACCGGCACGATGCGGTTCATATGGATGGAGGTTTCCTCCTCCTCAATGACCTCGAACTCCGGGTGATCAATCACGATCTGGTGGCCGCGTTTTTTGGGGCGGCCGAAAACCACCATGCGATCCCCGGTGGCGATCATTTTCTGTAGGTATGGCATGTTGAACCACCGGCAGGTCACCGGCTGACCGAGCACACCGGCGCTTTCGTCTTCGATCACGACCTCGACCATGCGCTTCCATCCGCCGATGCGCTTGAGGGCGGTTTTGGTCACCGTGCCGAAGAGGCAAACCGGTTTGTCCATTTCCTCATCCGGAAACCGGTCGAACCTCCGCCGGTCTTCGTGTCGGCGTGGAAAATGCCGCACCAGATCGCCCAGGGTGGAAAGACCGAGCCGGGTCAGCGGGGTGAGCTTGTTCCGTGGCACCCAGTCGAGATCGGCCAGGGACGTTTCGGGGACCCGCATGGTCACGCGGCACCGCGAATGGCGACAACCTGCATCTGCGCGTCCACCCGGCCGTTGAATTCATTGCGCGTGACCGTGAAGGCCACATCCCACGGCGGACGCGGCAGGGCGTGTTCCGCTCCGCTGAAAAAAATGGCCGCCACGCGGCGGCGTCCCGCCGGGAAGTCAAAACGCAGATGTTTTTCTTTCAGCACGCGGGGCGTGTCCGTCGGGGAAATCCCGCAGGCCGCGTAAACGGGCTGCGGGTTGGCCATGCCGTAGGGCTCCAGCATTTCCTGCGCTTCCAGCAGGGAAAGGGAAATGTCCGCGATGGGCATTTCGGCATCGAGGCGGAGTTTCGGAGTGAGGATGTCTTCATTCACGCGCGCCCGCGCGGCAGCCTCGAATGACGCGCGGAAAGCTTCAAAGCGGTCTTGCTGCACGGTCACTCCGGCCGCCATCTCGTGCCCGCCGAATTTTTCCAGGTGATCCGCGCAGAGACCGAGCGTCTCGACCAGCGAAAACCCCTCAATGCTGCGGCCACTGCCCTTGCCTCGCCCCGCGCCGTCGAAACCGATGAGCAACGTGGGCCGGTGATGGCGGCGCATGATGCGCGAGGCGACAATACCGAGCACGCCGTGGTGCCAATCGCGCTGTCCGGCCACGATGCTGGCATCGCGCGCGGCGTCGAAATTTTTACCGACCCAATCCTCGACCTCCTGGCTGAGAAGACGCTCGACGTTTTGCCGTTCGCGATTTTGCCGGTCGAGGCTGTCCGCCAGACGAGCCGCCTCGTCGGGATCGTCGCTCAGTAAAAGACTGAGCGATTCGCGCGCCGTGCCGAGGCGTCCGGAGGCATTGATACGCGGGCCGAGGCGAAATCCCACGTCGCCGCCGCGCAGGGGCGGTAACACTCCGGCCACTGCCATCAAGGCACGGAGACCCGGCCAGCGGCTGGCCGCCATTTGCTGCAAGCCGCGATGGACGAGCACGCGGTTCTCACCAACGAGGGGAACGAGATCGGCCACGGTGGCGAGGGCGACAAGGTCGAGGTAGTCCTTCAGGTCGAGATTGGTGTCCGGGGCCTTTTTAAGCAGGGCATGGGCCAGCTTGAAAACCACGCCCGCGCTGCACAGGTAATGAAAATCCGCACCCAGCTTGGGATTAACCAGCGCCGTGCAGTCGGGTCTGTCGTTGGACGGTTCGTGATGGTCGAGGATGATCACGTCCGCGCCGCGGCGGCGGATCTCGGCGACTTCGGCGGCGGAGTTTGTGCCGCAATCCACCGCAATGAGCAATTCGGGTGCATGTTCCTCGAAACACCGCTCCACGCCCGCCCTGCTCAGACCGTAGCCCTCGTCCACGCGATGAGGCAGGAAGCATTCCACGCGTCCGCCCAGGGCATGCAGGATGCGCTTGAGCAGCGTGAGCGAGGCCACGCCATCCACATCGTAGTCGCCATAGAGAACAATACGCTGGCCGCGGCGAAGAGCCTCATGGACTCTTGAGGCGGCGGCCTGCATGTCCGGGAGCAGGAAGGGATCGCTGAGATTGCGCAGTTTCGGATGGAGAAAATCGTCGGCGGTCCCGGCATTATCCAGGCCATTTCTGGCCAGCACGCTGGCGAGGAAATCCGGCACGCCCAACTCGCGGCCAAGGCTTCGGGCTGCCACATTCGTCTCCGCCGTGGGAAAAATCCATCTGCGCTGCATGACGGCAGCATAGAAAAAATGCGCCGCGTGTGCAATGTTTTGGGCGACCACACCCATCCCGGGTGCTGCCTTCGGCTTCCAGCCGAATGTGCAGGATGCGGGCCACGGCACGCGAACTCGGAGACCGCCTGAAGGGCAACCATGCGCTCCCACCCGGCTCCCAACTTGCCAGCCGCGCCCCATGCTGCTTGGATGCCCGCCTCATGAGCAAAACCTACAAGATCGCCGTTCTGGCCGGCGACGGCATCGGGCCGGAAGTGATGGTCGAGGGCCTCCGCGTCCTGCGGGCGGCTGGCGAAAAATTTTCCCTCACCTTTGAATTTCTCGATCGTCTCGTCGGCGGCGCGGCCATTGACGCCAAGGGCAAGGCCCTGCCGGAGGAAACCCTGAAAACCTGCGAGGAGTCCGACGCCATTTTGTTCGGTTCCGTGGGCGGACCAAAGTGGGAATCCCTTCCGCCGAACGAACAACCGGAACGCGCCGCCTTGCTGCCGCTGCGCAAGCACTTCGGGCTTTTTGCGAATTTGCGTCCGGCGGTGTGTCTGCCGGAATTGACCCATGCCTCGCCGCTGCATCCCTCGATTGTCGAGGGCGGCTTCGATGTGCTCTGCGTGCGCGAACTCACGGGCGGGCTTTATTTTGGCGAGCCGAAATACATCAAGGAGGAGGGCGGCGAACACTTCGCGGTGGACACCATGATTTACTGGGAGAGCGAAATCCGCCGCATTGCCAAGGTGGCCTTTGAGGCCGCGCGCAAACGCAAATCCCGCCTCACGTCCGTTGACAAGGCCAACGTGCTGCAAAACGGCGTGCTCTGGCGGCGGGTGGTTGAGGGCGTGGCCAAGGACTACCGCGATGTGACCCTGAATCATCTCTACGTGGACAACGCCGCGATGCAGTTGATCAAAAATCCCAAAAGTTTCGACGTGATCCTGGCCGAAAACCTCTTCGGCGACATCCTCAGCGATGAGATGGCGATGCTGACGGGTTCGCTCGGCATGCTGCCCAGCGCGAGTCTGGGCGAGGCGACCGGAGGCTCGATGCGCTTCGGCATGTATGAGCCCAGCGGCGGCACCGCCCCCGATATCGCCGGCAAGGGCATCGCCAATCCTGTGGCGCAAATCCTCTCGGCGGCCATGATGTTGCGCTTCTCCTGTGGCCAGGAAGAGGCGGCGGCGGGCATCGAAAAGGCGGTGCGGAGGGTGATTGCAGACGGCTTGAGAACGGCGGATATCCATACGCCCGGCACGGCCCGGGTGGACACCGCCGGGATGGGCGCGGCGGTCGCGGCGGCGCTGTAGCGTGCGTTCTTTCAAAGATGGGCAACGCGGAAGTCGCCCATCCCAAAAAAATCTTCGCCTCCGTGGCAACAGACTGCCCCGGCGGCAAGGTCGCTGTTAGAACTTGAATTTCAAGCCGGTGCTCATGACGCCTCACCGCATACGCGCTGTAGCCTCCGCCCACGATGGCATCGGTGTAAAACCCGCAGTTGTCGTAACTGGCATATCCGCCGAACTGCACCGAATTGATCGTCGTGCGGCCTCCGTTGTCATACTTCGTAGCCCCCCACATCGCGGAAAGTTACACCCGCGATGTCAGCGGACTCGCCCTAACGTTTACGGGCTTGGCCGCCCTCACCTACCAGGTTTAAGAGGGCGTCTAAAAAGCCGAGAAAACTGGAGGGCGGCAGGCCCTCGCCGCTCTTTTCCACCCGCCGTTTCCGGGATGATGCAACGCCCTTATTCCCGCTCCACGCGGTCGGGCAATTCATCGGGCCCTTCCCCCCGCGCGGGGAAGTGTCGCGCAAGTTCCTCGCCCGCACGATGAACGGCACCGATCACGGCATCGGTGAACGCGCCGCGCTGCAAACCTTCCGCCATCCCCGCGGCCACGGCCTCCCAAAACGTCACCCCGCATCGCTCGTGGATGCCGCGGTCCCCAATCACCGCGAACTTCTGGTCTTGTGGCACGATGTAAATCAACACCGCGTTCCGCTCGCGGGTCGCCGTCATACCCAGCTTGCGAAACCGCGCCTGCGCCCGCTTCGCGATGTCATCGCGCCCGAGTCGGCGGCCCGAGATGAAAACCCGGATTTCGCCCGTCGTTCCCCGTTCCGCTGCCGCGATGGCCGCGACCACCTGATCCTCATTGAGTTGTTCGAGAAATTCTTTCGGTTTCATTTTACCAGCCTCCACTTGCTCCGCCGCCGCCGGAATCGCCGCCCCCGCCGCTGAATCCCCCCGACGACCCTCCGGAATCGCCGCCGCTCCAGCTGCTCGAACTGCCGGCGTTGCTTCCCCACTCAATTATGGGAGGCACCCACACGCCCCGGCGGCCCTGCGGGCCATAGTAATTTCCGCGCTGGGACCGGAAAACCTTGGCGAGCTGCACGAGCGCGATCAGGACGAAGAAGCCCACCAGGACGAGCGGAATATAGTCGTCCGCGGGTTCATCCCCGCTTTGCGCCACCGTCCGGCCCGTCCCCTGATATTCACCGCGCGAAGCCGCCAGAATCGCATCCACCGCGAGAGTGACTCCGCCGTTAAAATCGCCCTGCCGGAAGGCTGGTCGCAGAACAGAATCGAGAATCTGCTTTGCGGTCGCGTCGGGAATCGCGCCCTCCAAGCCATAGCCCACCTCGATCCGCATCTTTCTGGCGTTGGGAAAAATGAAGAGCACCGCGCCGTTGTCCTTGCCTTTTTGTCCCACGCCCCAGGCGTGAAAGGTCCGGTTGGTAAAGTCCTCCAGCGCGGCATCGGCCGGCAGGTCGGGATAAATGGCCACCACGATTTGGTTCGAGGTCTGTTTCTCGTTTTCCTCGAGTTTCGTGTTCAGCGCCGCGACGGTGCCGGGCGAGAGCACGCCGGCCTTGTCCTCCACGTAGCTCGCGGGTGCGGGTGGCAGCACATCGGCGGCCCAGAGGGAGCCGCACAGAAGCAACATGGCGGCAACCCAACCGACAGGCTTTATCCGGCGCATTTTCGTTTCACCACATGGCCCGGCACTAAGGCGCCGTAGCCGCAGTGCCGCCGAAGTTGAAATTCACTTCCGGCACAACGTCGGCACCCGCCCGGGCCTGAAAGAGCGAACGGGGTGCGAATCCAAGCGCGCCCGCGAAGAGCAGAGTCGGGAAACTTTTCACCGCCGTATTATAGGACGTGGCGGTTTCGTTAAATTTCCTCCGCTCCACCGCGATGCGGTTTTCCGTGCCTTCAAGCTGGGCTTGGAGTTCCTGAAAATTCGCATTCGCCTTCAACTCCGGGTAGCGCTCCACCGTCACGAGCAGGCGCGAGAGAGCCCCGCTCAAGGCATCCTGGGACTGCTGGAATTTTTGCAAGGAGGCCGGATCCTCCGGCGCCCCGCTGCCGTCCACCCGCAGGGTCGTTACCTGCTGGCGCGCCTTGATCACGTCGGTGAGCGTCGATTTTTCGAAATCCGCCGCACCCTCCACGGTCTTGACCAAATTTGGAATCAAGTCCGCCCTCCGCTGATAGACGTTTTCCACGTCGGCCCAGCTTTGGTCCACTTGTTGTTTCAGAGCCACCAGCCGGTTGTAACTCCCGCATCCGCCAATGAGCAGCACGACAACAAGCACAACCACAACGCCAAGCACGGAAAGGACGATTTTCATAATTCGGCCGTCAGGCTAACGCATCCGCCGCCGAATGGCGATGGCGAATAAAGGGGGGAGTGGAAACGGTCACCTCCACTCTGCTCCCGGCTCCGCGCTCCCTGCTTCCAACCTGTC
>Ga0105049_10002213_pt1 | contig 22959 bp, 19 predicted proteins | sample MAT06_FD_78087 | JGI IMG/M metagenome (GOLD analysis project Ga0105049, IMG submission 78087) | Freshwater microbial communities from Lake Fryxell liftoff mats and glacier meltwater in Antarctica - MAT-06 | ecosystem: Environmental > Aquatic > Freshwater > Ice > Liftoff microbial mat | place...
GCGCAGCCTTCGACGAGCTCTGCGCAGCCTTCGACACGGCGGGCGCATCTTTCGACGAGCTCGGCGCAGCCTTCGACGCGGCGAGCGCAGCCTTCGACGCGGCGAGCGCAGCTTTCGACGCGGCGGGCGCGGCTTTCGACGCGTTCGCCGGCGCGGACTTCGCGCCCGATCTCGGCGCGAGCTTCGCGAGGTCCGACGTCAGCTCGTCGCCGGCCTTCTTCGGCGCGAGGAAGTACCACCACTCCTTCGTGGCGGTCCATTTCTCACGCTCGGCTTGCGCGGCGCCCCACACGCTGCCGTCGCACGATTCGCAGGCCTTCCAGAACTTAGCGTCGGCCGCGTCGAGGCGCAGCTTCATCGACTTCTTCTGCGCCGGATGCGCGACCTCCATCGCGGCCGCGAGGATGTTGCGCGCGTCGACTTCGTTGCGCCATTCGTCGAGGCCGTGCGTGTAGCCCTTCTGCGCAGTCTTCACGGTCGTCTCCCAACCGTCGACGAGACCCTCGAGGCCGCCCTTGACGATGTGATCGGCGGCCTTGCGTTCTTTCAGGAGTTCTCGGACGGCGTCGTGCGTGATCATTCAGTGTTCCTTGTCGAGCTGTCGCTCGAAGTAGCGGAGGCCGTCGTTCGGTTGGAAGAACGTGCGGATGGATTTATCCTGGTGGAAGGCGATGAACGCGCCCGAGCGCGTGTCGAAGCGCGTGATCACCCCGTCGGAGCGCACGGCTTCGCGCACGTCGCCGCCGGCACGCGCGTCCCGCAGCTCTTGCGCCCGACGCAGGTACTGCACTTCTGTGATCGAGCCGAACTCGTGTCCGTGCTTCGCGTAGTGCTCGTCGAGCGCGCGCTGCGACGTGAACCCGACGCGCGTGTCGACGGTAGCGGTCGAGGAGGCGGGCGCCTTCGAATCTCGCGCGGACGCAGTCGAATCCCCTGCGGACGCAGTCGAATCTCGCGCGGACGCAGTCGAATCCCCTGCGGACGCAGCCGAATACCCTGCGGGCGCAGCCGAATACCCTGCGGGCGCAGTCGAATCTCGCGCGGGCGCAGCCGAATACCCTGCGGACGCAGTCGAATCCCCTACGGACGCAGTCGAATCCCCTGCGGACGACGGTGATTCGGAGCGCGTCGAGGTCGCGGACGTGCTCGATCCCGTGCCGCCGATGCCCTGCACAGCCTCGGGCCCGAACAGGAACCCGAGCGCGAGCAGGATCAGCCCGGACAGCGTGAAAGTGACCTTCTTCGGCATGGCGCGCGACGGATCCTACCCGCAGCGCGCCTCGATCCGGCCGCTTCGCTGCGTTCAGCGCGTCCACGCGAAGCGCGCCGTGGGATCGGACCCGCCGCGGGAGCGGTATGTCCAATCCGACAGCGCGGCGTGCGGCCCGTCGACGCGAGTCCCGAATCGCGCGATCCCGTGGTCGAGCGCGCGGCGACGCCCAGCGCGGTCGCGATCGCTCTCAACCGCACGGCTTGTCGCCGAACTCCTTCTTCATGTTCGTCGGCGTCTGCATCGGGCGTCAGGTCCTCGAGGTGCGTCATGATCGACCACAGGTGGCCGAACGGATCGCTGACCTGCGCAAACCGGTCGCCCCAGAACATGTCGACCGGCGCCATGACGGACTAGGCTCCGGCCTCGAGCGCGCGGTCGTACGCGGCGTCGCACTTCTCGACGTAGATGCTCAGCGTGACCGGCGTCCCGCCCGGCGCGAGCAACGACTTCGAGCGCGTGACCGGCGTCCCGCGCAGCACGAGCGGCGACTTCGAGCCCCACAATTCATTCTCGGCCGCGAGCATGACTGCACCGCCGCCGATCCGGGCTTCGCCGTGCATCGCCTGGCCGTCGGGGCCGGGCAACGTCCGACGCGGTTCGGCCTCGAACGCGCGCCCGTAGAACGCGATCGCGGCGGCGACGCCGCGGACGACGATGTGCGGAATGACGATGTGCGGGATGACGAACGTGTAGCCGTCCGGAATGGCCATGGTCTTCGCCAGGGGAGTCTCGAACTCGACGGGGTCGTTCCAGTTCCCCAGTTTCGCGCGGCGGAGCCCGTCGAACCGCGCGAGCACCGCGTGGGATCGACCCGCAGGCCGAGAGAGCGAAGTGTTCGCGGCCCGCGAAATGCCACGCACTGTGCCCTTTCCCGTGGCTCCCGCGGCCGCTTCGACGATCGCCCCGGTCGGCGACGGGAGAAATTCGTTCCAGCCGATCCCCGGATCGTCCGATCACCAACCCCCTGCCCTCGCGCGCCATGAACATCCCCATCCCCATCCCCGGCGCCGATTCCATCCTGCCTATCGGCTTCGAATGGCAGCCGATCGCCATGGCGATCCTCGTCGGAGGCGCAATCGGCTTCGAGCGCGAGATGCACGGCCGGCCGGCGGGACTGCGCACGCACATCCTGGTGTGCCTCGCGTCCACGCTGCTCATTTTCGCCTCGCGCGTCTTGCCGGTCGGCATGATGGACGAGGACTCGGTCGCACGCATCGTCATGGACCCGAACCGGCTCGCGGCGGGGATCGTGACAGGCATCGGATTCCTCGGCGCGGCGACGGTCATTCGCGCCGGCGACATCGTGCGCGGCATCACGACGGGAGCGACGGTGTGGACGGTCGCCGGTCTCGGAATCGTCATCGGTCAAGGCGAATATTCGATCGCGATCGTCGGCGCGATCGCGGTCATCATCGTTCTCGCGGGGCTGGATCCGCTGACGCGTCGCATCGCGCCGGTGATCTATCGACGGTTGACCGTCACCGGGATCGGTTCGGAGATGTCGTCCCTCTCCGCGCGCATCGCGGCGATCCTGAAGCAGCACGAGATCCGCGTGCAAGACCTGTCGGGAAGTCGTGGCGAGCCGAGTGAACCCTTCGAGCTCGTCTTCCACGTCCGCTTGCGGAACCTGCAGCAGGCGCCGGAGATGCTCGAGAAGATCTCGAGCGAGCACGGCGTGAAGCGCGTCGATTGGTCGCAGATCAGCCACTGACTGCGCGAGCGGTCGCTGGGCGTGCGAAGGATTCACACGATCTCGCGTCGCGCCGCCACTCGTGTTGGAGCGGCGCCGGACTCGATTTCCTCGCCGGCTTTCAAAAACCTTCGGCTTGGTCCGCCGCCTCGAGGCGCGCGCGCCACGTGCGTGCCGACTCACGGGCGCTCTTCTTCTCGGGCCACGACTCGTAGAGCGCGCACACGGCCTCGACCGTCCGCGCTCGCGCGTGGAGGAAGAAGCCCGGCGTCGACAGCGCGACCTCGGCGGCGCGCACGAGTTCGGATTCGACCTCCGCGTGACGCTGCGCCTGCGCCGCGCAGGCTGCGATTCCCTCCGCAGCGTCGGCGATCGGCCAACAGCAGCGCGACGGGGCGCGCAGTGCGGTCGTCAACGTCGCACGAAACGCCTCGAGCGCGCCCGCGGGGTCGCCCAGCCCGCGCAGGCACTCGGCCAGTTCGTTCCCGACCTCCGTCCTGAGCTCCGGGTCCTCTGTGCGGCCATCGAGTGCCGCGAGTGCCGCGCGGTAGTGCTCGACCGCGAGTTCGTGCTGCCCCTGTTGCTCGGCGACCCAGGCCAAGTGCCGGCGCGTCGCGCCCACGTCGGGGTGGTCCATGCCGAACAACGCGCGGCGCATCGCGAGCGCCGTCTCGAGACGTGTCTCGGATTCCTCGAACTGCTCTCGGCGCTAGAGGATCACGCCCAGGTTGTCGAGGGTCTGCGCGAGCGTCTCGTGGTCGCCCGCGAGCAGACGCTCCTCGATCGCCAGCGCGCGGCGCGTGACGGTCTCCGCCGCCGCGTAGTCCTTGGCGTCGGTCAGCGCGCCGCCCAGGTTGTCGAGCGCGATCGCGAAGGCGATGTCCTCGGTCACCAACGTGCGCTCGTGGATCTCGACCGCTTCGCGCGAATAGACGACGGCCTGACCGAACTCGCCCTGCTTCTGCCGCAGCCAGGCCAGGTTCTGCAGCGTTTGCGCCACGTCCGTATGGCCGTCGGGGAAGAGCCGGCGGCGCATCGCCAGCGCGTCGGTGAGCATTGCGCTGGCGCCGGCGCGGTCGCCCAGCGCGTCTCGCAGCGTGCCGACGTTGTTCATCATCGTCGCGGTGCCGGCCGAATCCTCCGGCACGAGACGGCGTCGCATCGCGAGCGCGTTCGTCGAGATCGGCTCCGCCTGGGCGAGGCGTCCCGTCTGCTTCAGCAGCAGCGCGTAGTTCGACTGGTGCGTCGCGAGCTGATCGCGATCCCCGTGCGCGCGCGCCAGGCGCACATCGAGCGACGTCGCGTACTAGCGCAGCGCCTCGTCGGCGAAGCGCGGGCCCGCGTCGTGCAGCATGAAGGCCAGCTCGTAGCGCGAGTTCGCCGTGCGCGGATCGTCGTCCACGAATGCCCCGCGGGCGGCGGCGAGCGCGGTGCGGTGCAATTCGATCGCCTCGTCGAACCCGCCGGCGCGCTGTTCGGCGAGTGCGAGGAAACGCAGCGCGCTCCAGCGCACGTGCGCGTGCGAGCGGTCGCGCGGCGGCGCCTCGTCGACGGCGATTCGCGCGAATTCGGCGGCGCGTGCGTGCTCTTCCTCTTGGGCGAGGATCTCGGCCACGAGGAACGCGCGGTCGGCGATCGCAGTCGTGCGCTTTTCCAGCGCAGCCGGAGTGCGCGGCGCGTTCCAGGCCTCGAGCGCGAAGTTCAGCGCCGTCCCGATGTCGCCGCGCGCGAGCTGCAGGCGCGCGAGCTGCAGGCGCGCGAGCTCGGCCCGTGCATTCGGCGCTTGGTCCGCGTCGGGGACCGTGCGCCCGAGGAGTTCGTCCCACAGGCCCGATCGGGCGGCCAGCGCAAATCGCAACGCCCACTGGAGACGCGACGTCGCCGCGTCCAGCTCGCCCGCGTCGCGCAGCGCCGCGCCGACGCGGATCGAGACCGCGATCTCCTCCGTGGGCGCGTCGGCGTAATCGCCGCGCGCGACTTGTGCTTCAGCCAGACCGGCCGCGAGCGCGAGGGCTTCGGGCTCGTCGCCATCGAGCTGCTCGACGATCCACGCCTCCTGGAGGCGCTGGAGATCGCCGTCGAGCACGAGCGCCGCTGCACGTGCCGCGCGCGCTCGTTCGCGCAGATCGCGGACGTGGCGCAGCACGATGATCGCGCCGACGCCGAGGAGGAGCGCGAAGATCAGCGCGACGAGGGCCCGCCAGGGTCGGCGCTGCGGTGCGCTCGACGAGACGGGAACGGGGGCGAGCGTCATGGGCGCCGCATCCTAACCGTGGCCCGCGTGATGCCGATGCTGGTGTTGAGCGGCGAGAAGGCCGGCGGCACGCGCCCGATCGAGCAGCTGAAGCTCGTCGCCAACGACGTGAAGGGTCAAGTCGTGCCGATGGGCCGATTGAAGCAACGCCGCAGGTCGTGATCCCGGCGCAGGTCGACTTCCTGCCCTGATGCGTGTCTGCGGAAAGGACTGTCCTCCACCGCGCGTGGCGGAGACCGTCGGTCTGGACGACGACCTCGACTCGTTCGATCGAGCCCGCCTGATCGCTCGAGTGCAGCGCTTGCGCGCCGGGATCCGCGCACATCGCGATGCGACGGAGCACGAGCTGTGCTGACACCATCCGCGGCTCAGGGGTCTGCTCCCCGAGCGGACCGATCCGCAGCCGGTCGTGCCGGAATGGCCCCGATTCCAGCGTGGATGCCTGCGCTACCAGCAATCGCTCGACGGGCAGTCGCCGTCGAGCGCGCGCACGTCCACCGAGTTCGGCGGCGATCGATCGTGAAGTGCGCCCGTCCTTCGACGCGCGCGGCGCGTCACGCGTCGATCGTCGCCTGATAGTCGGCCGCGCCCGGCTGCGTCTGGCCCGTTGCGCGCACGTAGAGGTGGAACAGCTTCTGCTCGACCGGGAAACCGTAGCGACCCTTCTTCAGGCGCCAACCCGCCGCCTTGGACAGCGCGTTGCGCATCCAGACCGGGCCCTCTTGCACGTGCTTGTCGAAGATCGCGGCCGTGTTGTTGTAGAGGCGCCACGTCTCGCGCACGTCCTCAGGGAGCGGCGTGTTGTGCGAGTTGTACTTGTATTCGAAGCACTTGCCCCAGTCGTAGAAGTCCTTCGGCGGCACGTAGCCGAGCTTGATCGAAGCGTCGTAGTCCTCGGTCCCCGGGATCGGACGGAACGGGTACACCTCGCTGCCGGCGATCGGGAACATGTGCTTGATCATCGCGGCCTGCTTGAGCGTGGCGCGCATCGACTCCGGCGTCTCGCCCGGGTAGCCGATGATCCAGAACGTGCCGGGCACGATGCCGCGGCTCGCGAGCTTGCCGATCGCGAGCGGAATGTTCGGGATCTCGATGTGCTTCTTGATGCGCTCCTGCATCTCCTTCGTGCCGGCTTCCGCGCCGAGCCAGAGCAGGTGGCACTGCGATTCCTGGAGCAAATCGAGAGTCGGCTCCTTGTACCGCATGATCGTTTCGATCTCGATCGTGCCGTTCCAGTGGATCGGCACCTTCAAGTCGATCAGGCCTTCGCAGAACTCCTTCGTGCGCTTTTCGTGCACGCCGAAGTTCGCGTCTTGGAAGCGCAACACGTCGAACTTGAAGCGCTGTTGCAGCTCGGCGATCTCCTCGGCGAGTTGACGGCCGGGGATCGCCTTCCAACGACGGCCGGTCACGAGCGGCGAGCAGCAGAACGTGCACGGCTCGGGGCAACCGAAGCTCGAGAAGTGACTGAATCCGCGCGGCGGATTCTCAGGGGTCCACTTGCCCGGCAGCGGGAAGCGGTGGCGCACTTTCATGCGCGTCGGCAGCACTTGCAGCTCGGCGTACTTCTCGTACTCGAGCAGGTGCCACGGCACGGGCGCGAACTGGTCGAAGCCCACGACGACGCGGTGATTCGTGTAGTGGACGCGTCCGTCGCGCCACAGCGCGAGGCCGGCGACGTCCTCGAGATTCGTCCCGTGATCGATCGCCTTCACGACCTCGCGGAAGGTGATCTCGCCCTGTCCGATTCCGACCGCGTCGGCGATGCCGGCTTCGAGCCACATCTGCGGCGTGACGCTCGGGAACCAACCGCCCCAGATGATCGGGAGCTTCGGGAAGCGCTCGCGCACGGCCTTCGCGACGACGTAGCCGTCGTAGACCTGGTAGCCGAGGATGCACGAGCTCGCGAAGAGCAACGCGCCCTGGCACGCTTCGAGGACCTTCGCGAGATAGTCGGGCTCGACCATCGCGTCGATCATCACGACCTCGTAGCCGTCCGCGATCGGCCCGGAGGCGATCTGCAGCAGTTCGAGCGGCAGCAGGTCGGCGCTGAACATCTCGCCCCGCGTCGGATCGGCGCGGTGGGGGAGGAACAGGACGAGCTTTTTCTTGTGGGCGATCACGTGGTCACGCTACGGGGGCGTTCGGGGTCACACCGGAGGTGGTGTCGCGACGGATCACGTCGGCCTGCGTCTTCTGACCGGTCAGTTTGACGTAGACGTGGAAGAGCTTCTGCTCGACCGGGAAACGGTAGTTCTGGTTCTTCAGGCGCCAGCCCGAGATCGACTTCATCGCGCGCCGCATGGAACCGGATCCCTCGCGCGCGAGCTGGTCGTAGAACGTCGCCGCGACGCCGTAGCGCTTCCATTCGCGCAGCACGTCGAGCGGCAATCCGATGTCGTCGAACGAGTACTTGTACTCGAGACACGCGCCCCACTCTTCCAGCGTGCGCGGCGGCTGATAGCCGTTCTTCACCGACGCATCGAAGTCCTCGGTGCCCGGGATCGGACGGAACGGGAAGATGTCGCTCGGCGAATTCGGGAACAGGTACTTGATGCGCGCGGCCCACTCGAGCGTCGCGAGCATCGAATCGCGCGACTCGTTCGGGTACCCGATGATCCACGAGACGCCGGTCTGGATCCCGCGCTCGTTCAGGCGGCGCAGCGAGCTCTCCAAGTCGCCCTGGATGTCGATCTTCTTCTTGATCTTCTCCTGCTGCTCCTTGGATCCCGCTTCGGCGCCCAAGGCCGCCATGTGGAAACGCGAATCGCGCATCAGATCGAGCGACGGGTCCTTGTAGCGCGCGATCGTCTCGATCTCGTACGTGCCGTTCCACCAGAACGGCGAACCCGCGTCGATCAGCGCCTTGCAGAACTCGTTGCTGCGCTTCTCGTGCACGCCGAAGTTCGCGTCCTGGAAGCGCACGACGTTGATCTTGAACCGGTCGTGGCACTCGAGCAGACGCTCGGCGAGCAGCTTCCCAGGGAGAGCCTTCCAACGTCGACCGGTCACGACCGGCGAGCAGCAGAACGTGCACGGCTCGGGGCAACCGAAGCTCGAGAAGTAGCTGAACCCGCGCATCGGCGTCCCGGCCGGCATGTCCCACGGATCCGCGTACTTGTGGCGGACCTTCCAGTTCTCCGCCTTGTCGTTCTGGAGCGCGACGTACTTCTCGAAGTCGAGCAGGTGCCACGGCACGTCGGGGAATTGATCGAACCCGATGACCGCGCGGTGGGCCGTGTAGTGAACGCGACCGTCGCGCCACAACGCGAGTCCCGCAACGTCCTCGAGCGTCGTGCCGGCGTCGAGCGCGCGCACGACTTCGGCGAACGTGATCTCGCCCTGACCGAGGCCGACCGCGTCCGCGATGCCCTCTTTGAAGTACTGCTCGGGCGCGACGCTCGGGAACCAACCGCCCCAGATGATCGGGAGCTGCGGGAAACGTTCGCGCACGGCTTTGGCGACCCGCGCGCCGTGCGCGACCTGGAAGCCGAGGATGCACGAACTCGCGAAGAGCAGCGCGCCGTCACACGCCTCGAGCACTCGCGCCAAGTAGTCGGGCTCGACCATGGCGTCGATGAGGACGCACTCGTAGCCCTCGCTCGCCGGGATCGCGGCGATCTGCAAGAGCTCGAGCGGGGTCAGGTCGGCACTGACCCGCACTCCCTGCTCCGGATCCGCGCGGTGCGGCAGGAACAGGACGATGCGTTTCTTGCGTTGGATCATCCGGTGCGGGTCGAGGTGCGTAGGGCGGGCTCGGCGGTTCGAGCGCCGCCGGGGGTGCGGAACGCGAAACCAACTCGAACGTGAACGTGAGGTAGGTCGGCGCAGTCAGTATGGGCGGAAGAGTCGGAACGCGCGACGGCCCGGTCGCATCTCTATCGACACGTGACCCATCCAGCGGGTGAGAGGAACCGCTTCCGCGCGGGAGAAGTCTATCCGCCATCGCCCGATCCGCGCGTGAAGGCGCGCACAGGACCGGGTCAGGCGCTGGAAAAGGGTTCCGGCTCGGCGAAGTCGTAGACGCCGACGCCGACGCCGGCCCGCCCGTCAACCGCCGCCGCCCGGCGGGGGGATGCCGCCCGGGAGCTGCGGCATCGATTCACCGCCCTTGGGCACGCCGGGCCGGTAGGCGACCGGCGCCCACTCGCGCCAGGCCGAATCGAACTCGGCGTAGCTCCAACCGAGGACTTCCTTGAACTGCTTGCGATGCCAGTCGGGCAAGTTCGACCCGGTCGGGACCCCTTGGGCGTCGTAGTTGCGCTTGATCGCCCACAGGAAGCTGCCGAACTCCTTGGGCTTCGTCGCGATGAGGAAATCGATCATCGACCACGTCGTGAAGTGGTGCGGGAGTTTGAGCTCGCCGAAGTTCTTGAGCGCCATGAGCTCGGCCATGCGCGGCGCTTCGTCGCCGGCGATGAGCTTCAGCACCTCCGGCTTCCAGTTGCTCTTGCTGGTCATGTTGGCCACTGCGCCTTCGCCACCGTCGAAGCTGTTGTTCTTCGGGTCGATCTCGCGCTCCATGAAGTGCGCGAGTCCCTCGTGCAGCCAAACCGGCGTGTCGTAGCTGTAGTGGTTCAGCCCGTCGAGGAGGTTGTGCGCCAAATTGAAGGCGACATGCCCGTGCAGGCCGGCGTCGCTGCGCAAGTTCCCCTGCTGCGCGTGCATCGAGATCGTGATCGAGCCGCGATCGACGAAGTGCCAGCGTTGCGTGTTGCGGATGCGCAATCCGGCATTCTCCAACAGGAAATCGACGTGGGCAGCTTCGTTGGGGACGATCAGGATCTCGTACTTCTCCTTCATCCCGAGGTACGGACCTTCGCCTTGATACGCACCGCGGTACACGCCGGATCCGTCGGCGAAGGTCGCGCCCTTGCCGTCGATGATCTCCAGGAAACGCGTGTAGATCTCCTCGCAGCGTTGCGCAAAGAGATGCGTGCGCAACCACGGATCGAGGATGGCCGTCTCAGGGTTGATCTTTTGGAACGCCTTCTGGAGTTTCGTCAGCTCGGCCAGGAACTTCTTCTTCTCCTCGAGCTTCACCTTGTACGGCCCGAGAGCGAATCCGAGTCGAAAGTGCGCCGTCTCGATCCACTTGATGTCGAGCGTCAAGAGGTGGCGATCCGTCTTCTCCGTGTTGCCATCCTTCTTGCCGAAGACGAAGCCTCCGTGCGCAGCGATGCCGCCGGCCTCGAGCTGCAGCGCATCGTCCTGGCACACCGTGCACAGCGACGCGTCGTTCGGACGCTTCTTGTCCGACTTCTGCGCCGCGCCGGCGCGCGGCGTCAGCGCGGTGAAAACCAGCGCCAGCGCGGCGAATCCAATCACGAATCGCCGTCCGCGCCGGAGTCCAGAGCTCGTTCCCATCGACGTCACAGTTTGCGTCCCTTCCACACGCTCGCCATCTCGATCGCCTCGAACGCGGCCAGATCCTCGATCGGGAGCTCACCGTCCACCATGCCGCGCAGCGCATTGATCGCCGTCACGCGAATCGTGTTGTCCTCGTCGTCCAGGAACCCGCGCAATCGCCCGGCCTGCTCCTTTTCGCCGCAACCGGCCAGCATCCGCAGCACGGCCACCTTGCCCTTGCGATCGGCCTTCTCGAGCTTCGGCAGGAGGAGGTCCGTTGCCGGTTTGCCGCGCGCGCCTTCGAGCGCTGTCCGGATCTCGCGTTTCTCGCGGTCCCAGCGCTTGCCTTGGCACGATTCGAAGAGCGAGTCGAGGCCCACGATCGAACCCGCGGACGCTGCGCACAAGGCGGCCGCGTAGCGCTCGTCGGGATCGGCCTTGTCACCGGCCTTGACGATCCGCGCCCAGGCTTTTTCGGCCGCCGCGACGTTGCCCGGGTCGGGGAATGCCGCGGCGCGATGCAGCGTGAACGTGCGCACCGGCGCGAGCTTGCTCTCGAATTCCTTGGCGAGGAGGCGCGATTGATCCGCAGCCGTGATCTGCATCAACACCTCGTGCAGTCGATCCTGCGCCGCTTCGTCGCGCTCGCGGCCGTAGCGGTCGAGGACGTAGGGCACGGCGGAGGCTCCCGCCGCGACGAGCGCATCGCGACCCGCCGAGGCCATCTCGGGGATGTGCGCCTTGATCACGCGTTCGATGTCCGTGGCGATGACGTCCTTGTCCGAGGGCTTCGGCCACGCCGTCAGCTTTTCGGCCTGTTTTTCAGCGGCTTTCGCAGCCGGCGCTTCGGGAGCCGGCTTGGGCGGATCTTCGGCGCGCGCACTCGTCGCGAGTCCGCCGAGTGCCAGCAGAGCCGCGATACCGAACGGGAGGGCGGAGCACTTCATGGAGTTCCTCGCAAGCGGCGCTGCCACAGGGTCGGGACGAGGTCGCGCCAGGCATCGTCGACGTATTCGAGCTTCGAGCGATCGACGAACGCCTCGACGTCCTTGTCGAAGGACGCGGAGGTGTCCCACACGAACGTGTGCAGCTCCACGCGCAGGACGACGTCGCACGGGCGCAGGCCCGCGCTGCGTTCGAGGACGCGCGCGACGCGCCAAGCGCCGGGCGTCTCGATGGGCTGCGACCACTCGTTCAGCGTGCAATCGAGCGCCCAATCCCAGACCTCGAGGCCGGTCATTCCGAATCCACCGCGCACCTCATCCTCGATCGGGGCGGCGATGGACGAAGGCGGAGCTTCTCCGCCAGCGAGCGCGTCACGCCACGCTCGAGCGCGGTCCAACGCAGCCGCGCGCTTCGACTCGCCCGCGAATTGGCGCGTGGCGTGGAGCATGAGGACGACGTTGGTGAGCGCGATGCGGCGCAGGTGGGGCAACGTGTGCTCCTCCTCGGCGCGCGTGATGATCGATGCGATGGCGTCGACTTCCGCGGCGCGGATCGGAGCCCCGTTCAGGGCGAGGACCGTGTCCGCTGGCCAATTCGCGCGGGAAACCGTCGAGGCAGGACTCTCCGGCGCAGGCGTTCCGACGGCGGCCGAGCGCTCGCACGCGCTGACGAAGACGAGCACGACCGTGCACGACACCCAGGCGACCAATCGCTCGATCTTTTGAGGGCTCGGGGTCATCCGCGTCGCGCAAGATAGCTGCTCTGGTCCTCGCGGTTGCCCAGCCCTCACCGCTCCCGGAGCGAGTTTCACGGGCGACCGTCGTCCTCCCCGGCGTCCTCGTCCCCATCCGGAGCTTTCCCGTCCTCGCCGTCGCCGTCGTCACCCGCGATGGGCCCGCCGTTCGTGTCGAACCCCGCGACGAAACGCATCGCCGGCTCGGTCAGGAAGCGGTACGACGAGTGGATGTTCTCCTCGATCTGGACGAGCGCACCGTCGGCAGGGACGCCGGCGTACGTCGAGATGATCTCCAGGAAGAGCGATCGCGGGTCGTTGGCCCACGACTCGATGCGCAAGGAGTGGGTGCCAGCGCGTTCCGGAGTCACGGGGAACACGAAGCGGATGCCGAGCAGCGCCGGATCGCTGCCGAAGACCTCGGTCTCGTCGTCGAAGCCGAACATCGCGTGCTTCAGGTAGGCGCGGCTGTCCGTGAACGCGCGCGGGTTGACCAAGGTCCGCAGGGTCACTTGCTGAGCCGTGAAGAAGCGCAAGTTCCGCTGCGTGGCGACCTTCTCGGACACGGAGCGGACGCGGGCCGCGAACTCGTCGTAGGTGACGCTCGAGAGCTCTTCGCAGAACTGGAATCGGTCGGGGCGGAAAGCCGCGAAGGAGTTCGAGCCGGGACTCGCCGTCGGGTTCGACAGGACCGGCCCGGCAGGGGAGACGAGAAAGCTCGAGTAGGGCGGCGATCCCTGGCGGAAGAGTTGGTCGTGGACACGCTGGATCGCGGATGCGTCGGGCGGAACTGGCGGGTGCATCAGCTCGGTGACGAGCGAGATCGTGCGGGGCGCGTAGACGGTCGTCCTGGGCATGGGGTCCTCAGAGGCCTGCCTACGCCGCGGCGCAGGACGGGGTTTTCGAGGCAGTTCCTAGACTACCCGGAACCGGCGCGCGAGCGGGTCCATCGGACGAACCCGTGCGCTCGCGGATCGAGATTCCTCTCGCCGGTCCCGGGATTCGCCCGTAGCCTCGCACGCCGTTTTGGCCGCCCCTCCCTCGGAGCGGGCGCGACACGACACCGAGCCCCCTCTCTTCGAAGCCATGGTCACGCGTACCCTCTCTCTCGGACTCGCCGCCGTCGCCCTCGCGGTGCCCTTCCTCTCCGCACGCTCGCTGCCCTCGACCGCCGAGACATCGATGTTCGGGGCGCCGCTCGTGATCAACGGGACGCGGATCCCGGACGCTGAGATCCAGCGCTACCTCATCTACGGGCCTTGCCGCCTGCAGCTCGAGATCTTCCGCGTCGGCCTGATCGTCGACGACGAACTCGACCGCCGTGCGCGCGACGAGGCGAACCTCGCCATCGAGCCCTTGGTCGGGCCGGCCGCCAAGGCCGCGGCCGAGTCGGCCATCGCTGCACAAGAGGCGGCCAAGCCGTTCGAGTCGCCCGAAGCGCGCGCCAAGGCACTCGAGCAGGAGACGTCGCGCCAACGCGCCGCGCGGATGAAGGACGCCGCCGTGCAGGCCGAGTGGTCCAAGAAGCACGGGGCCGAGCGCAAGCTCCTCGAAGAGCAACTCGTGCCGACGGAGGAAGAGTTCGAAGCCGAGTTCCAGCGCACGCTCGAGGAGTTCAAGAAGACGTACCCCGTCCTGAACATCGACGCCGAAGTGAGTCGCGCGTTCCGCTCGGTGCCTTGGTACCGCGACAACTTGCGGCAGACCCTCTACTTCGACCGCGTGTTCTATCCGGAGAACCCGGACGAGTGGCCGATCACGACGATCGAAGCCGTACGCGCCGACTCGGGCGACACGCTGCTCACCGACGCGCACCAGAGCTACCAGATGCGGAAGGAGCACGCCGAGAAGACCGGCGAGCCGCTGCCGAAGGAAGACGGCATCTACACGACGATGATGCGGCAGATCGTGCGCGACGCGATGTTCGCGACGATCGACTGGAAGACGGCGTTCGACGGCCTTTCCGACGACATCGTTCTGACCGGTGACCGTGATTTCGACGGCAAGCCGGAGCTCGTCGTGCGCACGGCGGACGTGTGGGAGAATGTCAAGGCCACGGTCTCGCAGACCGAGGTCGACGACGCGAAGCGCTGGTTCGTGACGGCGCGGGCAACGCGAGACCGCCTCGCGAAAGAAGGCGCGATGCTGGATCCGGCGGCGCGCGCTCAGGCGCTCACGGACCTCAAGAAGCAGTTCGAGGGCACGTACTTCAACGTCGACATCATGGCGATGCAGACGTACTTCTTCCCCTCGACCGAGGCGTTCCTCGAGTACCACATCATGCTCGAGGGCTACCGCAAGAAGGTCAGCCAGAGCCTCGTGAACCAGGAGAATGGCGACATCGCGCCGCCGCTCCGCTCGCACCTCGACGGCGCGAACAAGATCATGGGTCTCGGACAGGTCGACGTGGAGATCCTCCTCGTCTCCGCCTTCGACATCCCGAACTTCCGTTGGAAGGACGACGGCTGGATGACGGCGAAGAAGAAGGCCGACGGCATCAAGGTGGAGCTCGACGCGAACCTCGCGGACTACAACGCCGAGCGTGCGAAGCGGGCACAGGCGCAGGCCGAGGGCAAGGAGTACACGGCCGAGAAGGAAGTGCCGGAGCCGTATCGATTCTGGACCGACATGGTCAACGAACACAGCGAGTACTGGGACCCGCCGGCACCGGACGGTCAGGACAAGCGCGGCTCCGATGTCTCGATGAAGAACCGCGGTCGTTTCGGGCTGAAGTATCGCAACGACCTGCAAGGTTTCGTCGGTGAGACGCCGTACAGCCACTGGGTCACGGGTGCCTCGATCACGGACTACGTCTTCGCCGATCAGGCCGAGAACTCGGTCTCCGGGCCGTTCCGCGGACCGCAGGGTTACTACATCACGCGTGTCCAGCGCCGCACGCCGCCGACGCGCCCGCTGAACCTCGGCGACCCAAAGCACGTGGATCTCTTGCGCGACGACTACGTGCGCGCGTCGTTCGTGAACTACTCCGAAGAGGCGCGGAAGGCAGCGGACGTGAAGGGCTTCGACTTCGGGTACTGACGGTACGGTGCCAGGCAAGACCTCGACACATTCGCACCGCGGGCCTGCTGCGCAGGACGGCACGGTGCCGGGCAAGACCTCGACACATTCGCACCGCGGGTGTGCTGCGCAGGACGGCACGGTGCCGGGAACGACCTCGACACATTCGCACCGCGGGCCTGCTGCGCCGGACGGTACGGAGCCAGGAACGACCTCGACACATTCGCACCGCCGGTGTGCTGCGCAGAGAGCGCGCAGGCCCGCGGTGTGAATGTGTCGAGGTCGTTCCTGGCACCGTAGGATGCCGGCCCGTGGAAGCGAACCTGCGCACGATGTGGCGGCTGCTCGAGCCGCATCTGAAGCCGCGTCTGCCGACGTTCCTGCTGCTCCTCGCGCTCGGCGCCGTCACGACCTTCGCGCAGAACTTCATCGCGGTCCTCATCTTCCCGGCGGTGAAGGTCCTCTTCCCGAACATGGATTCGGAGGATGGCCAGGGCCTGGCGTGGCCGTTGAGCGAGGTGGTCGGCAGCCTCAACGGTTGGGTCGTCGGACCGACCGGCATCCCCGAAAGCACATTCGGTGCGCTCGCGAAGATCGCCGCGATGCTCGCCGTCCTCGCGCTCGTCGCGGCTCTGGCGCAGTACCTCTTCAACATCGTCTCCCGGCGCCTCGCGGTCAGCCTCGTCGTCGCCCTGCGTGAGCGGATCGCGGGCCACCTCCTGCACCTCTCGTTGTCGTTCCACGTCCGACGTCAGTTCGGCGATCTGATTTCGCGCCTCTCGAGCGACACACAAACGGTCCTCGGTGTCGCGAATCAGTCGCTCAAGGACCTGATCCTCGAGCCGATGATGATCCTGTCGGCATTCGTGATCGCGGCGGCCATCGCACCGGTTCCGGCGCTGATCGCCTTCATCGGACTCGGTTTCATCGCAGCGCCCGTCTTCCGCCAAGCGAAACGCGTCAACCGTGGCTCGACGAAGTCTTTGACCGAACTCGGATCCTCGGTGCAGGCCCTGAGCCAGATGTTCCAGGGCATCCGCACCGTCAAGGCGTTCCGCGCCGAGACGCGCGAGCTCGACGACTACCGCGCCGTGAACGCGTCGTACGTGCGTTCGACGATGAAGATGGTCCGCGCGCAGGCGCTCGCGAACGCGTCGACGTTGTTCCTATCGCACGCCGGGCTCGCCGCGATCATCCTCGTCATCGGCTGGATCCAGGTCGCGGGCATGTTCACGACGGCCGAGAGCATCTCGGTCTTCCTGCTCTCCACCTCGAAGATGTACGGCGGCGTCAAGGACGTCACTCGCGCGATCACGAACGCGCAGGAATCCGTGGGCGCTTCCGCACGCATCGAGCAGATCCTGGCCGAGCGGGCCGAGGTGCAGGATCGCGACGGCGCGAAGGCGTGCGTGGGCTTGACGCGCGCGCTCCGCATCGAGCACGTGTCCTTCCGTTATCCGAGCGGATCGGGCTTGGCGCTCGCGAACTTCGACCTGGAGATCCGTCGCGGCGAAACACTAGCTCTCGTCGGAGCATCGGGCTCGGGCAAGAGCACGCTCGTCGATCTCCTCGCGCGTTTCCTCGACCCCAGCGAGGGCGCGATACGTGTCGACGGTGTCGACCTGCGCGAGCTCACGCTCGATTCGTGGACGAGTCAGTACGCGATGGTGGGGCAGACGCCGTTCCTGTTCCACACGACCGTGGGCGAGAACATCCGCTACGGCCGTCCCGCGGCGACGCAGGCGGAGATCGAGGCCGCCGCGCGAGCCGCCGGCATCCACGATTTCATCGCGAGCCTGCCCGAGGGTTACGCGACGAACGTCGCCGACGCGGGCTCGCGTCTCTCCGGTGGGCAGCGTCAGCGGATCACGATCGCACGCGCGTTCCTGAAGGATGCGCCGATCCTCCTGCTCGACGAGGCCACGAGTGCGCTGGACACGGAGAGCGAAGCCGTCGTGCAGGAATCGCTCGAGCGCCTGATGAAGGGCAAGACGGTCGTGGTCATCGCGCACCGTTTGACGACGATTCGCAATGCGGACCGGATCGCGGTGCTCGATGGCGGGCGGCTGGTCGAGGTCGGCACGCACCAGGAGTTGCTCGCGCGCCAGGGCGCGTACGCGCGACTCCACGCCGCCTGATCGAACGCTGCCGGGCTCGGCCCGTGAGGATGTCCTGGAGTCGGCGTTCGGACAGCGTGCCGCTCGTGCGCTTCGAAGGCCGACCGGGGCGGTCCGCGCCGGTGCTGAGACCCGCTGGGTCGCCGCAAGTTTCTGCCGACTCGACGCTTGCGGCGCTGCTGCCGGGCGGTCAAACTGATGTTTCAAACATATGTTGGAAACAGCTCACAGCCCGACGCCGGACGACCTCGACACGCGGCAGCGGCTCCTCGAGGTCGCCGGCGCCGTCTTCGCCGAACTGGGCTTTCGCGGCGCGACCATCCGCGACATCTGCCAGCGCGCCAACACGAACGTCGCCTCGATCCACTACCACTTCGGCGACAAGGAGGGGCTCTACCACGCGCTCCTCGAGAGCGCGATCGACGCGGCCGAGGTCGCGCGCCCGCACGCGGCGCCCGAGCAGTTCGCGAGCCCCGAGGACGAACTCGCCGCCTTCCTCCGCGTGTTCCTCGGGCGCCTCTACGGAGGCGGCGTGCCGGCGTGGTTGATGAAGATCCTGTCGCGGGAGATGTTCGAACCGACAGGCGCGCTCGAACAGCTGGTCCGAGCCGTCCACCGGCCGACGACCGAGCACTTGCGCGGCATCGTGATGCGCATCGGGCGCGGGCGAATGGGCGAAGGCGACGCCGTGCGCTGCACACAGTCGATCATCGCGCAGTGCGTCTTCTACAAACATGCGCAAGCCGTGCTGCGTCTGATGGGGCACGCCCAGCCCGCGACACAGGCCGAGATCGAAGCTCTCGCCGGCCACGTGACGCGCTTCTCGATCGCCGGTATCCACGCCTCCGCCTCGAACTTGGAGGAAGTTAGATGAACTTCGTCGCGCTCAAGATGCTCGTCGGCGACCGAGCCAAGTACATCGGCATCATCGTCGGGATCACCTTCGCGTCCCTGCTCATCACGCAGCAGCTCGCGATCTTCACGGGGATCATGACGCGGACCTACGGTTCGATCTCCGATCTCGGCCAGCCCGACGTGTGGGTCATGGATCCGAAGGTGCAGTTCATCGACGACATCAAACCGTTGCAGGACACCGAGCTCTACCGCGTGCGCGGCGTAGACGGGGTCGAGTGGGCCGTGCCGCTCTACAAGGGATTGCTGAAAGCACGACTTTCCAACGGGAATTTCCAGACGTGCAACGTGTTCGGGCTCGACGACGCGACGTTGATCGGCGGACCGCCGGAGATGATCGATGGCCGCATCGAGGATCTTCGGCGCGCCGATGGCGTCATCGTCGACGAGTACGCGGCGGTGGGGAAGCTCGCGAATCCGCCCGCCTTCGAGGGCGCGCCGAGCACGCCGCTCCAAGTCGGTGACGTCCTCGAGTTGAACGACCACCGCGCCATCGTCGTCGGCATCTGTCGCGTCCAGCGTACGTTCCAATCCCAGCCCGTCGTCTACACGACTTATTCGCGGGCGACCCGGTTCGCTCCGCGTGAGCGCAAGCTCCTGTCGTTCGTGCTCGTCGCCGCGAAGGCCGGTGTCGACCCGCGCGAACTCTGCGCGCGCATCCAGGCCGCGACCGGTCTAGCGGCGGAAACGCGGGACGACTTCAAGTGGAAGACCGTCCTCTACTTCATGAAGTACACGGGAATCCCGATCAATTTCGGCATCGCCGTGTTGCTCGGCTTCCTCGTGGGCACCGCGATCGCAGGGCAGACCTTCTACAACTTCACGCTCGACAACTTGAAGCAGTTCGGGGCGCTCAAGGCGATGGGCGCGGGGAACGGGACGCTTCTGCGCATGATCCTGCTGCAAGCGTTGCTCGTCGGACTCATCGGTTACGGCCTCGGGGTCGGAGCCGCCGCGATGTTCGGCATCTTGTCGAGGAACTCGGAACTCGCCTTCCGCTTGCCCTGGCAGATCCTGGCAGTGACCGCGGGTTCGGTGACGCTGATCTGCATGCTCGCGGCGGTGATCAGCATCCGCAAAGTCGTCAAGCTCGAACCCGCGATGGTGTTCAAGGGCTGACCATGTACCAACCCGAGAATGCCGCCGTCGTCTGTCGCGGGGTGACCAAGGTCTACGGCGAAGGTGGATCCGTGGTCCAGGCCTTGCGTGGCGTCGATCTCGACGTTCGCGCCGGAGAGCTCTTGATGCTCGTCGGACCGTCCGGATGCGGCAAGACCACGCTGATCTCGGTCGTGGCCGGAATCCTCGATCCGAGTGGTGGTCAGTGCCTCGTGTTCGGCGAGGATCTGGCCGCGCTGCCGCAGCGCAAACGGACGGCTTTCCGCGGGAAATCGATCGGTTTCGTCTTCCAGGCCTACAACCTCCTGCCAGCGCTGACGGCGGCGGAGAACGTCGCGGTACCGCTCCTCATCCTGGGCGAGAAGCGATCCCACGCGCTGGAGCGCGCTCACGCGGCGCTCGAACGCGTCAGCTTGTCCGACCGCTCGTCCGCGCGGCCGGCGCAACTCTCCGGTGGACAGCAGCAGCGCGTTGCGATCGCGCGCGCTCTCGTCCACGACCCGAGGCTCGTCGTCTGCGACGAGCCGACGAGCGCTCTCGACGCCGACACCGGCCAGCGCGTGATGTCGCTCTTGCGTGATGTCGCCATTGCCCCCGGGCGCGCGCTCATCATCGTCACGCACGACTCGCGCACCTTCCATTTCGCCGACCGCATTGCGCGCATGAACGATGGTCGCATCGAGAGCATCCAAGAGAACGTCGCGGAGACCACCACCGCGGAAGGCCGCACATGATCCTGAAGTACGCACTCCCGCTCCTCGCTGTCCTCGGATTCGCCTTCGCCGTGCGCACTGTCGCGCAGGGCTCGAAGGCCGTCGTCCCCGCGAAGCCCGTCGCCGAGCCGGCCCGCTCGCCATTCGCGAACGTGATCGCGGGCGCGGGCATCGTCGAAGCGCGATCGCAGAACATCTCCGTCGGGACTCCCGTGCCGGGAGTCGTCAGTTCGGTCGAAGTCGTGGTCGGCGATTTGGTCGACGCGGGCGCACCGCTTTTTCGCATCGACGACCGCGAGCGCGCCGCTCAGCTCGCGGTGAAGGCAGCGTTGCTCGCCCAGGCGGACTCGGATGTTGCTCGCCTCGCGGCACTTCCCCGCGCCGAGGACGTCCCGGTCGCCGAAGCGCGCGTCACGGAAGCCGAATCTCTGCTGGCCGACGTGGAGAAGCAGCTCGAACTCGCCGACTCGCTGGCGGACAAACGCGCGCTCTCGATCCAGGAGTGGGATCGTCGCCGCTTCGCAGTCGCCACCGCGGGAGCGCGTGCCGCCGCCGCTCGCTCCGAGCTCGCGAAACTCCGTGCGGGAGCGTGGGGACCGGAACTCGCCGCGTCGAAGGCGCGTGTCGCCGCAGCGCGTGCCGAAGTGGACGCCGCGCAGATCGAGGTCGAGCGCCTGACCGTGCGCGCGCCCGTCGCCGGGACCGTCCTGCAAGTGAATGTGCGCAAGGGCGAGTTCGCGCCCGCTGGGGCGCTCGCGACTCCGCTCATGCTGCTCGGCGACATCTCCGTCCTGCACGTGCGCGTGGACGTGGACGAGAACGACGTGTGGCGCCTCCGTTCCGGCGCGCAGGCGGAAGGTTGTGTGCGCGGGAATCGTGACCTTTCGACACGACTCGAGTTCGTGCGCATCGACCCCTTCGTCGTCCCGAAACGGTCACTCACCGGCGAGAGCACCGAACGCGTCGACACGCGGGTCTTGCAGGTTCTCTTCCGCTTCGATCCGGCTCGACTGCCGGTCTACGTCGGTCAGCAGATGGACGTCTTCATCGAAGTTCCGAGCGATGCGAGCGGAGGTGTGCGTTGATCCGCGCTGACGCCGCGCTCGTCCTCCTCGTCACGGCCGGCGTCTCGGGCTGTCGGGTCGGTCCGCGACACGAAGCGCCCGAGCTCGAACTCCCGAGTCGCTTCGTCGAGTCGACGGCGACCACGGAAGTCGCGTCCGACGCTCGTTGGTGGCGCAGCTTCGGTGACGCCACGTTGGACGGCTTGGTGGAGCGCGCGATCCAGGGGAACGTCGACCTCACGATCGCGCGCGAACGTGTGCTCGAAGCACGAGCCGTGCGCGATGCCTCGGTCGGCCCGACACGGCCTTCGTTGGATGCGCGCGCTGGGATTTCGCGCAACGGACCGAGCGACAGCGGCGCGTTCCAACGCGGCGGCGACTATTCGCTCTTCGAGGCGGGATTCGACGCATCCTGGGAGATCGACGTGTTCGGCCGTCTGGCCGCGCGCGTGGACGCGGCCGAAGCGGCGGTCGGTTCCGCGACGGAAGCGCGCCAGGATGCGCTCGTCTCGCTGTGCGCCGAAGTCGCGCGCGAGTACGTCGTGCTCCGCGAGACGCAGGAGCAGCTCGCCATCAGGCGGACGAACTTGGCCACGCAGGTGGACACGCTGCAGCTCACCCGCGCGCGCGCAACGGCCGGTTTCTCGCCCGAACTCGACGTGGCTCGTTCCGAAGTCTTGGTCGAGACGACCTCGGCTTCGATTCCGTCCTTCGACAGCCGCGCGCGTGCCTCGATCCATCGCCTCGGGGTGCTGGTCGGAGGCTTGCCCGGCGATCTCGTCGACCTGCTCGAGACTCCGCTGGCGATCCCCAGTGCTCCTGCGCTCGTCGCAGCGGGACTTCCGATGGACGTAGTGCGTCGGCGCCCCGATGTGCGACGCGCCGAGCGGGATTTGGCGCGCGAGACGGCCCTGACCGCCGAAGCCACGGCCGATCTGTATCCGCGATTGTCGCTCTCCGCTTCGTTCGGACAGGAAGCGCGCACCGCCAGCGACCTCTTCGATGCCGCGAGCAACGCCTGGTCGATCGGCGGCGGTCTTCTCGCGCCGCTGTTCCGTGGAGGTGAGCTGCGCGCGAACTTGCGCGCGCAGGAATCACGTCGCGCGCAGGCCGCGCTCGCGTGGAAGGGCACCGTGCTCAGCGCACTGCGGGAGGTCGAAGACGGACTCGTGAGCGTCGTGCGCGAGCGCGAGCGCGAGGCGCGACTCCAGGCGGCCACGACTTCGAGCCGCCGCGCGCTCGAGCTCGCGCGCGACTTGAACGCGCAGGGAATCGTGGACTTTTTCGACGTGCTCGATTCGCAGCGCGCTGTGCTGACTTCCGAATCCGACCTCGTCGCGAGTCGCGCATCGGTTGCGCGCGAGACCGTGGCTCTCTACAAGGCGCTCGGCGGCGCGCCCGATTCGGGGGACGAGGTGCTGGCCGCGACACCCTGAGAGACCGTGTAGAGATCGGTCCCCAGTGCGGTCATCCCGAATTTCGCGGCATGACTCGGGCCGCCTGCGACTCCCTGAACTACTTTGGAGCTCCTCCGAGGGATGCAGCGAACCCGCGTCGTCAGCGCGCCTAGCCAGGAAGTCGCCGTCAGCCCGACTTTGGCTGCGTACTTCCGGCTCACCCCACTAGCCCAGGTTCCGCAGTTCATTTGAACGAGACGAGTCCTGGCAAGGACTTACGCTCGTTGGCTGCCAGTTGTTGTCACTACATCGCCGCGCTCACCTTAGCTTGCCGACCGGCCAGACGGCGGGGTAATCGCACGCCGAGGCGTTCGA
>Ga0105049_10002216_pt1 | contig 22948 bp, 19 predicted proteins | sample MAT06_FD_78087 | JGI IMG/M metagenome (GOLD analysis project Ga0105049, IMG submission 78087) | Freshwater microbial communities from Lake Fryxell liftoff mats and glacier meltwater in Antarctica - MAT-06 | ecosystem: Environmental > Aquatic > Freshwater > Ice > Liftoff microbial mat | place...
AGACCGGCTATGGTTCCAAAGGCGAATTAGGGCCTTATCAGTTTCGGTCAGGTACGTGGCGGATGCATACCAATAAACCTTTTCGGTTAGCAAACGACCGCACTACGGCTGACCAAGTAGCGGTACAGCACTATGAGTGGATCAAAGAACGCTTCGGTGAAGCCGGTATTGATGCGAACAGCTATAACATCGCCTTAGCCTGGAATTGCGGCATTTCTGCCGTGATCGCAGGCCGCATTCCCATGCAAACCTATCAATATGCTGATCAGGTTAATAACTTGGTTGAAAATTTTCGTGAAACCGCCCTTATCGCTGAAGCTCCGATACCAGTTGTTGTGACCTCGAAGCCAAATGCTCTGGTTGCTGGATTGGAATTTCAACTCGCCAGCCAAAATACGATTCCTGCATTTAAGATCGCCGCGGAGCCATTTCAGTTTCGGATCGCTGGTGAATCGCCCCGTTTTGTCATTACTCCTACGCCGTCTCGTTTTGTATTAGTCTATAATTAAGACGCTAGCCTTACAGAAAGGTTGATTGCTGCGGCGACGAGCTGGGTGCCTGAGTGGCCGATCCCATCGTTGACGGTTCCGAAAGGTGGCGTGGAGGACGGCTGACACGTGAGGTCATGGCTATTTCGCGGTCAGCCACGATTCGGTCGCAAATTTTCTCTATATGAAGATGCAGCCAGTTAACCGTGGCACTGCCTTCCGTGTAGTCAGCGGGGCCATAATGATCAATGCGTCCTGCGTGCCGGAGTCGGTCGTTTTGCTCGAATTCTGCGCGGTTAGCGGGATTGTAGACAGCGTAGGTTTTGCCGCCTCCTTTATTGACAACTGAAAAACTCGGGACGTCGCTGGGGCCATCGGCGATGTAGATCATATGGGGGATCGGTATGCGGCGATCTTCGGCCGTGACCTTGGCATTCACTTCAATCGCGGGGTTCTTGTTTGTCCCTTTGTTGATTTCGAAGATCGCCCGGGTTTTCGTGGTGTTGTCGATCATCATGCCGATTTGGGCGATTTCGGCGGCGGCATCGAGGCCGAGTTCCTTCTGCCGGAGGAAGCCAGGCTGCAGGGGTGATTCGATGAATTCACAGGCCCAGATGCCATCGACGTACGGTGCGATGGCGCTGCCTCGGACCATCTCAGCCAGTCCCGTGCTGACGATGTAATGTTCGAGCACGATGTCGTGCTTGGTGTATTCAGATTTGGTTTTAACCCAAGAACGCGACTTCTCGAAAAATTGGGGCAAGCCAGGATAAAATTGGATTTCACTGCCACATTGCCGGAGGATTTTGTTATTCAATCCTGCCATGCTGCCAGCGAGCACGTGAGTCAGCAGATGGTTCAGGTAACTGATCTCGGGTGAAATATTGGTACCTCGGCGTTGATAGTGTTCGGCGAGGGCGTTGGTCTCGGCCCAGAAAGTGGCCTCATCCACGCCATAACGCCGGAAAAGAGGTGCCTGCATGTAGGAGGGAATCAGAGTCTTGTCAAAATCCCAGATACACGCGACGATGTTTTGATTGAAGAGCTTCGAGGCCATCGCGAATAAATTCTACTAGGCAACTCACGTTGCCCTGTATTGGCTGTGATAAAGCCGCTCGCTACGGCTGAAGCAATTCGCAATTTCCCGTTTGTTCGTGACCACATGGATCAACTCCCTGAAATCTATTCTTTTGAACGCCGCCTTGATGAACTCGATGCGCAGATGGCAGAGCCATCGTTCTATACCAATCCCCGGCGCGCCGCCGAGGTGACCCGTGAGCAGCAGCGCACGCGACAGTTGGTGGACAATTATCGGGCCTATGAGCGCGTCGTCGCGGAGGTAGCCGAACACACCGCTTTGGGCAAAGATCCCACGGCCGATGAAGAATTGCGCAGTCTGGCGCAGCTTGAGCTCCCCGAACTGGAGAGAAAACGTGTCGCACTGCACAAGTTGGTCTTGGAGGCCATGATTCCGCCCGAGCCTTCTGATTCCCGCAACACCGTGATGGAAATTCGGGCGGGTACCGGTGGGGATGAGGCGAGTTTGTTTGGGGCGGATCTTTATCGCATGTATGTCCGGTACGCGGAGGGGCGCGGGTGGAAGGTGCAATCGATGAGCTCGAGCGGATCGGATCGCGGCGGCTACAAAGAAGTTATTTTTTTGATCACGGGCGATCAGGTCTACAAGCAGTTGAAATATGAAAGTGGGGTGCATCGCGTGCAGCGAGTCCCGGTGACCGAGGCCAATGGACGCATCCATACTTCGACGGTGACGGTGGCCGTTTTACCCGAAGCGGAAGAGGTCGATATTCAGATCGACCAGGAAGATCTGGAAATCACCGTGCAGCGCGCCAGTGGTCCCGGAGGGCAGGGGGTAAACACCACCGATTCAGCGGTGCGGATCATCCACAAACCAACCGGCTTGATTGTATATTGCGCGGATGATCGTTCGCAGATCAAAAACAAGGCTCGCGCCATGGCGGTGCTGCGCTCCCGCTTGCTCCAAAAAAAAGAAGATGATGAGAAAGCCAAGTACGCGGCGCACCGTCGCAGTCAGATCGGTACGGGCGACCGCAGTGAGCGCATCCGCACCTATAGTTTTCCGCAGAACCGGGTGACCGATCATCGGATCGGACTGACGCTCTACAGTCTGCCGTCTGTCTTAGAGGGAAATATCAATCAATTGCTTGAGGCGCTGCAGCGAGCCGAGTTTGAAGAGAAGCTGGCCTTGTTGACCGGTGGGCCGCTGCCGGTGCGGCGAATGTCTGCGGATGACCCGGAGTGATCATGCTGACCATTCTGGAGATCATTAAAAAAACGACCGAGTTTTTCGAAAAACGAGGTGTGGAGAGTGCACGCTTGAATGCTGAATTGTTGGTCGGGCATGCGCTTGGTTTAAAACGCATGCAGCTCTACATCCAGTTTGAGCGGCCGCTTGCGGAGTGTGATTTGGAGAAAATCAGACCGCTCGTGAAGCGTCGGGGAAACCGTGAGCCATTGCAGCACATCCTCGGCGGCATGGAGTTTGCCGGACTGACATTGAAGATTGATCGCCGGGCACTGATTCCTCGTCCGGAGACAGAATACTTAATTGAGCTGCTGGTACAGAGATTTTCGCTTCCCCCTTCACGGGTGTTGGATCTTGGTACGGGCACTGGTGTGATCGCTCTGGCGCTGGCCAAGGCGTGGCCGGAAACCACGGTGATGGCGGTGGATATCTCCGCAGAAGCCTTGGCTTTGGCCCGGGAAAACGCCGTTGCGAATGGGTTGGACGCGAGAGTTACGTTCCTGCCCTCCGATTGGTTTAGCGCGCTTCCGGCTCAGGATAAATATGATCTGATCGTTTCAAATCCTCCTTATCTTTCCGATGAAGAAACTGCCGCAACTGAGCCGGAGGTGAGGGATCACGAACCGCACCAAGCGCTCTCTGCCGGACAGGACAGCGCAATCGCGCTCGAAAAAATCATCGGCGGAGCACGGGAGCGATTAAATGAGTCTGGCCGTTTGGTGCTGGAGACGGGAATTGCCCAGCACGCGCGTTTGCGGGCGTTGCTGCAGGCACAAGGTTACCCCACGAGCGAATCACTGAAGGACCTGACCGGCCGCGATCGCTTCGTTTTAGCTACGCTTTGAATCGGTTGTAGCCAGCGAAGCTTCCCCTTTCACCCGAGTGGGGTGATCCTGCAATAAAGCAGCGGCATCGATGACGACCCGGAGTGCCTCGCGGAGGTGGATGTCGAGTTTGGCAGCGGTAGCGGCTTCGAGGCTGTCGGTATCGCCTTCTTCGGTTGTTTTTGCCGGTTTTTGTCCGGTGGCTTCAGCGGCAATGACTGAGTCGAGTTTTACATCCCGGTGAATGTAGTCATCTTTCGCCAATCGGGCCAGCTCATGCTCCAGATGCTTTTTGTATTCCTCATCGGTTTTTTTCTGGGTCCGACGTTCTACCAGATTCAGTGAAATGGTTTTGTCTGAAATCTGCTCCTTAAAGCGATTCACGTTTTCGATGAGGAGAGAGAATTCTTCCAGTGATTTTTGGCGGGCTTGACTGGCGAGTGACAAAGGCTTCACGAAAGTGGAGGCGAGCGGCTTGCCATTGAAATTGGCGGAACGAATTTCATCCCAGCCCAAGGCGTGGGGCAGAATCGATTCGCCGACATACGGGAGATAGTCGTCGATGGAAGGCAAAACGATATCGGAAATGACGCCTTTGTTTTGGGTGGAGGCCCCACTGGGGAGATAATATTTTTGCACCGTGATTTTGGCCGCACCCGTTCGATTATTTTTCGCTTTGGTGAAGTGTTGAATGTAATCCTTCATCTCAAAAACACTTTGGACGCTGCCTTTTCCGTGAGTGGAACTGTCGCCCACGATGACGGCGCGGCCATAATTTTGCAGGGCTCCGGCAAAGATTTCTGAGGCCGAGGCACTGAAGCGTGAGGTCAACACCACGAGGGGGCCTTCATAGGTGAGAGGCGTCTCGGTGTTGCTATCCACCTGAGTGCGCCCTTGGGTGTCGCGGACTTGGACGACGGGGCCATTGCCAATAAATAGCCCGGTCAAGCTGACCGCTTCGGCGAGGAAGCCTCCGCCATTGCGCCGGAGATCGATGACCAAGGCCTTGATGCCATTCTGCTGGAGTTTGCCGATGAGCTCGGCGACATCACTGGTTAAGCTGTTCTGGTTTGTCTTGCTGTCGGGTGAATCGTCGGAAGGTCCGTAGAAAGAATTAAAGCCGATCACGCCGACGGTATTAACCACTCCAGCAACTCCGGGGACCTCGTAGATTGATGCGGAAGCGCGGGAGGAATTAAGTTTGATGACATCGCGGGTGATGGTGATTTGCTTGGTCTTGGCAACGCCACCGGGTTCGGGGGTCTGAACCGTGAGGACCACTTTGGTGTCTTTCTTGCCGCGGATCATTTCGACGATGCGGCGAAGTTTTATGCCGACAATTTCAACCGGTTCCGTGTTTGGTTGCTGCACACTGATGATTTTGTCATTGGCCTTGATCTGGCCGCTCAGGTCGGCTGGCCCACCCGGGACAACTTCCTTGATCACGCAGAGGAGATCATCATCGATGCTGAGCACGGCGCCAATGCCGACGAGTGATAGATGCATCTGAATTTTGAAATCCTCATTCGTATCTGCAGAAAAGAAGGACGAGTGAGGGTCGTACATCTTGGTCAGACTGGTTAAGTAGAGCTCTTGGATATCGCTGGCATCCAGTTCGGTGAGATTTTTCAGATTCCGCTCATAGCGTTTGCGCGAAACCCCCTTGGCTTCGTCGATGGTTTTACCATCGAGCAGGTGGGACAGCATCTCATATTTCAAACGCTTGCGCCACAGTTCATCGGCTTCTTCGCCGGTGTTTGGCCAAGGACTTTTGCTCCGGTCTGGGATGAATTTCTCTTGGGTGGTGAGATCGAAGTCCTTGCCCAGTTCAGTGAAAATCCACGCGGTACGTGATTGGACGCGTTGTTCATAGAGATTAAAAATCGCAAATGAAGCATCGATGTTTCCGAGATAGGCTAGGTCGGTCATAACCCGGGGACCGTATTGCTGGCGGAGTGCTTGTTCGTCGGCGGCGGTGAAAAAAAGATGCGTGGGATCCAAGTCCGCCATGAATTCAGAAATCAGCTGCGTATATTGAGTCTGACTGAGCGCCTCTTTGTTGTAATGAAAGTAGTCTAGCATCTGGACGAGCGTGCGCGTCTCATTGCTGATTAATGGGGTCGTCGTGTAATTGCGATCAGTGGCAGCAAAGGTGTTGAGACTGAGAGCAACGATTACAAAGGTGGAGCGTATGAGGTGGCGGATAGTCACGGATTAAAAATAAGTGGAGCGGGTGGATTTAGAAAACGACACCTCGCGGCATAGTTGCGGTTGTGCTAGAAATAATTGAAGAGCGGAGGCCAGAGGCAAAGCAGTCTAGTAAAGGCGATGAGTATTTTAATGTCTACTGAGGAGATCTTTGGCCTCATCGAGTAGGCGTTTCTCCCCATCGGTCAGCGCGCCGAAACCTGAACTGTTGATTTTATCCAAGATGCGATCCACCTCGGTCTTCAAATCGGCCGGAGAAGTGAGGTTAACCTTATAGCCGGTGGTGACCTTCTCGTTTTTTTTGCGTTTCAACCAGCTTGGAAGCTCGATCACGGGGCCAGGAGCGCGATCCAGGCCATTTCGTGCGTGAGAGTAACGATAATATAACCAACCTGTTAGGATGCCACCCAATTGGGCCGAGTGAGCGATCCCAGTGATATCAAACTTTCCCCCGGCGATCTCACTGAAGCCAAGACCGGCAAGATTCAGGCCCACGAGCAACCAAGCAAGGACCTTGGGTTGCACGCGTACGGGCAGGACAAAAAAGACCAAGAAGGTGATTTCTCGTTCGGGAAAAAGACAGGCGAAGACAATGAAAAGGGCGACGGTGGCTGCGGATGCCCCGAGGAGCTGAGCTGTGCCATCTTCGCGGAAGGCATGGACGCCTAGCCAAAATAGTGCGCCGACGACTATTGAGGTAACAATCACAGCGCTGAATCGCTTCGCGCCGAGTAGAGGCATGAGCTCTCGTCCGATCAAGTAGAGGCCCAAGCCATTGGCCAAGAGGTAAAGAATATGGGAGTGCAACAGCGCATAGGAGAACAAGGTCCATATTTTGCCCGTTGCTAAGGAATGGGGGGTGAGTGCAAACAGGTTTTCTATTGAGCTGTTGCCCATCCAACTAAAGACGAGCTGGAGCAGATACGCCGAAGCCATGGCGCAGAGTAACCAAGTCAGGACCGAGGTGCCGGGTCTATGGTATTCACTGCGCATATAAGTGCGGTCGGTTAGCATCTGACAGCAACGTATGTCTACCGTTCGTGATTACAAGCCCGAGTCGCAGGCATAATACGCTTATCATCTGGGCTGAACTTGACAGACTAAAGGATAGTCTTTGAGTCGATTTATGGCTAACAAAGCAGACAAATGGAAAGACAACGCTGCCGGTAATTTCTACGTCGATCAGCAATGCATTGACTGCGATCTCTGTCGCGAAACCGCTCCGCTTTTTTTCACGCGCCACGATGATGGTGGTTACTCTTTCGTCCATAAGCAGCCGACCACCGAAGAAGAAATCCAGCTCTGCATCGAAGCACTCGAGGGTTGCCCCGTAGAAGCGATCGGTAAAGACGGCAGCGAATAAGCTCCTCTCTTTTTTCGGGTTAATGGATGGAGGAGCCAGCCTGCAGGCGATCTCGTGCACGCCGAAGCCTTCGCTTGCAAGGTAGTCGATGCGATTACAAGTCAGCTGGCGTTTTCCAATGAAACATTTTTTACTGGAAAATCCGGTCATGATGGCGATGTTCATCACCTCACCACTATTTCCCATGCTCATCTGGATCATACTCATTATCATTCCCCTGCTCTTCGGCTTCTACGCGCAGATGCGTGTCTCAAGCGCCTACAAGAAAAATGTGCAGATCCCTTCGCGCGGTCGCATCACTGGTCGTGAGGCCGCGCAGGCCGTCATGCACAGCGCCGGGATTAATGACATTGAAATCGTTTCCATTGAAGGCCAGCTCACCGATCACTTTGATCCGACCCATCGGCGTTTGGCCCTTTCCGCGCAAAATTATCATGGGACCAGTCTGGCGGCACTGGGTGTCGCGGCTCACGAGGCCGGACATGCGATTCAGCAGAAGGTCGGCTATTCCATGATGACCTTTCGTCAAAAGCTTGTGCCGGTCACGCAGATCTCATCGGGGGCATCGCAGTTGCTGATTATCATCGGCATTGTGCTCGGAGCGAAAGGTCTCGGTGGCATCTTCCTCACGCTCGGCGCGGTGGCGCTCGCGGTGATTTGTCTCTTTCAACTCGTGACCTTACCAGTTGAGTTCGATGCCACGGCTCGCGCCAAAAAACAGTTGGTCACGCTCGGCATCGTGGATCGCGACGAAATGGCCGGCGTCAATGAGACGCTTGATGCCGCCGCATTGACGTATGTTGCGGCCTTCGCCGCTTCGTTCGGCAGTCTCCTGCACATTTTGCTCATCATTATGGGCGGGCGCAGCCGAAACGACTGAGCCGGCAAATTCTGTCATCGGAATACTTGATTGGCGGAGAATCCGTGGAGGAGCTGATTGAATATCTTAAATCCATGCCTGCTGCCTGGGGAATGAAGGGCAGCATAACAGAGTCCTGCGACGGACCATCAATGAAGGGTTAAATCACGATGAAGCGGGTGCGGCCGCTTATTTCCTGCACGAATATCAGACATCCTGATCCCGAGGAATTGCGGTGAGCTCAACTACGCCGCGAATCGGGTAAAATGTATAGTTGGGTCCGGCTAATTCCTTCATTTTATTCGTTGGATCGTGCCGTAAGTCCTCGCGGGTCGGCTGAAATTCCGGGTGGTGGGATCAATCAGCACGAATCGAATCGCACCAAGCAATTCCATCTGCTTCACGCATCGAGATTCCGACTCCCCATCCCAAATTCCCCCCGCTGATCTCCAGCCGTCGCCCATGCGCTCTGGACCGGCAAGCGCGGATCGATTCACGGAGAAAGGCCTCAGGCGGTTATTTCTGTATCGGCGTCTTGGTGCACCAAAACCAACGGTGTCGGAGGCCTAACCTCGAGATTAGCGGTGTTTAGCATTCACCGCTCACGCCTCTGCGGAGGTCGCGCTCCACCTCCGAAACCGTTCATCCGCTTAGCGCCGTTACAGGCTCATCTCATTACATCGTCGCCTTTGCTCCACGGGCTGGGGGCAGGATCTCTGAGGCTGGACTTGTTTTTCATTCGTGAAGATTCGGGACCGTCCTGGCTTATCCGCGAATGGATGATTGCTTGCGAGAAATCTGAAAACGTCCCGCTTGCCTGACGTCGGTTCACGCTTAGAAACATTTAATGCCAGTCAAGCGTCGCCAACTGCGAGGATACGACCTCAAGCAGATCTACGGTTTTACCAGCCTGATCGGCGTCGATGAGGCGGGACGTGGTGCGTTTGCCGGGCCGGTGGTGGCGGCGGCCGTGCTGGTCACGCGGGAATTTTTAGAGGGTCGCTGGGCCGTGGCGAAATCAGGCCGGGTGAATGACTCCAAACAACTCACGGCGTCCGATCGCGAAGAGCTCTGGGCCGAATTCGATGATCTCGTCAATCAGGGGCAGATCCACGCCAACTACGGGGTGGGGAGTGTTTCAGAAGTGGAATCACTCAATATTCTGGGGGCGACGAAAGTGGCGATGCGTCGGGCCCTCGAAGGCATTTATCCGCCCACGGCATTCCAGCAGAACGAGGAACCGGGGCTGTTTGCCAGCGTCGAGGAGAAGGCGGCTTTTCAACCTGTCGTGTCCTGCAGAATTCTCATCGATGGTCTGCCGCTGCGGCATTTTGCCTATCCCCATCAGGGTGTGGTGAGCGGGGATGGCCGCTCGCTCGCCATCGCTATGGCATCGATCATCGCCAAGGTGACGCGGGATCGGCTGATGGATGAGCTGGATAAAAAATACCCTCGTTATGGATTCGCCCAGCATAAGGGCTACGGCACCGAGGAACACCGCGAGGCGATCCTTAAACACGGTCGCTGTGGCATCCATCGCGAACTTTTTCTCCGCAAGCTTTACGCCAAACCACGCGATTTGGCTGGGCAAATGACGCTATTTTCCGAGTGAGCCGATTTTATGATTTGAAGAGCGAGGTCGATAACCAGTGACTGGCCGGCTATGCGGACACAGAGAACCTACCCTGTTTTTCGTTCCACGGTCTTGCTCCTCATTTTGGCGGTGGGGTGACGTGCGGTCGAGCCAACTGTGGAAGAACGGCTCAAGGCTCTCGAGACGCAGGTGCACGATTTGGCCAAGGAAAATACCGAGCGGAAGAAAATACTGGGTCGGAAAGACACCAAGGCACCAGTGATAGCAAATTCTGCGTGATTGAGCGCTCTCTTTCCAGCGATCGGTTGACCGATGGCCGCCAGCTTGGACTGAGTGTAGGGGGAGACTTGTTGAACAAAAAAATCAGCTACCTCTTGATGGTGGCGAATGGGAATGGCCTTAACGTGAGCGCTAATGACAACAGTAAGTTTCAGAAGACGGCCCATGTTTATTATGTCCCCCCTCGCGACCAAAGACACCAAACTCATGATCGGCGCGGGTGGTCTTTGGACTGAAGATACCGGTGCGACCAAGAGCGGCTTCGGTTTTGTCGGAAATCTTTTCACCGGTGTACGTTCAGCCGTGGGCCTCGATGCGCAGTTCAAAACACGCCAGTTTGATTTGAGTGCCGAGTGGCTGCGCAATCCCTTTAAGCCCACGAATGTGCTGCCGGCGGCGAAATTCTCCGCCCCTGGCTGGCAAGTGACGGCGGCCTATTTTGTGATTCCGAATCGATTGCAGGCGTTGCTGCGCCGGGAGGAATTCGATCCCAATCTCTCGATCGACAGCAACACCTCGCGTTCCTGGACCTTGGGGTTGAATTATCTGATCAAGGGCGAGGATCTCCGTCTGATGGTCGATTATATCCACGGTGAGGTTCCTGGTTCCCCCACGGATGGCGGGCGGTTGTTGACGCGCATGCAGCTGCTGTTTTGAGTGGCGGGGCACTGGGTTCTCCTATGCCCCCCAAGAAACATACTACGCTCGACAAGGTTCTCGGCCGGCTCGACCAGCTCGATTCCACCAACCTGCACAATCTCGTGCAACGGCTGGCGCGTGAGCGCACGTTTCTCGAAGCAGTTTTCAACACCCTCCATGAAGGGGTGCTCGTGGTCGATGCCGATGGCCTGATCGAGTATGCCAACGATGCCGTGGAGAAACTCGTCGGGCTCACCGACTCGGCCGTCGGCCTCACTCTCTGGCGTTTGGTGCCGGGTCTGCGGGCCTCCTTGGAAGGCTTGGAAGATAATCCCGTTACGGCCCCGGTGGTCACTCGTGAGTTTGAACTCGCCTATCCCGTCCCCCGGGTCGTGCGGCTCTACATGGTGCCCTTCGCCAACGGCGAGACGGCCGAACGGCGTTTTGCCATCATCCTTTCCGACATCACCAGCGAAAAACGCTCGACCGCCGAATTGATCGAGAACGAGAAAGAATCGTCCATTCTGCTCCTGGCGGCCGGCGTGGCCCACGAACTGGGCAATCCCCTGAATTCGCTCACCATTCATTTGCAGCTCATCGAGCGGAAATTGAAAAAACTGAAGGAATCGCGCGAGACCCGTTCGCTGGAAGATTCGATTAAAATCTGCAGTGATGAAGTGACCCGGTTGGATGGGATTATCAAAAATTTTCTCGAAGCCATTCGGCCGCGCCCACCCGATTTGTCCGATATCAATCTCCCGGAAGTAATCGAGGAAGTCCTGCGTTTTCAGACGAAGGAACTCGATGATCGCGGCGTGAAGGTGGAAGTCGAACTGCCGGTGAGCACGCCGGTGATCATGGCGGATCGGAATCAGCTAAAGCAGATATTTTTTAATCTGACCAAAAACGCCATGGAGGCGATGCAGCCTGGCGGCCGTTTATCTCTCAAGGTCCGGACCGACGACGACTCGGTCTACGTGGCCCTCGCCGACACGGGCAATGGCATCCGGGCGGATGAACTCGCCAAATTATTCCAACCCTACCACACCACAAAAGTCAGCGGACATGGGCTCGGCCTGATGATCGTGCAACGCATCATGCGCGATCACGGCGGCCACGTCGGCATTGAGAGCAAGGAAGGCCTCGGCACCGTAGTGACCCTGCAGTTTCCCCAAAAGCATCGTCGCGTGCGCATGCTGCAATCCGGTTAAGGGGCGGCAAGGCCGTTGCATCGCTTTCAGACTTTGTAGAGCCGTCGCTCGTCGACGTGCCTTCTTCGCGATAGTGGCGCGGTCACCAGGGTCGGCCATACAGTGCGAATGCAAAACGCACGACCAGCATTCCTGATTTTTTTGCCTTTACCGGACCTGAAAGGTAGAGGCGGTTGCCCTCAACCGCCAAGCCTTGGATTAATTTCAGCAAGGGCGCGGGCCTTACGCTTCCGCTTCGACCGTGGCTTTGCCCAAGCGTTTGGCGCGCTCTTTGATTCGGCGGATGATATCGTCGGTCGAAAGACCGTAGGCGGCGCGGAGGCTTTCCACGCTGTTGCCGTGCTCGATGAATTTATCCGGCCAGCCGATGCGCTCGACGGGCGTGAGACAATCGGCTTCCTGCAAGGCTTCGAGGACGGCGCTGCCGAAACCACCGGTGACGACATGATCTTCCATCGTCACGAGCAACGGCACGACGGCGGCTTGGCTGAGGAGCAGATTGCGGTCGAGGGGCTTGATGAAGCGGGCGTTCACGACGCCGACGGACAATCCTTCCTCGTCCGCGAGACGATCAGCGACTTTGAGCGCTTCCTGCACCATGGGACCGAGGGCCCAGATAATAATATTTGAACCTTCGCGCATCACCTCGGCTTGCCCCAAGGGGATGAGGGCCGGTTGGGCTTTGATTTTTTCACCGGTGCCCGCACCGCGGGGATAACGGATGAAACCTGGGCCGGGGAGTTGCAACGAGGTGTGCAGCATATCCGTCAACTCGTCTTCGTTGCGGGGTTGCATGACGGTGGCGTTGGGGACGCAGCGGAGATAGGCGAGGTCGAAGAGGCCGTGATGCGTCGGGCCGTCGTTGGGTGAGAGGCCGGCGCGATCCATGCAGAAGGTCACGGGAAGGTTTTGCAGGCAGACGTCATGGATCACCATGTCGTAGGCGCGCTGGAGGAAGGTCGAATAGATGGCGCAGACGGGACGAAATCCCTTGGTCGCGAGCCCGGCAGCAAACAGCACTGCGTGCTCCTCGGCGATGCCGACGTCGAAGAATTGTCCGGGCACTTCTTTCGCTAATTGGGAGAGACCGGTACCGCTGGGCATGGCCCCGGTGATCCCGAGCACTTTGGGATTCTGCTTGGCAAAACGAGTGAGGGCGGCGCCGAAAACATCCTGCAAATTGGGCGGAGTGCCGGGGGCGGCTTTTTGATTGGGTTCGCCGGTGATGGGATCGAAGGGGCTGGCACCGTGAAACTTTTCCGGATGCGCGACGGCGGCTACGAGGCCTTTGCCTTTCTTGGTCAGCACGTGGATGAGCACGGGGACATCGCAGTGCTTGGCGAATTCCAGATTCTTCGCGAGTGATTCGAAGTCGTGGCCATCGACCGGACCGAGATAGCGCAGGCCAAACTTTTCAAACAAAGAGGACTCGACGAAGAAGTCCTTCGTTTCGCGTTTCCACTTGGTGTAAACGCGATTCATGCTTTCTCCTGCGGGAAAGCTCTTGAAGAACGCCTCCACGTCGTGGTGGACCTTGTTGTAGGTCTGGCTTGTGCTGATGCGATTCAGATAATTCGAAATCGCGCCGACGTTTTTCGCGATGGACCACTCGTTGTCATTGAGGATGACGATGATGCGTTTCGTGGAGCTGACGACGTTGTTGAGCGCTTCGAGGGTGACGCCGCAGGTGAAGGCCGCATCGCCGCAAACCGCGACCACGTGTTCGCTGGAGCCGCGCAGATCGCGGGCCGTGGCCATGCCGAGGGCCGCGGAGAGGGCCGTGCCGGCGTGGCCGGCGCCGAAGGCATCATGGGGACTTTCCTTGCGATAAAGAAAACCGGAGGCACCACCGTTTTTGCGGAGCTTGGCGAAAAATTCGCCGCCACGACCGGTGAGCAGCTTGTGCACGTAGCCTTGATGGGCGACATCGAAGACGAATTGATCAGTCGGTGTATCGAAGTAGCGATGCAGCGCGATGGTCAGCTCGACTACGCCGAGGTTGGGGCCGATGTGGCCGCCGTTTTTGGCCGTGACCGCGATCAATTCCTCGCGGATTTCCTGAGCCAGTTGCGGCAGTTCAGTGGCGGCGAGCGCCTTGACGTCGGCTGGGCCGTGGATGCGGTCGAGAATGCGGGAGGAAGTCATCAAAAAATAGGGGGAGGGGGAGCGCGCGGCGAATTACTCGCTGCGGGTGGTCTCGAAGTTATCGAAGGCGACGGAACCGTCCTTCTGTTTGCGAAGTTTTTCGATCTTGAGTTCGGCCTCTTGGAGACGGGCTTCGCAGATTTTCAGCAACTTCGTGCCATCCTCATATTTACCCAGCAATTCGGCCAGCGGTACGTCACCCTGTTCCATCGAATCAACGATGGATTCGAGCTTGGTCAGGGCCACTTCGAAGCTGAGTTTGGCGGTTTTGTCTGTTTCCACGTGGCCACTGTGCGAGGGGAGGGACTGATTTCAAACAATCTTTCAAGGTCCATGGAAGATCACGGATTGTCAGTCATTCGGGTAGGTTCAGATCCTGAGCCCAGCCCGTGGAGAGAGGGGAGGCGGGGAAACGAGATGAGCCTGTAATGGCGCAAACCGGCTGAACGGTATCGAAGGTGGAGCGCGACTTTCCGACTTCGTCAAGGCTACGACGGACAAGCCGGGCGCGCTGGGTGCCGGAGTGTAGCCGCGTTTGAGCCGCAGGCGAAAGCGCGGTGTCTGGCGGCCCCGTTTTCGGACTGCGCCCTCAAACGAGGCTACACGCACGAGGCAAAACCATACCCACGGGTCGGGAGACCCGTGCCACTTCCCCATCACGTCAGGCTCCGCGCTGGTCGCGCCATTCTGCTGGCCAGCAGAACGAGACCTGCGCGCCACCGACGATGACCTGCGGTCATTTTAAAACGCCAAACTACGCCATAAGTCGTATTTGGGGTTGGCGGGCGGCTAAATCCGTGTGAAGTACGGCCATGCATTGGCTTCCGCTTACGGTTGTTATTCTCCTGCTCCTTCGTCTCGCTGCCCAGCTCGCGCTGGAGGCGCTCAATCGCTCGGAAACCCGCTTGCATGCGGGCGTGCTGCCCGGCGCCCTGACCGGGGTGATGGACGAAGCGACGTTTGCCAAATCCGCCGACTACACTGTCGCGAAGAGTCGCTTCAGTTCCTTCGAGCTGATCTATGATGCGGCGGTGTTGTTGATTGTGCTTTTCAGCGGATTGCTGCCGTGGCTGTGGGCGAAGTTCGATGCGCTCGCTCCGGGCGCGGCTTGGAGTGGGGCGCTGTTTTTGGTCGGCACCGGGGTGTTGCTCAGCATTCCGGGCTGGCCACTGGACTGGTGGTCGCACTTCCGTCTCGAGGAGAAATTTGGTTTCAACAAAAGCACCCCAAAACTTTGGATGGTGGATCAGGTGAAATCGGTGTTGCTCGGCTTGGTCATCGGATTTCCTCTCGCTTGGGGGTTGCTCGCGCTGGTGGATTGGGTCGGGGCGGCGTGGTGGGTGTGGGGTTTCGCCCTGCTGTTTTGCTTTCAACTGTTGATGATCGTCCTCTATCCGAAACTCATTTTGCCGTTGTTCAATAAACTGTCGCCACTGCCCGAAGGCGAGCCACGCACGCGCTTGCTGGCTTTGTCGGAGCGCACGGATTTCAAAGCGAAAACCATCGAAGTGATCGACGGTTCCAAACGCTCCGCTCACTCCAACGCATACTTCACCGGCTTTGGACGCTTTCGCCGCATCGTGCTTTTCGATACGCTCATCACCCAACTGGAGCAGGAGGAACTCGAAGCCGTGCTCGCCCACGAAATCGGTCACTATAAACGCGGGCATATTCCGAAGCGGCTCGTCACGGGTGCCATCATGTTGTTCGCCGGATTCGGCGTCGTGGCCTGGCTCGCGCAAGCCCCGTGGTTTAATGGTTCCTTCGGGTTGCCGGCCGGGCAGCTCGCGCCGGCTTTTCTGCTCTTCGGATTTTTCGGCGGGTTGGTGACGTTCTGGTTCTCCCCGATCGGCAATTGGATCTCGCGCCAACACGAATACGAAGCCGATGCCTTTGCTAAAAATGCGATGGGCTCGGCGACGCCGATGATCGGTGCGCTCCGCAAACTCGCGCAGAAAAACTTGAGCAACCTCACGCCGCATCCGTTGTACAGTGCGATTTATTATTCGCATCCCACCATCACGGAACGCGAACGTTCGCTCAATCGGTGAGCCCGTTTGGCGTAACCGTGAAGAACTTCGCCCAGTGAACTCAAATTTGCCTGATGAGTGTAGGGCCGGCCCTTGTGGCCGGGCCTGTCGGCGAGCCCAGAGCGGCGCGCCGACAAGCGGCGGCCCTACATCGGAAAGCAGGCAGATATTGGGGTGTTTCGTTGCGATGCTTTTGTTCTGGCTGGCCCCGGCGTTGGTCGCGTCCGCCGCGCTCTCTGTCGCCTCTTACAACGTAGAAAATTACCTCGTCTCCGACCGATTAGTCGACGGGGTTTATCGTGAGGCGTACCCGAAACCCGAAGCGGAAAAGACCGCGCTCCGTCAGGTGATCAAGGCCATGAACGTGGATATTCTTCTGGTTCAGGAAATGGGCACACAGGTTTATCTCGACGAATTGCAACGCGACTTGAAGACCGACGGCGTGGATTTCTCCTACACGACGCTGCTCAAGGCTGCCGATCCTGAACGTCATGTGGCGGTGCTCTCGAAGATTCCTTTCAAGCAAATCAGCCCCCATGCGTCCGTGCCAGTGCGGCTGCGCGGCAAGCAGGACCAAGTGAAACGCGGCGTGCTGGAGATCAGCTTCGTCACGAGCGAGGGTGAGCTGACGTTATTTTTGATTCATCTGAAAAGCCGTCGCACCGAGCAGGACGATGATGTGGAAAGCCGGCAGCAACGGTTGCAGGAGGCTGTGGCGGTGCGTGATCTCGTGCTGGCCCGATTCCCGACACCGGCCAAGGCCATGTTTATGATCTGCGGCGACTGGAACGACACCCGAAACAGCAAGCCGGTGAAGGCACTCCAGAAGCGTGGGGAAACCGTGCTGGGTGAGCTGGTCTGGGCTGCCGATTCACGCGGTGAAAATTGGACGCATCGTTATCGAAAGGAAGATACGTACAGTCGCATCGACTACTTCTTGGCTTCGCCGCCGTTGAAATCATTCATCCGTAACGGGCGCGGGCAGGTGTATGATGGGCCGGGCGTGAACGAAGCCAGCGACCACCGGCCGGTGATGGTGACGCTGAATTTGAATGCCGGGAAATAGGACAAGGTTCGATGAGTTCGAGGTGGAACCCGACCTCCGGGCGGGTTGTTTGCCATTTACCCGATAAAACGCGCCCAGAGGTCTCGTTCCACCTTTTGAATCGGGCGCTTGCTGACTGAGTTTCCGTTTGACGAGGCCGACTAGCGGCGCGATTTTTGCCGTTCACACATTCAAACTATGCCTGATTCAATTTACGACTTGGTGGTCATCGGTGGCGGTCCTGCTGGTTACGTTGCGGCCATCCGCGCGGGCCAGTTGGGCAAGAAAGTGGCCTGCATCGAAATGGAGCGCGCCGGCGGCACCTGCCTCAATTGGGGCTGCATTCCGACCAAAGCTTTGCTCAAGAGCGCCGAGCTTTACCGCACGATGCAGAAGGCCGAGAGCTATGGCTTGAGCGTGACCGGTCTCAGCTTTGACTTCGCCAAAGTCGTGGAGCGTTCCCGGGGCGTCTCCGCTCAGATGGCCAAGGGCGTGGAATTTCTTTTCAAGAAAAACAAAGTCGATTACATCGTCGGCAAAGGCCAAGTGACGATTCCGGGCATGGTCGAGGTGACTTCTGGCGAACATCGCGGCAAATTTTTCAAGACGAAAAATGTTTTGCTCTGCACCGGGCAGAAACCAAAGCAGCTCCCCGGCTTGCCCGCCGATGGCGTGCGTGTGCTCACATCCCGCGAAGCGCTGGCAAACAAGACGCCGCCGAAATCCATCGCGATCATCGGTGCCGGTGCCATCGGCGTGGAGTTTGCGTATTTCTTCAACGCCTTTGGCTCAAAGGTCACGCTCATCGAAATGCTGCCGCAGATTTTACCCGTCGAGGATGAGGAAGTCGCGAAGACGCTGAACCGCAGTTTCGATAAACAAGGCATCGCCGTTCATGTCGGCACCAAGTGCGAGAATATCCAGGTCGGTGCCGGCAGCGTGAAGCTCGATCTCGTGAAAGACGGCCAGAAAACCGAGCTCGAAGTGGATAGCATTCTTGTCGCCATCGGCATCACGTCTAATCTGGAAGGACTCGTCTCGTCCAAGGTGAAGATCGAGCTTGATCGCGGCTTCGTGAAAGTGGACGCGAACTATCAGACCAGTACGCCCGGCATCTATGCTTGCGGCGATATCCAGGGACCACCTTGGCTGGCGCACGTCGCGATGTTCCGCGCGATCAACGCGGTCAACGGCATCTTTGGTCATGCCAAGCCCAAGCAAGTGGGAAACTTCCCCGGCTGCACCTATTGCCAGCCGCAAGTGGCCAGCACCGGTTTGACCGAGAAAGCGGCCAAAGAAAAAGGTCTCGACTACAAGATCGGCAAATTTCCGTTCACCGCAGTCGGCAAGGCGGTGGCGTCAGGCGACTCGGAAGGTTTCGTCAAGGTCATCAGCGAGGCGAAGACCGGCGAGATTCTCGGCGTGCACATCATCGGCAACGAGGCCACGGAGTTGATTGCCGAGTACGGACTGGCGATGAATCTCGAAGCCACGGTCGAAGAAATTCACCACACGATCCACGCGCATCCGACGTTATCCGAAGCACTCGGCGAAGCCGCCGCCGCCACGACTAACGAAGCGATTCATATCTGAGGCGGAAGTATGCAGCTGGTGGGCGTCGGTTTCCACACCGACGCTCTAGCGCCGATATGGATCAGACATCCTGATCCCGATGGATTAAGATGACCTCACTCCGCCGCGAATCGGGATAAAATAAAATACAATTAACGCGGAGGACGCGGAGAGTGCGGAGCCTGATGTGATGGGGAAGTGGAACCCGACCTCCGGGCGGGTTTTGCCTTGTCTGTGTAGCCTCGTTTGAGGGCGCAGCTTGAAAACGGGACCGTAAGACACCGCGCTTTCGCCTGCGGCTCAAACTCGTTCCACGTCGCTCACGGGCTGGGATCAGGAGGTCTCTGGCTAAAGACCGAAACCGGATTGATTGCCGGCCGGCCGCCACTTCTTGATCATGGCGGTGAGATCGGCGGCAATGATGGGCTTGGATAAATAATCATCCATGCCCGCTTCGAGGCATTTCTCGCGATCACCGGGCATGGCATTCGCCGTCAGGGCGATGATGGGTAGCCGAGGGCAAGTCGGATTTTGTCTTTCGATCTCCCGAATGGCGCGGGTGGTTTCGTAGCCGTCCATGTCGGGCATCATGCAATCCATGAAAATCAATTCGAAGCGTTGCGTGCTCATCAGCTTGAGGGCAATGGCTCCGCCGGAGGCAATCGTCACCTGACAGCCCAGTTTAGTGAGATGATATTTCGCCAATTCCTGGTTGATGAAATTATCCTCGACGACGAGGGCTTGCAACGCTTGCACCGGATTGAGGGCGACGGGAGCAGTCGGGGCCGAGGGGGTTTCCGAAATGATCAGATGTCCGGGGGGGTGCGGCAGGGTGAACCAGAAGACGGAGCCGCGGCCGGGATCGCTCTCGAAACCAATCGACCCGCCCATGAGTTCGACGAGGCCTTTGCTGATGGCCAGGCCAAGACCGGTGCCGCCATAAAGTCGGGTGGTGGAATTGTTGGCCTGATTGAAACGCTGGAACAACCGTTCATGCTGCAGTCGCGGGATGCCGATGCCGGTGTCGGCGATGCTGATGCGGAGGAGCGGCTGGCCGTGATTTTGTTCGGAGGTGAGTTGCACGGTGATGCCGCCACTTACGGTGAACTTGAGGGCATTGCCGAGCAGGTTGCCGAGGACTTGGCGAACGCGCGCGGGATCGGCGCGGACGAGACTGCCCGAGCCAGGATTAAAGCTGGACTGTAGGGCCAACCCTTTCTTGGCGGCCTGGGAGGAGAAGAGGGCGATCTGATCGTCGACGAGTTTGCGGGCATCGCACTCCTCGGTATTCAGCGAGAATTTGCCGGCCTCGATCTTGGAGTAGTCGAGAATGTCGTTGATCAGGGTGAGCAGGGAGTGGCCGGAGGACTTCAGCATCTCGACGAACGTGCGCTGCTGGGCATCGAGCGGGGTATCGAGCAATAAATCGGTGAAGCCGATCACGCCGTTCATCGGGGTGCGGATTTCATGGCTCATGGTCGCGAGGAACTCGCTTTTGGCGCGATTGGCGCTCTCGGCTTCCAGCTTGGCCTGCATCAGGCTTTGCTCGGTATGCTTGCGGGCGGTGACATCGCGGGTGACTCCGATGAAATGGGTCAGATGGCCCGTTGCGTCGCGCACCGGTGAGATCGTCAGGTCATCCCAAAAGGGGGTGCCGTCCTTGCGGTAGTTGAGAATTTCTCCGGTAAATTCCGTGCCATTATTTAGGGCGAGACGGATCGACTCCACCGTTTGTGGATTGGTCAGCGGTCCTTGCAGAAAACGGCAATCCCGGCCGAGAGTTTCCGCTTCGCTGTAGCCGGTGATGTCGGAAAATGTCTTGTTCGCCGAGAGAATGATCCGGTCGGGACCGGTGATGATCACGCCTTGGGAAATGGCTTTTAAGGCGCCATCGCTGACCATGAGCTTTACCTCCGCTTGTTTACGTTCGGAAATTTGCTGGACCGTGCCGCGCAGGCCGGTGATCTGGCCGTTCGCCGCGCGCACGGCTTCGCCCCGGGCCACCACCCATTGTCTGGGCCCGGCGACTCTGGCCAGCTCCAGATCGATTTCATACGGTTCACCGGTCTGGAGGGCATTATCCACGATGGTGTGCAGTCGCCGTCCGCTCTCCGGCGTGTAGACTTTCAGGTGCTCTTCGTATGGGGGCACGGGCAAATTCCGGTCATGGGTGAAGATGGCACAAAGTTCATCCGACCATATTGTGGCATCACGCACGGCGTCCCATTGCCAGCTACCAAGGCGGGCGAGCTGTTGAGCTTCCTTCAGGGCCAGTTCGCTTTGGCGGAGGGTTATTTCCGCCTGTTTCTGTACGGTGATGTCGCGGGAAATCCCAAAGGTGCCGATGATATTCTGGGCTTCGTCGCGCAAGGTCACTTTGGTGGTCGCAACCCAGGTGTCGGGTCGATCGGGCCAGGTCTCTTTTTCTTCCTTGATCATCAGCTGGCCCGTCTGGATGACGGCTTGTTCATCGGCGAAAGCCTGCTGGGCATACTCAGCCGTGAAAAAATCGGACGCAGATTTACCGACAGCCAATGTTGGCTCACTGAGCCCGAGCTCCCGGGCCATGGCCCGGCTGATGCGGAGAAAGCGACTCGCGCGATCTTTGAAATAAATATGCTCCGGCAGATGGTTCATGAGCGCCTGCAGCAGAAATTTTTCCTGCGCGAGGTCGGCCTCCATCTGCTTGTGCGCGGTGATATCCGTGTGGATTGCGATATATTTTGCCGGCTTCCCTGCCTGTGTTCCCAAGGGCACGATGGTGGTCGCCATCCAGTACAGCGACCCGTCTTTGGCCCGATTGCAGACGTCGCCGTACCAGACCTTTCCGCTGCTGATCTGCCGACACATCTCCCGGAAAAATTCCGGCGGATGGTGCTTGGAGTTGTTGAGGCGCTGATTTTGTCCCATCAATTCGGGCCGGGAGTATTGGGAAATTTCGCAGAACTTATCGTTCACGTAGATAATCAGCCCGCGCTGGTCGGTCACGGCCACGATGGCATGTTGGTCGATGGCGAATTGGTGGCCGACCAAATCCTGAAAGGCCCGTTCGGCCTTGTCGCGCGCGGTGCTCAGCTCGAGATTTTTCACCCGGCTGCGTTGCTGGCCGACGACTCCGGCGGTGACCTCAAGGATCGTGATGACGAGGTGGCCTTCTTGGCCTGGTAGCGGGCTGAGATGGCATTCCTGCTGCATTTCGGTCAGGCCGCTGATGTGGTGATCAGGCAGGCGAACCGGGATCAGCCAGTGGTGAAACATCTGGGAGAGCACGCGCGGTTGGCGGCTTTGCCGGACCTCGGTGAGCAGCGGGCCGATCCGGGAAGCGGTGGGAAAAATTTCCGGCAAAGGTCGGCCCCAGACTTCCTCTGCGGAGAGTCCCGTCCAGCGGGCGAGTTGCCGGTTCCACTGGACGACCCGGTCTGCCTGATCGAGTTGCAGCACGCCGCAGGGCAGAGCATCAAGCAAGGGTTCCGTTGCGATCGAAGTCAGGGATTGGTCAGGCATGCAAGTTTGGCGATGAGTCGGTGCAGACTGGTTTCCGGGAAAACCAAGATGATGTAGCCGCTGATTTTGTCTTCTTTGATGGCAAGGGAGGCCCGCATGATAATGAGCCGGGCGGCGGTTGTATCGGGGAGATCAGAAATGAGTTCGAAGAAATTAGTAATCCCGCGCAACTGAAGTTGTGGCAGTTCAAAGTCTACCGGGGCATCAAGTTCACTGGCGAGCAGGCCCATGACGTTACCGATCACAATATTTCCCAGCTCGAGGAGGGCGCCTTGTTCCTGATCGTCGAAGGCATCATCACCCTCGGATTTGCCGAGGAGCAGATGCGCGAGCCGAATGGCGCCGGGACGATTGAGGACTAACAGCGCCTGGCCCTGCATTCCGCCGGAGAAGGCCTGATTGATGCGCAGAGAAATGCCGCAGTCCATCATGGAGCGTTGTTCGTACTCGGTCGGGTTGAGGAGTTCCAACGTCGGCACGGCGATCGCGACTTCCCGGTTGGTCAACTCGGACAGACTGCGCGCGGCGCGGCCCACGCCCATATTGACGAATTCCAACAAGACGTCGGCGGAGGCCGGGGGGATGGGGATAACCGGAGTCATACCGTCACGAATTTTCCAAGAACCAACTGGAGTTTTTCCGGAGTGATCGGTTTCTCAATGAAGTCGGTGGCGCCGAGGGCCTGGCATTTTTGCCGGACGGTTTTTTGGACGTTGGCGGAGATCACAATCACGCGGGCCGAATGAGTGGTCGCGCGCAGTTGTTCGAGAAAAGCCAGGCCGTTCATGCCCGGCATCAGCATGTCGAGCGTGATAATATCCGGGGTGAGAGCGGGCAGGGCAGTGAGGGCCAGGGCGGCATCACTGAAATCTACGATCTCGGCTTGCGGTTGGGCCTCCA
>Ga0105049_10002217_pt1 | contig 22937 bp, 16 predicted proteins | sample MAT06_FD_78087 | JGI IMG/M metagenome (GOLD analysis project Ga0105049, IMG submission 78087) | Freshwater microbial communities from Lake Fryxell liftoff mats and glacier meltwater in Antarctica - MAT-06 | ecosystem: Environmental > Aquatic > Freshwater > Ice > Liftoff microbial mat | place...
AAGTAATGCGCAGCCCGGAGGTGTATCGTTGCCAGAATGAGATGCTGAGGCTCTAGGTGCTCGCACTGGCGACCGATCCGCCTGCTCTCATACTTGTGGATGGCCGGCTTGGTGGCCGTATCGGCGCGAAGGCCGTCGCAAAGCGTCCGCTGCTCGTGGGGGCCGTGAAGTCGCCCACGCCGGCCCCGCTCCACGATCGCGGCTGGAAGACGCTCCTGGACCTGCGTGCCGGCCAGCGGACCCCTTTTTTCAAGGACAACCGGGCCACTCGCGACGAAACCACTGGCGCGATCAAGACGGTCGATGTGCCCCTGGCTTGCTGGTATCTTCGCCTCGCGGGTGGGCCCCGGCTCGCGCCGAACTGGGGCATCATTCGCATTGACGTACCCTGGGTTCAACTCGAACGACACACCACAGAAGCGGCGAAGACAGGCTTCGTCAATCGTCTCTCTCGCTGGCTGGTCGATGCTCGCTGCCGGGCGGACAGCTATGCCCGCATGCCGATCTCGCTGGAGCCGATCGTTCGTGCCGAGGATGCACTCAAGCCGCTCTTCACACCGCTGCCGGTGCTTGTGAACCGACTCTATCGCCAGGCCGGGCTCTTCCGGAGGAACGAATCGTGACCTCGTCCAGCACTTCAAACTCGCCCCTTGGCCGTGTCGCGGCCCCGCCAGACCATGAGTCGACCAGCGGCGTCTTTTACTTCTGGGTCGATCGCGACCAGACAGTCGAGCGGACGCAGATCGTGAGCACGCGCTGCACCGTCGGCGGCCGCGAGGTGAAGTTCGTCGGCATCGTGCTGGAGGTCTACCGACGCAGCCGGCAGAAGGACGTTCACGAGGAAAGCGCCCGTTTCGATGGACGCACGGCAGAACGGCCGCCCTTCGATTCGGAGGGCGTGACCTACGCCGAGGTCGCGATCCTGCGGACGAACCCGGTCGCTCACACCCCGCCGATCGAGGAGAGCGAAGTGCACCTCGCCACCGCGAAGGAAGCGGGCGAAGGCTATGGCCTGGACAGGATGGGTGAACGGCTCGACGTCGGGCTGCTCCGCAACGGAGGCACGGCGTTCGCCGGGCGAGCCGCTGTCGATCTCGACTTCCTACTCGGCAAGAACGGCGGCCATCTCAACGTCAACGGCATCGCGGGCCTGGGCACCAAGTCCACGCTCCTCCTCACGCTCAACTGGCTCTTGCTTCGCGAGGCGAAACGACAGAAGCGCGAGGCACCCAGCGGCGAGCGGCTCACCGTGGTGCCCGTCATCTTCAACGTCAAGAACTTCGACCTGTTCTTCATCGATCGCTGGAACCGCGAGTTCCGAAAGAACGAATCCGACAACCGCCAGGACTGGGCGAACACCGGCGTCGCCGACCCCGAGCCGTTCGCGAGGGCGGAGTTCTACGCGCCGCAGGAACGCGGGCTCGCCACGCCCATCCGCACCGGCGGCCGCACCACGGACGTGCGACCTTATAGCTGGTCGCTCTCGGACGTCATCGAGCAGGGGCTCTTCAAGTTCCTGTTCTCGACGGACGACCTCGGCACTGCCAACCTTGGCGGCCTTGTCGGCGAAGTCGAAGAGTGGCTGACCAGCGGCCATTCGGACCAACCGCAGCTTCGCACTTCCGACGGCGCGCCGCAGAGCTTCGATGAGATGATCGAGTGGTTCAAGAAGATCCGAGACGGCAAATCGTTGTTCGGCGACTTCCAACAGGGAACGAAGGGCAGCTTCCTCCGCCGGCTGAAGTATGTCGTCATGGAAGGCGATGGCGTCCTTCGCCGCAAGGATCCGAAGGGCAACCCGCTTCGCATTCCCGCCGCTGGCGTCGAGCATCCCATCGTGATTGACCTGTTCGGGCTCACGCGGACGTCGTCCCTTCAGCGCTTCGTCGTTGCGGCCGTGTTCCACCAGATCATGAACCACCAGACGGCCAAGCAGGTGAAGGGCCTGAAGTACCTGGTGACGCTCGACGAACTGAACCGCTTCGCGCCGAAGGATAGCCGCGACTCGATCACGGAACAGATCGAGGTAGTGGCCGCGGAGGGGCGTTCGCAAGGGGTGATCCTGCTGGGCGCCCAGCAGCAGGCGAGCCTGGTGAAGCCGCGGGTGATCGAGAACGCCGCGGTGCGTGCGATCGGCCGCAGTGGCACGCTTGAACTCGGGCAGGAGGTGTGGAAGTTCCTGGGCAAGTCCGCGAAGGACGCCGCCGCCCAGCTTCTGCCCGAGGAGAAGTTGCTCTACCAGCCGAGCTTTCGTGAGCCGATGCTGGCGAAGATCCCGTTCCCGCCGTTTGCCCTCTCCGAGAACGACGCCGAGCCGCCGACATCAACGCAGGCCGTATCCTCACGTCGCGACACGGCCGATCAGGAGCGATTCTGAAATGGCCTGTAACACTTCGCGGCGATTCGACAATTCACTGCGGAAGGCTCATCCTGGAGGCGATCCATGCGAATCGTGCACACGGCGGACTGGCACCTTTGTAACCGGCTGGGCCGCATCGATCGCACGCGGGACCTGCAGCAGCGTGTGGAGACGGTGGCCCGGCTCTGCGACGAACAGCGGGCCGATGTCCTGATCATCGCGGGCGATCTCTTCTCGGAATACGCCGAGGCGGAGCATGTGACGGCGGCGTTCGATCATGTGCTACGCACCTTCGATCCCTTCTTCGCCCGCGGCGGCACCATCCTGGCCGTCACCGGCAATCACGATCGCGATGGACGCATCAACCTGGTGCGATCAGGGATGACGCTGGCCGTCCCGTTCGCGAAGAAGCAAGGCGGCATCGCGGGCGGACGCATGTACCTGAACAACGGCCGCGGCTTCGCCACGCTGCTTGGCCCGGACGGTCGCGCCGTGCAGTTCGTCTTCGTGCCTTACCCGTTTCGCAGCCGATACGACCTCTCCACGGCCGACTACATGACGAAGGAAGAGGAGAACAATCTCCTACACGCCAAGGTCTCCGAATGGCTGCAATCGATCACGACCATGGACGGCTTCGATACTCGCGTGCCGACGGTGCTGATCGGCCACCTGCATGTGCGTGGAGCCGAGGTCCACACCGTGTACAAGATGAACGCCGCGGATGATGTGCAGTTCGACTTTGCGGACCTGCACCCGTCCTGGGCGTACGTGGCCCTGGGGCACATTCACAAGCCGCAGACGGTGAACGGCCAGGCTCACGTTCGTTATCCCGGCAGCCTGGATCGGCTCGACAGCACCGAGGACCACGAGCACGGTGTGATCCTCTTCGAGGTCGGATCGACAGGCCTCGAAGGCGAGCCGCAATGGCTGCCGATCCCGGCGACACCGTTCCACGCGATCACGTTGACGGACGTGGCCGCAGAGTTGCCGACGCTGGCGGAGAAGTACCCGGACCGTGAGTCGGCCATCGTGAAGGTCGAGATTCAGCCGCACGAGATGACCATGAGCCGGGACGAGGTGGCCCGTCAGCTTCGAAGGGTTTTCCCGAGGCTGCACGACGTGAAGTGGATCCCGCGTGAAGCCAGTGCCACGACCACGGGGCCGACGATCGACGTGCGAGCCTCGCTCGATTCGACCGTTCGCGACTATCTCGTGAACCACGGCGAACTCCAGGCTGACCCGGACAAAGACGAACTTCTGAAACTCCTCGACACATTCCTGCCCCGGGGTGGAGCATGATTCCCAAGAAAGTGACTCTCAAGAATTTCCTCAGCTTCGGCGACGACGAGCAGACCTTCGACTTCACCGACGACGAATCGCTCTGGGTGCTGACGGGGCCCAACGGCGTCGGCAAGTCCGCGGTCTTCGACGCGATCACGTACTGCCTGTTCACCGAACACCGGGGCGGCGGTCGCGATGCGAAGAACCTCATCCGCCACGGAGCCACGGGTTTCCGAGTGGCCTTCGAGTTCGCGTTCAATGGAGTCGACTACCGCATCACGCGAACGCGGAGCAGCAACACCACGCAGCGCGTCGAGCGCGGCGATGCGTCGGGCTGGCAGGCCATCCCTGGCGTGAACTCCGTCGCGGAGGTCGCGGCCTGGGTCGAGCGCACCCTGGGCCTTCGCTTCGAGGCCTTCACGGCTTCCGTGCTGCTGCGACAAGGCGAAGCGGATGCCATCGTCGATGCCAAGGGGAGCGAACGGCTCGCCATCCTCAAGCGCATCATCGATGTCGAACGCTTTGAGACCTTGGCCAACCGCATCGGCGAGGCGGCCAAGAAGTGTCGCATTCAACTGGAGAGCCTTCAAGAACGCAGATCGACCATGTCCGAAGTCACCGTTGAGGATCTCGACTCGGCCGCGAAGGAACTGAAAATCGCCGAGGAACAGCGAGAAGCGGCACACGCGGCCTCGCTTGCCGCGGGCCAGCGCGCCGAGCAAACGAAGGAAGCCGAGAAACTGCGCCAGGATCTCAGCGCTCTCGACATCAAGCTCGCCGAGGCGGATGAACGCGCCGGGCAACGCGACCGCATCAAGACCGCCCACGATCGGCTTGGGTCTCTGCAGGCCGTCGTGCCCTCGCTAGGCAAGCTCGTCTCCGCAAAGGCGCGGCTCACGAAGGACACCGACAATCAAAAGGCCACGGATCTCGAACTGGCGAGCGTCCGCGGCGAAGTGGACGCATCGACCGACGCGCTTGGCACCGCACGCGAGAAGGCTCGCACGCACACCGAGGCGAAGCGACAGCACGACGCCGACGCCAGGCGGCTCAAGGACGAAGTGGAACGCGAGGCGAAGTTTCTCACGACGGCTGAAGAGGTTGAGAGGCTTTCGGGCGAATTGCAGAGCTTCGAGCCGGATCTCGACGACAAGATCTCTGTCAAAGAAGATCACTTCAGGAAACTCGAAGAGACGATCGCGATGGCCCTGGCCCTAAAGGCCCAAACCGAGACGCGACTGCAACAAACGCAGGCTGACCTCGCCCAGTTCGAGACGGTGGGGCCGACCTGCTCGAAATGCCGTCAGCCTGTTTCCGAGGAGCACGCCGCCGAGGAACGTGCCGCGTTCGCCAGGTCGATCGAGCAATATTCCAACCAGTTCGAGTCGGCTCTGCAACACTGGAAAACAGCGAGCGAGGAGAAGGCTTCCGCGAAGGCGAACCTTGATCGCTTGAGGAGCGACCTTCGGACACGAGACACTTTTCGCACCAAGCTGTCCACGCACCGGAAGATGCTGGACGACCTTGGCATCCATGTTGATCCGCAGCAGTTGAGGGACCAACTCGACGAGAAACGCCGCGCGAAGCAGGACCACGAGCAGCACGCGGACACGGAGACGCAACGGGCGAACTCCGCGAGTGAAGCTGCTCAGCGGTTGGAGAAGTCGCTCCAGCACCTGACGATTCGCCGTGATGCCCTCATGGGAGAATCGCAGGGGATCGGTGTTTCAATGGCGGCCGACCGCCGCGAGCATGAAACACTGAGAGAATCGCTTCCGTCGGACTGGCGGCTAAACGCGGAATCGATGTCCACAGCCGACGTGGCCGAGCTTGCCACGGAACTTGAGTCACTGGTAACAAGCGGGATTGCCCAGAAGTTCGCGGCTTTGCAAAGCGATTCGGAGTTGCAGATTGTCGGGAAGGCCAAGCGTCAGGAACTCAAGTCACGCCTGGCCGACCTTCCCACCGAATCTGTCGCCGACGCGGAGAACGCCCTGTCCGCAATCAGGGCAGCGGCTCGCGACGCGGACTCACTGCGCGATCAAGCGCAGCGGAAAGTGGACGAGTTGAAATCCGCTGAGAAGACTTTCAGGGTGATCCTCAACGAAATCACCTCAGCCGAGGTGGTGTACGAGAGGCATCGCAAGCTGCACGCCTGGCTCGGCAAGGATGGCCTGCTTCGTGAACTGGTCCGCGACGCGGAGCGGGACATCGTGCGTTTCGCCCAGGAAACGCTGAAGAATCTCTCCGGGGGCGATCTCGAAATCGAACTTCAGAATCCCTCCGACGGCAAGGATGAAGCCCTTGTGCTTCTCGTCCGGCGAGCGGGCGACCCCGAGGTGATCCCGGTGAAGTTCCTCTCCGGTAGCCAGAAGTTCCGCGTCGCGGTGGCCATCGCCGTGGCGATCGGCAAGTTCGCCGCGGGCACCTCCTCGGCCAGGCCGCTCGAGAGCGTCATCATCGACGAGGGCTTCGGCAGCTTGGACCGCGATGGCCTCCACGCGATGCGTGAGGAACTCGAAAACCTCAAGCGATCGCAGGCTCTCAAGCGCGTCATCCTTGTGTCGCACCAGGAGGAGTTCACCTCCACGTTCTCCGTCGGCTATCGGCTCACGCCCAGCGATACCGGCACCCGTGCCACCCGCTTCCGTCACGCCGGCGTGGCCTGAAGAACGAATTCCACTGACGAGGTGTTGCCATGTCCTCCACCGAGCCGGACCCGATCCCGGTCCGCGCGTTGACCCAGGTCACGTACTGCCCGCGGCTTGACTTCCCGGCGTACGTGGACTGCGTCATGCCCACGAACGAGCACGTGGAAACCTGCCAGACGTGCCGACGTGGTCGCGCGAACCGGAAGTAAGGCGATCACGGGACCGCCTGGACTCGTCGGGAGAATCAGTTCACGGCCTCCAAGTCGTAGTTCACCAGATCATCCGATGTGAGGAAATTGCCAAGAATCTCCAGGTCCTCGGCCGAGAGGTAGTCGCTGGCCTCCTCGCCTTCAAATTCCCCGGAAGCCACCATCGTGGCGCCTTCGAGACTCATTCCGAGGTTGTAGAGCGCGAGGTACACGGATTTGTGGGCCTCGCCCGAGAAGGGCGAAGACGGCAGCGGCGGGACATCCACCTTTTTGAATTTGCTGATGAAGACCGGCTTCGGGGTGACGCGGATTGGCTGGTTCTTGCGACTCGCTTTGGCCGCCTTCTTCTGCTTGGCGGCTCTCGCGGCCTTGGTGGCCTCGGAGACACCGAAATCGATCAAAAAGGGCACACCTAACATGAGGATGTTCAGCTCAGGACCATTGATGATTCGAGCCCGGATCGCGAGCCCCTTGGCGCTGGTCTTTTTGCTTCCGGCGCGGTTCTTGTTCCCCCACTTCAGGGACTCGTAAAATTTGAAGGGGCTGGCCACCGGCGAAGGGGAGTTAATACCTCCACTGCCAAAACCTTCGTAAGGGGCGATCACTCTCTTCCCAAAGGCGCTCTTACGGAACTTTGAGTCGATCGCTTTGAAGAACTTGACGACCTTTCCATCCGGCATGGAGTCACTCCTGGAGTTTCTGATTTTGGTGTGGCTGGAATACTTGTGAGAGGATGCTAAGTGTACCCCGACTCCATGAACGACCGCAAGCGTTGCCACGCTCATGGTCGACAAATCAAGTAAGATGAACGGGGAACTGAGAGCTCGTCCCCTTTTGTCCAGATGTTCATGATCGGCTTTGCCACTCATCTCACACCCACGCCGGCTCCCAGCCCTTGCGGTAGGGCTTGGTGACGAGCGTCGTCGCGGCTGCGTTGTTCGCGAAGGTGAGTTTCTCCGCGTCCCATGTCAACGTTTCCCCGGGGCGGCGAATCGCGATCGTTCCGAGCAGCACCGACTCCGTGAGATTGCCCGCATAGTCGAAGTTCGAGACCGTCTTGCCAATTCCGCGGCAAGCGTCAGCCCACGCGACGTAATGGTCGCCTTTCGGCTGCGGGTCGATCTTGTAACTTGCGAACTTCTCCTCGGGCAGAAGCTTCGGCATCGCGCTGCCATGGGGGATGAGCAGATTCCCCTTCTCGCCGATCAGAATCGAGCCGGAGCCGGGCAGCTTCATGGATCCCACCAGGGCCGTCACTTCTGCGGGGGGCAGCTGACCTTCACCGTCGTACCACGTCACGGGAATCGAGCCCGCGGTGAGTTCCGTTCCCGGGAAGGTGTAGTCCACCGTGGACCACTTGGACCACGTCTCGTTGTTCATGGGGGCCGCCTTCGCCAGGATCGTCGAGGGGGCCGTCAGCTTCAACGCGAGAAAGACCGGATCGAGAATGTGGCAACCAAAGTCGCCGAGCTGGCCGTTCGAGAAATCTTGCCAGGCTCGCCAGTTGAAGGAGTGGTAAAGCTTCTCCTTGAAGGGGCGTTCCTTCGCGACGCCAAGCCAGTTGTCCCAGTTGAGGCCCGCGGGAATCGGATCGCTGCCCGCGGGGCGATCGTCGACGAGCCGCCAGCGAACGCCGCCCGCCTGCCAGGAATGGACCGCCTTCACCTTGCCGATGGCGCCGTCGTGAACGAGCTTCACCGCGGTGCGGTAGTTCTCGCTGCTCTGCACCTGGTTGCCCATCTGCGTCACGAGGTTGTACTTCGCAGCAGCCTTCCGCATCTGGCGAGCTTCGTGCACCGTGTGCGTCAGGGGCTTCTGGCAGAAGATGTGCTTGCGAAGCTGCATCGCGGGCAGGGCGACGGGGGCGTGCATGTGGTCCGGTGTCGAGACGATGAGCGCGTCGAAGTTCTTTTCATCGTCGATCAGGCGTCGCCAGTCCGCGTAGGTCTTGGCGTCGGTGAACTTCTTCGCCGCCCAGCCGAGGTGCTTTTCGGAAGGGTCGATATCGCAAAGCCCCACGACCTGCACTTCAGGGCTGGCCGCGACGCCGTTGAGATCCGAGGTGCCCTTGCCGCCCGTGCCGACGGACGCGACGCGGAGCTTGTTCCCCGCACCATGGACTCGCGACCAACTCGCCGCGGAGAGCACAGCCGCGGCACCAGTGCAGGCCAGGAACGATCGACGTGAAACGTGAGAGGAATGCATGAGGAGCCTCGACGGTTTAGGAAGGCGGGGTGCGGGCAGGTTCAGCTATTATCGCGAAGTGGCGCCGCGACGGAAGGGGAAATGCGAAAGCGTAGCCGCGACGCGGTGTCCTCGCAGCGGAGCGTGTATGGGAGCGCTCCGCTACGAATTCGCCGCGTCGCGGAATCCGATCAAATCGCCGTCAACACCGGGTCGCCGAGCTTTGGAGCGAGTTGCAGTGTGGTCGAGGCCTGGAAGCCGAAGGTCACGCTGCCGCCGGGGGCGATGAGCCGATTATAAGCCGCGGGCCGGATGGTATAGACGTTGCCGACTCTGCTCACGATCTCCGCACCCCAGATGTTCGTGATCGTGTAGTTCGCGGTGAAGGACAGCGTCCAGTTCTTCCATGACGTGGTGCCGTTGTTGGTCACCGTCGCGTTCAGGACGAAACCTGAACTCCACTGCGAACCGACGGTCGATGTCACCTTGCCGACTCCACCCGTCGTCGGTGGTGGAGGCGGCGGCGGAGGAGGCAATGCGATGTCGTCATTGACGAGCGTCGCCGTGCCGCGAGAGGTGCCGAGCGTTGCTCCGACGGGGCTCGTGAGCACGATCGAGAACGTCTCGTCCGGTTCCACGGTCGTGTCACCCAGGACGGCGATGCTCACCGTCTTCGCGATCTCCCCCGGAGCGAAGGTGATGGTGGCCCAGGCGGCGGTGAAGTCGCTCCCCGCGAGGGCTGTGCCGTTCTGCGTGTCGAAGCGCACCGTCACCGGCGAGGTGCTCGCGGCCGAGAGGCGAATCGTGAAACTGATCGCACCGGCCGTGTTCCCTTCGTTCGCTCGAACATCGCTTACCGAGACCACTGGAGCCGGCGGGGGCGGCGGCGGCGGCGACGGGGGCGACACTGGCAGATCGTCGTCCACGATCGTGCCCGTTGCGGTTCCCGTCGCGATCGTCGCACCGGTGGGGTTCGAGAGCACTACCTGGAAGCTTTCGTTTCCCTCGGCGGCCGTGTCCGCGACCACGCTCACCTGCACCGTCTTTACCGTCTCACCGGGGGCGAAGGTGAGCGTCCCCGCGACGGCGTTGTAGTCCGTGCCCGAGGTCGCGGTGCCGGCCTGCGTCGTGTACGCCACGGTGATGGGCACACTGCTGGCGGACGAGAGACGCACCGTAAAGCTGACGGCGTTCGCCGCGGTGCCTCCGCTGTTGCCGAGAAGGCCGGACTGAATCGGTTGGAGCACTGACAGCTTGTCCGTGCGGACGGTCCGCCAGTCGTCGGCGAGGATGCCGCCCGTGTCGCCGGAGTTTGGGTTCCAACTCCAGTAGGTCCAGCTCATGCCCTGGTGCCCAGCCGCGAGATCGCTGGTGCCGTTGTTATCAAGGTCGCCCGCGAGGTACTTCGTGAGGCGATCAAGCCAGACTTTATCGGAAGCGGTTTCGTACTTGGTCCCAAACTCGCCGATCAGGATCGGTGCGGTTCCGGTGCGGAAGAGATAGCCCCAGTTGGCGTCCCAGATGGCGTTGAGGTTGTTGGGATAGTTCGAGGCACTGAACCAGGGCTGTGGGTAAATGGTCGAGGGATAATCGTGGGGCGAGTAAACGAGGCGTCCCGGCGTGTTGAGCCGCACCGGGAACTGGCCGGCGGCCGAGAGATTGCCGCCCCACCAATAGTTGCCGCTGGGGCCGCGTTCGGTGCCCTCGACGACGATGAGCCAGTTCGGATTCGCCGCGAGGATGGCATTCCCGGCTCGCTCGGCGGCAAGTCGCCAGTCCGTGGCAAGATCGCCGCTGCCCCAGGTGGCGGCACCGTGCGGTTCGTTGTGCAGGTCCGCCGCAACGACCGCGGGCTTGTTCGCGTAGCGAGTCGCGAGCATGGCCCAGTCCGACACGAACCGGGCATCAGTGTACGCACCCTCATACCACAAGCCGCCGTCGGCTCCCGCACCGGCGGCGGAGCGATGGTGGTCGAGCATGATCTTCAACCCGATCTGGCCGGCGTAGTCCACAATCTTGTCCATGACCTGCAAGCCGTTGAGGCCCTGCAAGTCCGGATTTTTCGAGTAGTCGATGCCGTTGGACATGCTGCTCGGATCGAGTGCCTGGCTGGAGAAGGGAAGACGGATCAAGTTGAAGCCGAGCGACTTCATCTGGTCCATCATCTCCTTATAGCCTCGGGTCCAAAGGCCGTGGGGTGCGTAGGTGGTGGACTCGAGTCCGAACCAGTTCACACCCGCGAGTTTCACCGCCTGGCCGTTGCTATCGAGGATCTGGCTGCCGCTCGTGTGGAAGTAACCCGTCGTGGCGCCGGGCGTTCCCGGATTGCCTTCGTTGGCGGAAGCTCCCGTAAGGGAAATGGTCACGTTCGGTGCCGGGCCGCCGAGCGGAGCGCCATTGAGCGTGTAGTTCGTCGGTGCGGCCGCACTGGTGCTTGTGAAACCGAAGGCCTGTTTGCCGCCGACCGGCACGCTGGCGTTCCAGCCGACGTCGCTGAACGTGTAACGCGTCCCGCTCTGGCTCACGAGCTTCGCGTTCCAGAACTGCGAGATCGTGCCGTTGTAATCGAACGAGATCTGCCAGCCGTTGACAGCCGGCCCACTCTCGTTCGTGATGGCGACTTCACCCTGCTGGCCGCCGCTCCACGAATTGACGACCAGGAAGGACGCATCCGCCGGAACGGCGCGATCCTCCAGGGATGTCATCGAAAGCGTCGTGCGCCGGGGCTTGCGGCGCGGCAACGGTGTGAAAAGGGAACGAAGCCACTGAGACCACGGACTCATGCGAGTTCTCCCGAATGGGGGTCGTGATAGGAACGAACAAATGCCGACGCGAGAAGTCGGCCCTGCGAGTCGTCCGCGAAGACGGGATGGCCGCGGACTCTACCTGTTACGGACAGGATTCGTCGGAGTTCATGTTTGCTGGGGAGATCGACCAAGATTTGCGTTCTTCGTTCCTGGCCGGAATTCCTGTGATAATTCCTTCCTCGCCATCATCAGCCAGGAGTTGCAAGATTACCGCATGAGCAATCTCATCCCTGTTCTGGATGTCATGAATGGCCAGGTCGTGCGTGCCATCGGTGGTCGCCGCTCGGAGTACCGCCCGATCCGTAGCGTCCTCACGGATTCGTGCGAGCCTCTGGAAGTGGCACAAGCGCTGATCGCCGCGACGCGAGCCGACACGATCTACGTCGCCGACCTCGATGGCATCACGACGGGGACCGCTTCCCGCGGGCTCGTGGATCGGCTCGCGAATCTCCCCGTGAGGCTGCTACTCGATTCGGGGATACGCAAGGCTGCGGATGCTGCCGACGACGATCGCATCACGCACGTTCTCGGCACCGAGACTCTTGTAGGCCCGCAAGTGATCGAGGAGTTTCGCACCCGATGTGACCTCACGAGCGTCGCACTTTCAGTCGATCTCTTCGAGGGGGGTTTGCTCGGGAACTGGAAAGCCTGGGGCCTGTCCTCGGATCGTGCGATCCTCGAATTGCTGGAGCAAGCGATTGGCACGCTTGGTGTCAGCGAAGTGATCTTGCTAGATCTCGCCCACGTTGGTGGTGCCCATGGAACCGGCACGGAAGAACGACTCGCGGAGTCCGTGCGAGCCTTCCCCGGCGTCCGGTTCTTCGCGGGCGGTGGCGTGGGCGGGTGGGACGACGTTCGACGGTTGGAGTCGGCAGGGGCCGCGGGCGTGCTCGTCTCCTCCGCGATTCATGCGGGCATCATTCGCTCGCCGTGACCTGTCGCTTCTATCTCGACTGGGTTACCGAGAGTTGGCGCACTCGTTCATTGCGACCGCGTCCCTGCCTTCGTAGTACGTGATCGGATCATCGAAGATGATTGCTCACGGATCGACGAGATCCGTCATGGGCAGCCATTGCCGGCCGGGCGGGGCGTTCTGGAAGCGAGCCGCCTGGATTCCCCAGGGGGTGTCCGGCTCGGCGATGGCCAGGCGTTCAAAGCGTTCGCGAGCCGAGCTTGCGATTTTGCGGATAGGACCACGGCTCTTCATCGTTTCCGTCGGCACCAGGCGCCAGCCCACCTCCCCGCGGGCCGGCTGGAGTTCCGGCAAGTTCTCGCTTCGGGCGTGGGCCAGCATGTCGTTGTACTCGTGGTTGAGCGCGAGGTGGAACTCGACCTCGGCGAGCACGAAATCAAAGTGAGCCTGCCAGCGTCGCGACGGCTCTCGATGCCGTACGGCCTCAAGCGAGAGAAGGCTTTTCTGAACGTCATCGAGCATCGCGATCGCGATCGCGGGGCCTTCCTGCTGCTTGAAGATCTCCTTCATCACCTGCGGTTTACCGAGGTCCACCCGGCGGATCTCCGTCCGCAAGGGGATCGTGCCACGAGACTGTTCGAGCACCTCGATGGCCTCAAGCACCGCCGCGCGAACCGGGTATCTCTTCGGATTCTTCCGCACCTCTTCGAGGCTGACACCGTCCGGGTGAAACTCCTTCGGTAACGGCTTCGGGTCCACCGGTGTGGAGAGTTTAAGCTCCCCATAAACGGCCTCCGCGGGGGTCAGCGGCGGCGCGGCGAACGCCACCGCGAGAGAGAGCGTGACCGTGAACAGCGCCATGGGACAGCCTCACTTCCGATTCAGCAGATACTCCAGTAGATCCGCAGCGTCCTGGGCTGTCAACTGGCCAAGCATCGCCTCCGGCATGAGCGAGACGCGGGACGGTTGAAAGACTTCCAATTCCTCCGTGGGGATCGTGATCTCCTTGTTCTGCGCGTCGCGGAGAATCACCTGCTTGGCGTCGCGTTTCACGAGGAGGCCCGTGTACGCCTTGCCGTCGGCGGTGCGAACGAGGTACGCCGTGAATTGCGGCTCGATCTTCTTCGAGGGCTCCAGCATGCTTTCGAGGAGTTCCTCGCGTTTCCGCTGCTTGCCGATGGCGGTGAAGTCCGGGCCGACGTTCGTGCCGCGGTCGCCGACTTTGTGGCAGTTCGCGCACTGCACCTGGTTGGACCAGAAGAGCGTCTCGCCACGTTTCGCATCTCCGGCAAGCGAGAGGATCGCCGCGGGCCGAGGATTCGAGCCCAGCTTGCGGCCCCTGCCGTCCGAGGGCAGATAGCCCTCGAAGAGATCGCGGATAGGGCCGCCCGGCAGCTTGGCGGCGGCCAAGAGCCACTTGTCGCGAGACTCCGTGGAAAGCGCCTGGGCCCCTATCAGGTGAGAAAGTGCCATCGCGGCATGGGCAGTCTTGAGTTCATCCTCCACGCTTCTCAGCGCCTTGGCATCCGTGTTCCAGGTGCTCGTCGAAGCACCCTCGCCGAGAGATTGAATCCACTCTCCCATGAGGCGAACGCCCTGAGAATCCGGCCACTCCGAGCCGATGTGAGGCATCCGGTCCTTGCCGAACTTTGTCATGCGGTAGAAGAGCGTGCTTCGCTCCGGATGACCCTTCGCCACGATTCTTGCGTCCGGTAGCGTGAAGTCGCCGCGCTGCGGTGCGATGTCAAGAATCTTCAGATCCTCCAGCGGCTTCGTCGCCACGAGTTCCAGCGACACGGCTCCGCCGCCGCCGAAGCGATGGCAGTGCGAGCAGTTCGCGTGCAGGTACGAGCGAGCCTGCAAGTCGAGCGGCGCCGGAGAGTGCATCGGGTGAAGCTTCGGTTCTTCCGTTGCCGTGAACTCGGTAAAGGGCACTTCCGGCTTCTCTTCGAGCGTACGCCGGTTCAGCAGGCCGGTCCCGCTGAAGCGCACAAGCTGGTTGCAAGCTCCACCGAAGCCGTCCGGGCCGTCGCGATTGAGTTGGCCCAGGTTGAACGCCAGGGCGTATTGCGGCCACTGGTTGTGGCAGGTCATGCACTGCGTTCGGCTGTGGAACGTCCACACATGCTCACGCTTGCCCGCAGGAATCGCAGCGTCCTTCACCTCGAAGATCTTTTCGCCGCCGATGCTTGGCATCAGGTCCGCGTCCTGGCCGTCGTCGCGCCAGGCGTACGTGTAAGGCCTCCAGTCGAAGCCGTCGAAGTGCAGAAGTTGCGTCTCGACCTTTCGCCGCGTGCTTGGATCCCCCACCACCGTGTCAAGAGTCAGCGTCTTCACCAGGACCGTGTCCTTGGGGAAGTGCATGCGGAACTTGTGCCAGTACACCTGGCTGGGGATCGACTTGCCTTCATGAGGATAAAGCGTCACACCCTCGATGTTCGGCAAGGCGATCCAGTGCTTCGCGACCGCACCATCTTGCCATTGAGGCACGTTGATCTCGAAGGGCTGAACGCCGGTGCTGGGCACCTGGCTCGACGTATTCGCGAAGAGGCCCGTCTTCGAGAGAACCGTGGGGAAGTCCTTGTTTTGGCCTTTGCCGTCATTGCGTTCGAGGGTGTTGATCCGGCCCGTGTCGTAGTCGAGCGCGTAGATCTCGCCATCATAATCCTCGGCAAACGAGGTCACACGCACCGTCGGCCTGGTGATATCCTCCATCGATATGAGCTTGCCGCCATCGAAGCGAGCCGCCCACCAGCGGCGGAACTCCCAGTCGCCGAACAGATAAGCGCCCTGGAGTTCCGGGAACTTCTTGCCGCGATACACGAAGCCGCCCGCCACGCTCGCCGAGATCGTGTGAGGCAGCGGGATCATTGGAGGAGTGATCGTTGGGTTCGGTCCCGGCTTCTGGTCCGGTTTGATCGGCTGCGGCCCCTCCGTGATGCTCCAGCCATAGTTGCCGCCCTTGGTGATCTTGTGGACCATCTCCCAAAGTTCCCAGCCGACATCGCCCAGCCAGAGGTCGCCAGTCTTGCGGTCGAAGCTCATGCGCCAGGGATTGCGGAAGCCGAACGCCCAGATTTCGGAACGGACGTCCTTCTGCCCCACTAACGGATTGTCCTTCGGCACCGCGTAGTTGAGCCCGGGGTCCTTGTGATCCACGTCGATCCGCAGCACGGACGAGAGCAAGTCCGAGCAGTCCTGGCCGGTGTTGAGTCGGTCCGGCGGGTTCGGTTCGCGGGAGTCGCCGGTGGAGAAATACATGTAGCCATCAGGCCCGAAGAGGATCTCACAGCCGTTGTGCCCGCCGGATTCCCAGGTGACGACGACTTCCTCGCTCGCAGGATCAAGCCGCGGCGGATTGGTGGGCGTGACCGTGAAACGCGAGATGCGGGTGCCATCCTTGAGGTTCGGCCCCCGCTTCGGAAAGTGTGTGTAACAGATGTAGCAATAGCGATTCTGTTCAAACTTCGGATGGAAGGCCACCGCATAGAGAGAACTGAACTTTCCGACATCGGGGATCAGGTGGGCCGTCTTGAGGTCCTTGCTGAAGTCGAACATGAACTCGGGCGCCGCGTCTGGCGAGTTCCGCAGCGAGAAGAGATTGCCACGACGTTCGCCGATGAAGTAGCGGTTCTCTCCAGGGATGCGGACCATCAACACTGGCTGGAAGAACTCGGCCTTCGGGAAGGCTCGCACCGCGACAAACGGCGGCGGAGCATCCGGGGAACCGGTCACCTTCGACGTGGTCCACGGCAGCCGAATCGGGTGCGGCGGCGGTGCCGTGTCGAGGGATTCGGGGCGCACGCAGCCCGTGACGAGGATCGCAAGCAGCGAATAGATCACCAGGAAACGAGCCATGCGGCACTCGCGGAAAGGAATTCATCATAGTGTGGAATTGACCTCAAAGGTCACTTCCATTCTACTCGTGAAAGAGAAGCAAGCCAGCCCGTGCCACGGCAAGCTTGTGCCCTACCCACCAAGGAGCCTTCATGGTCCGTTTCTGCCTGCCGCTGCTCTTCCTCATCACCAGCACCGCGAACGCCGACGAGCCTGCGAGTCTTCCGACGGGGTACAAGCTGCTTTACTCGCAGACTTTCGACACTCCCGAATCGCTCAAGGATCTCGTCGTTCGCGATCCGAAGGTCTGGAAGCACGCCAAGACCGACGGCGGCGGTTCCCTCGAACTTGCTTACAAGAACTACAAGGATCCCTCGCCCGCCAAGTATCGTTCGCCGTTCCACATCGCCCTGATCGCGGACAAGATCTTCACGGACTTCGCCATGGACCTGGAAATGCAATCCACCATCGCACCGTATGGTCACCAGGATCTGTGCCTCTTTTTCGGCTACGAGAACCCGGAGCACTTCTACTACGCCCACATGGCAGTGAAGACGGACGACCACGCCCACAACGTCTTCATTGTGAACGATGCACCAAGGCTCAAGATCTCAAAAGAAACGACGCCCGGCATCACCTGGGGCGTCAAGACATGGCACAAGGTGCGACTCGTCCGCGAGGGCAGCACCGGCAAGGTCGAGGTTTACTTCGATGATATGACCAAGCCGATCATGCGAGCCGAGGACAAGACCTTCAGCAAGGGCTGGGTCGGCTTCGGTTCCTTCGACGATGTCGGCCTGATTCGCAACGTGAAGATCTACGGACCAAGCATGGAGGAGAAACGCAACCCGTTCCTCAAGGCGATCAGCGGGAATTAAAGAGGTTGCATCAGAACCCGGTGCCACAGTCCCGCAGTCCCTCGTCACTTGATCATCGGCGGCTCGGTGAAGGTCTTGGGTTCCAGCTTTTCGGGTGTCTCCAGCGATTCGACCTTCATCTGGAAATAGGGAGTGCCGCCGATCGTCAGGCTGATCTGTTTCGGCAGCTTCACTCCGTGTTCCTCGGCATAATTGCCAAGGACCAGGCTTTTCGCCTTCAGGATCGAGCCTTCGAGCCCCTGGTAAAAGATGCGATCCAGAAGGCCCGTCTTTTCGTCGAACCAGAGCGTCCACTCCGGCTGGCCGGGCACGTAGCAGCGGACGGTGCGGAAGCGCCGGTCATCGAGCGTGGACGTGCCCGGATGGTGGTACATCGCCCCTGGGTTCGCCAGTGCCGCGATCGTGCCGCCCCAGGCTAACACGGCGCAGTCGTGGTGAATGACCCTGGTGTCCGCCGGGCTCATGGGCACCACGGTTCGGGCATCCTGGCGCTGGTATCCGCCGTTCGGAGTGACTGCCCAGCTCAATGCCGTCTGGTCCCCTTTGTCGAAGCGAATCGCAAACTGATCTGGCCAGGCGGACCATGTCTCGATCCCCATATTCACAAAGCTGCGATCCTCGGGCGAGACCATGCGCCCTTTCATCACGATGTGGTGTGTCTTGAATTTCTCGAGTCGCTCGGGCTTGCCGCCCGTATGGGCCGCGATCGCCTTCTCGACGATCGCACGCGCAGCCGGGTCTTCCTTCTCCGGTTTCACGGCTTCAAGGCTGCTGGCGCTGGGCTTCACTTCCGAATCCGGCGGCCGCTCCGGAATGCCCTTGTCCTCGGCACAACCCACAAGGCCGAGCAAGATCAGCCAACTGATGACGATGACGCTGTGTCGCATCCGGGCGTTCCTCCCTGTCAGCCGTAACGGAGCACACCTCGAGACGGCGGATCCGATCCTTCTTCTTAGCTGGTCCGGCGGGTTCGCGTCTATTCAAGAACGGGCCGCGAGCGTCTCAACGCGATCCGTGGATGCCGACCCTGCCGGTTCCGCGTCGTGGGGGGCCGGGAAAACGATCCGGAAGCAACTCCCTTGCCCCACCTCGCTCTCCACCGCGATCGTGCCATGCAGACGATCGACATACTCCTGCACGATCGCCAGCCCCAGCCCGGCGTGAACGCCCGTGGCGTGGCGGGAGAGATCCGCACGGAAAAAACGCTCGAAGATTCGCTCCCGAATCTCCGGCGTCATGCCGATGCCGGTATCCCGAATCTCGAAGTGAATTGAATCCGCTTCACGCCAGCCACGCATCTCGACCAGCCCCGACGGGCGATTGTACTCGATCGCGTTGTGGAGGAGGTTCATCAGCACTTCGCGAAGCTTGTCCGGATCGGTCTCGAGTTCGAGCGGCGACTCGACGTCCACATTCAGTTCCAGCCCATGCGAGATCGCCAGCGGCCGAATGACCGCGGCGCAGGAGGCTGCGATTTCTGACGCATCCACGAGGATCGTATCCACCTGATCGTTCCCGGAGTCAAGGGAAGCCAGGGTCATGATGCGTTCGACAAGCTGCCCCAACTGCTTGTTGATCAGTCGGCACTCCTCGAGCGTGGTGCGATATTGCTCCGGCGTCCGCGGCTTGCGGAGAGCCACGTCAAAGGTCGCCTGCAGCGAGGCGATCGGCGTGCGAAGCTCATGGGAAATATCCGCCACGGCCTGCTTCTCGCGGGCGAACGCTCGGCGAAGCATTCCCAGCGTCTGCGTCAACCGCTCATGGATGGCGCGGAGTTCGAGAGGCAGGCCTGCGCCGTCGTGAGGCAGTTTGAAATCCTTCTCGGAAACCTGGCTGACCGCTTGCGACAGATCCCGCAGCGGCCGCAACCCCAGGCTAACGAGCAGCGGCCCGCCGACGGCGATGCCCAGGAACGTCACGAGGCCGATCACCAGCAAGCTCGCGCGTAGCTGACGGCGTTCCTCACGTATCTGACCTGCGACGGTGTCATTCTCGGAATCCCGCTCCTGTTCGTAAGCTTCGAGCCGGGCCAAGAGCGGTTCGATCGGCCTCGCACATTGCACGAAGACCACGAGATTCTCATCGACGATTTGGGGCACCGCAGGCCGTGCTCCGAGAGGTCCAAACCCCGAGGGACGCGGTCCGGGCCCCATCGGGCCAGATCCAGGCCTTCCGCCGCCGAGACCACCAGGAACGCCGGAACTGGGGCCCCGCGAACCGGGACCAGGTCCCCCAGGCCCAACACCTCCGAGGCCAGGGCCACCTGCACCGCCGAGGTTCAAGCCGACTCCTGGCAGACCTGCAGCAAGGCCGCCAGGCCCTCCGGGTCGGAGTCGGCTTCGGAGGGACGGCGGGTTATTCAGCGAGACACGCATCACGACTCGACGCACGGGCTCCTTGGAGGGAATCAGTTCCGACTCGTTGAACGACCAGTCCTCCACCGACATGAAAGGCAACGAGTCACCAAGCAGCGACTCGGAGCGCCAACTGGCGCGACCGGACGCACTAAAGATCTGGTAGTAGTCCGCAGTCTTTTCCGGATCCTCCACGCTGCGAAGCAAACCCTCGTCGATGGGGAGGCGTGAGAAGAATTCCCGCAGGTGGCCGAAGTAAAGTGCGGGGTTCGCCAGGAAGACCGAGGTGAGGAGAGGTTGCCCCGGGCCATAAGCGATCAAAGCCCTCGTGAGGTTGAACCTCGCGAAGTCTTTCTGGAATCGGGGGACATATTCCTTGTGGAATTCCCGCCCGAGCTTGCGGGCCTCCTGGAGCAACTCGTCGTCCATGCGTAATCGCTCGTCACGGCAGCGATCCACAAACTGAGCCTCGATCAGGGCCCTCGAAGCGGTCTGACGAGCTTCGAGCGAGCGACCGGTCACCTGATCGATCACAATGCCCACCACGGCCAGTGTGACAACCAGCAGGGCCAGGAGATAGCTCGTGAGTGATCGACGCAACGAATGCATGGCAGCCAGGCCTTCGGACTGTTCAATAGAGAACCGCTCGTTATCCGTCCTCGCCGCGGAGCATGTAGCCCTCGCCCCAGCGCGTCATGATCAACGGGGTCTCAAAGCCCTTGTCAATCTTGTTGCGAAGATAGCGGATGTACACATCCACGACATTTGACGTATTCTCATCGTACTCGTCGTAGAGATGCTCCCAGATCATGCTGCGAGTCACAACCTTGCCTTGATGATACGCCAGGAATTCCAGGAGAGCGTATTCCCGCGGTGTCAGATGGATCAACTGTCCGGCCCGCTTCACGGTGCGAGCCGCGGTGTCCATCTCGAGATCCCGGCAGCGCAGCACAGGATCCTTGACCTGATGCCCACGGCGGACCAGAGCCCGCACCCTGGCCAGCAGTTCATCGAGTTCAAAGGGCTTCGTCAGGTAGTCATCGGCGCCCGTATCCAGTCCAGCGATCTTATCCTTCGTGGTGCCGCGGGCCGTGAGCATGATGACATGGGTCGCGATTCCAGACTGTCGCCAGCTTTTCAGGAGCGTCAGCCCATCCATTTTCGGCAGCATCACGTCGAGAATGATGACGTCGTACGAGGTGGTTCGGCACTTCACGTCCGCTTCATCGCCGTCCATCGCCACATCCACGGCAAAGCCTTCTTCTTCGAGCCCCTGGCGCAAAGCGCGGACGAGCGGTTGGTGATCTTCGACAAGCAACAGTCGCACTCCTCGCCCTCCCTCAAAGTGGATGTTGACACAGTTCAATCTATCCCGCTTGGAATGAGGGAAGAATGAGAAAGACTTTCGCGGACGTGGAAGCCGATTCGGACCAGGACTGCTACGGTAATTCTGCCGACCGTCGCGGAGGCGATTTCCTCACGCGAATCATCCCACCTGCCAGGAGTTCCTCTCATGATCCGTGCCCGCCTGATGGCCGCCTTCGCCGGCCTGCTCTCGCTCACCTGGGTTGTTGCGGCCCAGGACGCCAACCCCGCCGCCAAGCCCGAGAATCGCGACAACCCTCGTCACAAGGAGTTCCTGGAACGTGCCAAGAAGGCCGAAAAGGTGGACGTCCTTTTCATCGGCGACTCGATCACCCAGGGCTGGGAAGGCGCCGGCAAAGAAGCTTGGGTCAAGACGTTTGCCCAGTTCAATCCCTTCAACCTTGGCATCAGCGGCGACCGCACCCAGCACGTGATCTGGCGGCTCACCGAGGGCAAGGAAATCGAAGGCCTGTCCCCCAAGGCCGCGGTCATCATGATCGGCACGAACAACAGCGGCGGGAACTCCGCCGAGGAAATCGCGGGCGGCATCAAGAGGATCATCGAGATCCTCAAGGAAAAGAAGCCCGGCATCAAGATCCTGGTGCTCGGCGTCTTCCCCCGTGCCGGGATGAAGCCCTCCGCCGAGGCCACGGAGACCAAGGCCGCCAGCTTGCAGCCGAAGATCAAGGCGATCAACGACATCGTCACCAAGTATGCCGACGGCAAATCGGTGAAGTACCTGGACATCGGCGACAAGTTCCTGGACGCTTCGGGCAACCTGCCGAAGAAGATCATGCCGGACTACCTGCATCTTTCTCCCGAAGGCTACAAGATTTGGGCCGACGCCGTGGAGCAGCCGATCAAGGATTTGTTGAAGAACTGAGTGTTTCGAGCCCAGGGGCCTCGGTCTCTGGGCTCGTCGGAGATATGTGTGAACCTTGACGCTGGCAGCCGCTCTCTTAGAATGCGGTGACCGAGCCGAAGTGGCGGAATTGGCAGACGCGCTAGATTCAGGTTCTAGTACTCGCAAGGGTGTGGAGGTTCAAGTCCTCTCTTCGGCACTCCGGAAAACCAAGGGCTCGCAGAGTAACATTCTGCGAGCCCTTTGTGTTTCGCGGGCCTCTGTTGTAACATGCGTGTATATAACATGCGTGTAACGGCGTTGCTCTGTTGTTGGTCAGTGTTGGAGAGATGGGCTCACGAATGGCTTCTATTCACAAAGACCCTCGCAATGGCATTTGGCTAATCATGTACCGGTATGGTGGCGAGCAAGCGCGGTAGCGCCTCAAAACGCGAGATAAATCTGAAGCTGAAGCTTTCAAAGGGCGGATCGCGTTAACGCTCCTCGAAATCGAACGTGGGCGGAAAGACCTGCCACCCGGCGCGGACCTATGGGAGTTTCTACAGAGCGATGGCAAACGCTCTCAGAAGGTCGTCGCCCCAGCCATCGTCACGATCGGCGAATTATTTGACCGTTACCTAGCCTAGCTAGAGAGGACATTAGGTGGCCCGAAAACGAAAGTTACGATTGGCAACTTCTCCAGAGCTGGCAGCTTCAGTACCTCGGGAACCCTCGACCTGACCGGCGGAACCGTGATGGCAACGTTGAGCACTCTCACTATCGGTCAGTTTTCAGTCGACGGTACCACCACAAATCGGTCCGGTACGGGAAGTTTCACAGTGGACGGCTCTTCCAGTGTGGTTACCGCCGAAACCATTCGCGTTGGCCAGGGGCGGGTAGGCCGGCGGGCTCTTCCTCACACTGTTCCATTCAACAGAACCCCGGCCGATGACATGCCAGCCACAACGACTTCACCACAGTTGACGGCCGAATCAAATGGGGAACGGGAGGTTGATTGGTTGATTTCCGTTCACTCTCCAAGACGAACAAGATAGATACAATTCAGACTTTCGGATTAATCCTCTGGCACCTTCCATGGTTTCGACTCCTGCCAGTTTGCTTGATCAACTCCATTCGCCCGACCGGGCCGGTGCATGGCCCAGGTTCGTGAGTTTGTATGCCCCGCTGCTGCTCCGATGGGCGAGGCGATTTGGGGCCCGGGGCCCGGACTGCGAGGATTTGGTTCAGGAAGTCTACG
>Ga0105049_10002218_pt1 | contig 22934 bp, 21 predicted proteins | sample MAT06_FD_78087 | JGI IMG/M metagenome (GOLD analysis project Ga0105049, IMG submission 78087) | Freshwater microbial communities from Lake Fryxell liftoff mats and glacier meltwater in Antarctica - MAT-06 | ecosystem: Environmental > Aquatic > Freshwater > Ice > Liftoff microbial mat | place...
CATTTGAAAGAATGCCCCTATGCCCATCCGCCAGTTGCCAGCGCATCTCATCAACCAGATCGCTGCCGGCGAAGTTGTCGAGCGCCCAGCGTCCGTCGTCAAGGAGTTGCTCGAAAACAGTCTGGACGCGGGCGCCACCCGGATCGAGATCGAGCTTGAGGAAGCCGGGATTCGCCTGTGCCGGATCCGGGACAACGGCAACGGGATTCCCCGGGAAGAACTGGCTCTGGCACTGGCGCGTCATGCCACGAGCAAGATCGAAAGCCTTGAGGATCTTGAGCAGGTAGCGACCCTCGGCTTTCGGGGCGAGGCGCTGCCGAGCATCGCGTCGGTTTCCCGCCTGGCGATGACCTCGCGCCACCGGGACGAGGCTACGGGATTTTCGATTACCGGCAACGAGGGTGGTCCGGGCGAACTCATTCCCGCTCCGCACCTGCCTGGAACCACGGTCGAAGTCCGGGACCTGTTCTTCAATACGCCGGCCCGACGCCGCTTCCTCCGCAGTGAACGCACCGAGTTCGCCCATGTCCGTGCCGCAATCGAGAGCATTGCCCTGTCGCGGGGCTCGGTCGCGTTCCGGGTGCAGCACAATCAGCGCCTTGTCCTTGATCTGCCGGCGGCACCTTCCCTGGCTGAACTGGCCAGCCGAGTGGGGAAGGTCTGCGGGGAGGAGTTTATCCGGCACTCCATTTACCTGGCCCGGGACGCGGCGGGCCTGGCCCTGCGCGGTTGGCTTGCCGCGCCCACCCATGCCCGGAGCCAGCCGGACCTGCAGCAGGTTTTCCTGAATGGCCGGTCTATCCGCGACAAGCTCCTGGTTGGGGCGGTCCGGGCGGCTTATCGGGATGTGCTCTACCGGGACCGCTGGCCCGCCTATGTTCTTTATATCGACATGGATCCCGCCTGGGTGGATGTCAATGCGCACCCCGCCAAGCACGAAGTGCGTTTCCGGGATCCAGCCAGAGTCCGGGACTTTGTTCGCCGCTCGGTCGAGGAAGCGCTGGCCGGGGAAACCGGCCCCGGCGAGCAGGCCCAGGCCCAGGCCCAGGCCCAGGCCCAGGCCCAGACTCAGGACCAGGCCGGCGGAGCGTTGTCGCCGAACTACCTCGGCTCACAACCGGCAATGCTGCCGCTTGGTGAGCTTCCCTTCCAGCCCGGAGGCCTGCGCCGGACAGATCTGATCCGGGAACCCACCGGTCACTATCCAGCGCCTGGAGACGACAAGCCGGGATCGGGTGTGCCCTCGCTGGGTTTTGCCATTGCGCAGCTCCATGGGATCTACATCCTGGCCGAAACGGCGGAAGGCCTCGTGATGGTCGACGCCCACGCCGCCCACGAGCGGGTCACCTACGAGCGCCTTAAAGCGTCCATTCGGGACACAACCGTCCAGTCCCAGACGTTGCTGCTCCCGGAAACGCTGTCGGTAACGGAGGCAGAGGCCGAGCGTGCCGTACATCATGCGGCGGTGCTGGAACGCTGCGGGTTCGACCTCCTGCGCACCGGTCCTGACCGGCTGACCCTCCGGGCGGTTCCCGTCATCCTGGCCGGGGAGGCCGTTCCGGCCCTAGTGCGTCGGCTCGTCGCGGGTCTCCACGATGATCTCACTCTCGACGAGCTGCTCGGTCTGCTCGACCGGTGCCTTGCTGATGTGGCCTGTCATGCCTCCATACGGGCGAACCGGCGACTCAGCATCGAGGAAATGAACAGCCTTCTGCGGGCCATGGAGCGCACCCCACGCAGTGAGCAGTGCAATCACGGCCGGCCGACTCGCGTTCTGCTGTCGCTGCCGGAACTCGACCGACTGTTTGCCCGCGGCCGCTAGGGCGTCGTCAGGATGGGGCTGGCACCCATGGCTACCGCCCTGTGCCTTATGGGTCCGACGGCCACCGGCAAGACTGATCTGGCCCTTGCTCTGGCGGAACGGCTGCCGCTTGGACTGATCAGCGTGGATTCGGCCATGGTGTATCGCCACCTCGATATCGGGAGCGGTAAGCCCGAGCCGGAGACTCTGGTCCGGCATCCTCACCGGCTGATCGATGTTCGCGAGCCTTGGGAGCAGTACACCGCGGGTGATTTTGCGCGGGACGCCGCGCTGGCCATCGATGAGATCAGCAGTGCAGGCCGTATACCTCTGCTGGTCGGCGGTACCTTCCTGTACTTCCGCAGTCTGATTCAGGGATTGGCCATATTGCCGACAGCCGATCCGGACTTGCGGGCACTTCTGGAGGCTCGGGGCCTTCGGGAAGGTTGGCCTGCCCTGCATCGGGAACTCGCGCTGCTGGATCCCGTGGCAGCAGCCCGGATTGGGGTAGCGGATCGGCAGCGAATTCAGCGCGCCCTGGAGGTGTGCTTGCTGACCGGGCAGCCAATCTCAGCCTTGCAGAGTCAACAGCAGGAGTCTGCAGGGCTGCGTCACCCGGGCACCTTCTTCAGGATCGGCCTTCTGCCCCGGGATCGGGGCCCGCTGTCGGAGCGAATAACCCGGCGCTTCCACGCCATGCTTGAGCGGGGTTTCCTCGACGAGGTTGAACAATTGCTCTCGATGCCGCAGATGCAGCCCGATGCCCCGGCTCTGCGTGCAGTTGGCTATCGCCAGCTGGCGCAGTTTCTGGCGGGTGCCTGCAGTAGAGCGGAGGCGGAGCATCGGGCCCTGGCTGCCACCCGGCAACTCGCCAAGCGCCAGCTGGCCTGGCTTCGTCGGGAGGAGTGCGATCTCTGGCTGGACATGGAGTCCGACACCCTGATTCAAGACCTGGAAGCAGCGGTTCGTGCCGCCGCTCTGCGGATGCAATGTCAGCCCTGAGCAGCTAGAATGCGGCGAGAGATAAGTAATAAGAATAATTCAGGAGTACGAAATGGCCAAAGGTCAGGTGCTGCAGGATCCCTTCTTGAACACGCTCCGGAAGGAGAAGGTGCCTGTGTCCGTTTATCTCGTCAATGGCATCAAACTTCAGGGGACTGTCGAGTCCTTCGACCAGTTTGTCGTCTTGCTGAAAAACGGCGTCAGTCAGATGGTCTACAAGCATGCGATTTCTACCGTAGTGCCGTCCCGCGCCATTCATGTGCCTGATGGTGACGACGAGGGCAAAGACTGATCACGCGAACAGACCGCCACTCTGATTGGCCTGGTTCCTGCCGGGCTGGCATTACAGACCCCTTGCGCATCAACAGGGGGCCACGGGTTGTTTGACCGGCCCAGTGGTGGTGAGCGGGCGGTCCTTGTTCACGTTGGTGTAGGCCAGCCGCCCAGGGCTGAAACCAGGGAAGAGTTCAACGCTCTGGCGCTTTCGGCGGGGGCGGAGATCTCCGGTTCACTGACCGCTGCCCTTCGGCAGGTCAACCCGCGCTATCTCATTGGCACCGGCAAGGTGGAGGAGTTGCGGCAGCTGCTCCACGACTCCTGTGCCGAAATCGTGCTCATCGACCACCGCCTGAGCCCAGCGCAGCAGCGCAATCTTGAGAAGACTCTGGACCGGCGCGTGATTGATCGCACCGGCCTCATTCTCGACATCTTTGCTCAGCGAGCCCGAACTCATGAGGGCAAGCTCCAGGTTGAGCTGGCCCAGATGGAGCATCTGTCCACCCGACTTGTCAGGGGCTGGACCCACCTTGAGAGACAGAAGGGCGGAATAGGTATGCGCGGTCCTGGCGAGAGCCAGCTTGAGACCGACCGCCGACTTATCGGAATACGCATTCGCAGTCTTCATGAGCGCCTGGAGAAGGTGTCTCGCCAGCGGCGCACGTCTGGTCAGAAGCGGCGCAAGGATGCAGTGCCCACGGTATCCCTGGTTGGATACACCAACGCCGGGAAGTCGACCCTGTTCAATCTGTTGACCCGCGCCCAGGTCCTGGTCGCCAACCAGCTCTTCGCAACGCTCGATCCCACGCTGCGTCGTGTCAGTTTGCCGGATGGCAATGGTATTGTTCTGGCCGATACGGTCGGTTTCATCCGGGACCTGCCCCACGAACTGGTGGCGGCGTTTCGCTCTACGCTGGACGAGACGGAGCAGTCCCGGTTGCTCCTGCACGTTGTCGACTGCGCCGATCCCGCCCATGAAGAGCGGATATACGATGTGGTCAAGGTTCTGGAAGAGATCGGAGCCGACCATCTGCCGCGAATCCAGGTCTACAACAAGGCTGATATACTGAACATCGAGCCACGGGTAGATCGCGCCGAAACGGGGAGCCCCACCAGGGTCTGGCTGTCGTCGCATACCGGACGCGGTGTTGACCTGCTGCTTGGGGCTGTCGCAGAGTTCCTCCAGGTAGACCTGCTGAAGTGCACGGTGGGATTGACTCCAGCCGAGGCCCGCTTGCGAGCTCGTCTCTACGAGATGGGAGTCATCGTCGCGGAACGACTCCGGGGGGATGGCAGCTGGGAGCTGGATCTGGAGCTCGATCGCCGCCGTTTTGAGGAACTTAACCGGCGAGAGCAACTCAATGTGCTCTCTGACAACCTGCTTCCTGGCCCCGGTTGGTCGGAGTCCGGGGTGGGTCCACCAGTGATTGCGCGGTAGAGTACGGTATGAACATGAAAGTCGTGGGCTGAAGGCATGGCCTGGAACGAATCTGGCAACGGCAAGAATCCCTGGGACAGGGGGCGCAACGATGGGCCGCCTGACCTGGACAAGATAGTCCGCGACTGGCAACAGCGCCTGAACACCTTCTTCAGGGGTGGGCGAGGCGGGCAGCGTCCCGCGGGTCCGGCCGGCAACCCGATCAACGCCCCGCTGCTTGGTCTGGTCGCGATCGTTGTAGGCGTGATCTGGCTGGCCACCGGCTTCTATCGGGTCGATGCTGCTGAGCGTGGCGTAGTGACCCGCTTCGGCATGTACCAGACCTCCACCGAGCCGGGGCTGCGCTGGCATCTGCCCTGGCCAATCGAGCGGGTTGAGCGCGTCAACATCAACGAGGTGGTGCCGTTCAAACTGCAGACCCGCATGCTGACGGCTGACGAGAATATTGTCGTGGTCGACCTGGTCGTCCAGTACCGTCGTGCAGATGCCGTGCAGTATCTCTTCAACGTCCGCGACCCCGAAGCCACGCTGCAGGACATCAGCGAGAGCGCGATTCGTGAAGTGATCGGCAAGAACAAGCTGGACTTCGTGCTGCTGGAGGGTCGAACCGAGATCGCCGTGCAGACAGAGAAGCTGATACAGCAGACTCTGGACGAGTACCAGACCGGCTTGTTTGTGACCAAGGTCAATCTGCAGGACGCCAACTTTCCCAGTCAGGTCGAGGCGGCTGTGCAGGACGCCATCAAGGCGCGCGAGGACAAGGAAAGAGTCTCCTTCGAAGCTCAGGCCTATGCGAACGACGTGATCCCGAGGGCCCGTGGCGAAGCTGTACGTCGCCAGCAGGACTCTGAAGGCTACCGGGCCCGCGTGGTTGCTGATGCCGAGGGCGAGGCGTCCCGCTTCACGCAATTGCTGGCCCAGTACCAGAAGGCCCCCGAGGTTACCCGTCGTCGTCTGTACCTGGAGGCGATGGAAGACATTTACGCCAACTCGAGCAAGGTCCTGGTGGATACAGCCAAGGGCAGTAACCTGATTTACCTTCCGGTGGACAAGATTCTGGAGCAGAACCAGAACCGCCGGCCCGCGGCGGGTCCGAATCAACCTGTCCAGGCCCCGGCGGCCAGTGCGGCCGCTGAAGCGTCCACCGTAACCCGCGACCGGGAAGATCGCCGTACGAGAGAGGCCCGATGAACATTCGCGCACTTTTGCCCTTGGGTATTTTGCTTCTGGCCTGGATTGCCAGCATGTCCGTGTTCACCGTGGACCAACGGGAACTGGCCATAAAGTTCCGGCTGGGCAAGATCATCCAGACAGAGTTCGAACCAGGGCTGCACTTCAAGGTGCCGTTCATTAACGACGTACGGAAGTACCCTCGCCAGGTACTGACCCAGAGCAATCCGCAGGAGCTTTTCCTGACGCTGGAGAAGAAAAACCTGTTCGTGGACTTCTTCGTCAAGTGGCGAATCGTCGACGTCGGTGCCTATTACCGGGCCACCCGGGGCGATGAATTGCTCGCCGCCCAGCGACTGATCGAAATCGTGAAAGACGGGGTCCGCAGCGAGTTTGCCAAACGGACGGTCCCCCAGGCCGTGACCGCAGAGCGTCGGGAGTTGCTTGACGATATGCTGGCCAGTGCGCGGAAGAATGCGTTGACCCTCGGTATCGAAGTTGTCGATGTGCGAGTCAAGCGCACTGAGTTTCCTGAGCAGGTCAGCGATTCAGTTTTTGACCGGATGCGGCAGGAGCGCGCGCGAACGGCCTCCGAACTGCGAGCCCAGGGTGCCGAGGCGGCGGAACAGATCCGCGCCGAGGCTGACCGCCAGCGGACAGTTACTCTTGCTGAAGCCTATCGTGAAGCAGAGAAAGTACGTGGCGCCGGTGATGCGGAGGCTGCGCAGATTTATGCCGAGGCCTACCGCAAGGATCCGGAGTTCTTCGCCTTCTACCGGAGCATCCAGGCCTATCGCCGGTCTCTGGGCAAGGAGAGTGACCTCTTGGTACTCGACAAGGACAGCGAGTTCTTCCGCTACATGGAACGGCCCGACGCAGGGCGCTGATCCGGCCCGGGATTCCCGGCGGGGAATGACTGGCGTCGAGGGCCGCTGGATGCCGCTGGCGGCACCGTGGTTGAAGCGATGGACTGGAATGATTTCCTGACAGGGCTCGCGCTCTACCTCGTGCTGGAAGGCATCCTGCCCTTCCTGAGTCCGGAGGGCTGGCGACGGAGCATGAGTTTGATTGCGGGGCTGCCCGCCCGGCAGCTCCGCATCTTCGGGCTGGCGAGCATGCTGGCCGGGGTTGTGTTGCTGGCGTTCGTGCGGAGCGGAACCTGATCGTGGGCAATAGCATCGTCGTCATCGGCACCCAGTGGGGTGACGAGGGCAAGGGCAAGATCGTGGACCTGCTGACTGAGCAGGCGCAAGCCGTGGTGCGCTTTCAGGGCGGCCACAACGCCGGCCACACCCTGATAATCAACGGCCAAAAGGCGGTCCTGCACCTGATTCCGTCGGGCATCCTGCATCCCGGCGTGGCCTGCGTTATTGGCAATGGTGTCGTGGTCCATCTCCCATCGCTGGTCAAGGAGATCGACGGTCTCGAAGCCCGGGGCATTGCCGTGGTTAATCGCCTCAAGCTCAGCCCCGCGTGCCCGCTTATCCTGCCGACCCATATAGCCCTGGATCAGGCGCGGGAGCGTGCGCTGGGCAACCGTCCGATTGGCACCACGGGCCGGGGTATAGGCCCTGCCTACGAGGACAAGGCGGGACGACGTTCCCTGAGAGTCGCAGACCTGTTCGACGAACGGCTCTTCGGCGAGCGACTCGCCGAGGTTATGGAATTGCATAACTTCATGCTGGCGCGCTACTACGCAGCCGAACCGGTCAGCGTGGATGCCACCCTGGATGAGTGCCTGAACCTGGCTCGCCGCATTCGCCCCATGGTTATCGATACGGTCGCTTACCTGAGTGATCTGCGCCGCAGCGGCGCGAAGCTGCTGTTTGAGGGCGCCCAGGGCGCACTGCTGGACGTGGACCACGGAACCTATCCGTATGTCACGTCCTCCAACACTTCGGCCGGCGCCGCTGCCACTGGTTCGGGCCTTGGGCCAGCCGACTTTGACTATGTGCTTGGGGTCGTCAAGGCCTATGCCACTCGGGTTGGCAGCGGACCATTTCCTACGGAACTCTTTGACGAGGCCGGCGAGCGGCTGGCGAGAGTTGGAGTCGAGTTCGGGTCAACCACCGGCCGTCCGCGGCGCTGTGGCTGGTTTGATGCCGTAGCCGTGCGGCGGGCCGTGATCAACAGTAGTGTGACCGGCCTGTGCGTCACCAAGCTCGACGTCCTCGACGGCTTTCCCGTCGTGAAGGTCTGTACGGGCTACCGCCTGAACGGCCAGGTGAGCAGCAATCCGCCGCTGCTTGTCGATCAGTATGGCGCTGTAGAGCCTGCTTATGTGGAAGTCCCCGGCTGGTCCGGGTCCACGAAGGGAATCCGGAGTATTGACGGGTTGCCTGCTGAGGCTCGGGCCTATTTGCAGCGGCTGGAGGAAATTGTCGGGATTCCAGTCGACATGATCTCGACGGGTCCTGATCGTGATCACAACATCATTGTTCGCCACCCCTATGGCTGATCCAGCCCGCTGAATCCGTGAGCCTCGTGACACTGCAGCCCGACAGTCCGTGGACCCGCCGATGGCGCCGGCTCCGCCTGCTGATCACCGGGCTGCTGGTGGCAACAGTGCTCGGCGGCTGCGTTATTCGTGTCGCCTACAACCAGCTGGACTGGCTGGCACTCTGGTACATCGAGGATTACTTCGAGCTGGACCGGGCGCAGGAGCCGCAGGCAAAGCGGCTGATTTCCGGGACTCTCACCTGGCATCGCGCCACCCAGCTGCCAAAGTACGCCGCCTTGGCTCGCAGGGTGCGTGAAGATGTGGAGACTGGTGTAGACGCGGAGTTTCTCGCTGCCCGCTACGCTGAAGTTGTCGAGTTGTGGGACGCGCTGCTTCAGCACGTGGCCCCGGACCTGGCCCGGTTGCTGCAGACGCTGTCCGATGAGCAGGTTGAGGCACTTTTCGCGAGGCTTGCTGAGAAGAACAGCGAGCTTGAAGATGACTACTCTGGTGTCAGTCTGGAAGAGCGCCGTGGAAAGCAGGACAAGGAGATAATTCGTGCGTTTCGCCGCTTTACCGGCAAGCTGAATACCTCGCAGGAGGCCCTCGTCACCGGACAAACGGCACAGATGCACGACCTTTCCAGCGACTGGCTCCGTCGGCGGGCGGTCTGGCAGGGAGAGTTTCGGGTCCTGTTGGCTGGCAGGAAATCTGATCCGACCTTTGTGGACCGGTTCACGGATCTTGTGCTCAATCCCAACCAGTTTGATGCCTCCGGATACCGGGGTCTCGTGGAGGAGAACCGGCAACGCTCCTTCAGGCTGGTCGCAGAGGTCCTTGGGACCCTCACCCCGGCCCAGGCAAAGCACCTGCAGAAGAGCCTGAAAACCTACGCTGACGACTTCGATTCCCTGGTAAGCGCCAGCAACTCGGAGCCAGGCAGTCCGTAAAATGGCCCTGCCCAAGTGCCTGGAGGCAACCTTCAGGGTAGGTGCTTAAACCAGCGCAAGATTGCGCAGCTTTAAGTCGTCTGTCGTGGTGCCGAGGAAAGGACTTGAACCTTCACGGGGTTACCCCCACTGGCACCTGAAGCCAGCGCGTCTACCAATTCCGCCACCCCGGCGCGGTGGTACGGCTTAAATATAGAGTGCGGCAATCTAATGGCAGGCTGTATGCTTGTCAACGAAATGACAGCATTGACAGCAGCACTTGATGCGTAAGAAGCGTGGGCGGCGCCCGTCGCCGTCAGCAGGCCCCGCCAGTACTGGACCGAATTCGGCGTACCGCCACCCGGTTCCCGACCCAAATTCGCTCCTTGCCGCCTTTCGTGAGCAGGGCGTACCTCTGACTCTGTCTGCGCTGGCTACTTCGCTCGAGGTGACGGGAGAGCGGGAGATCGCTGATCTCCGCCGCCGTCTTGAGGCATTGCGCACGGCGGGGCAGTTACTGGTCAATCGCCGCGGCGAGTACTGCCTCAGCGAGAAGCTCGACGTAATTCCAGGAACAGTCACTGCTCACAGGGATGGCTTTGGCTTTCTTGTCCCTGATGACGGCTCCGATGACGTTTACCTCCCGGTGCCAGATATGCGCGCCGTGCTGGATGGTGATCGGGTCGCCGTCCGGCTTTCCGGGAGCGGACGGGGCGGTCGTCGCGCGGGCACTGTGGTGGAGATTCTTGCGCGCAGCCGGGACAGTTTCGTCGGCCGTTACCACCGGGAGCGCGACCTTGGCTGGGTCGTTGAGACGGGCCGGTCACCACACCATTTCATCGTCACCGACCGCGACCGTGGCAACGCGGAGCCCGGTCAGCTCGTCAAGCTCGAGATTCTTGAGTATCCCGGTCCTGCCCATGAGGCCCGTGGCCGGGTGGTTGAAGTTCTGGGCGATCCGCGCGATCCCCGAGTACTGACGAACGCCGCCATCGAGATGTTCCATATTCCGTCCCGATGGCCCGAGAGAGCCCTGGCGGATGCACGTCTGGTTGGACTTGAAGTGGAGGCCACCGACAAACGCGATCGGATCGACCTGCGCAAGCTGCCGCTGGTCACGATCGATGGGGAAGACGCCCGGGACTTCGATGACGCTGTATTTGCCGAGCCCCAGGGCGATGGGTGGCGGCTTATCGTTGCCATCGCTGACGTTTCCCACTACGTCAGGAGCGGGGAGGCAATCGATACCGAGGCCAGGCGCCGGGGCACTTCGGTGTACTTTCCTGACCGGGTCGTCCCGATGCTGCCCGAGGAGCTGTCGAACGAGCTGTGCTCGCTCAAGCCCGCCGTGGATCGTCTGTGCATGGTCTGCGATATGCGCGTTGACCCGCAGGGCAACGTTATGGGCTCCACCTTTTACCGTGGCTTGATGCATTCCTGGGCTCGTCTGACCTACAACGCCGTGGACCTGTACCAGCGCGGACAACTGGACTCGGGGGTCCCGAAGGCTGTTCAGCCCGTAATTGACAACCTCTACGGAGTCTTCGCCGGACTTCATCAGGCGCGCGGGCGTCGCGGGGCACTCGATCTGGATCTTCCGGAGATCAAGATCCAGCTGGACGCATCGGGTGGCATCGTCGGTGTGGCATCCCGGCGCCGCAACGATGCCCACCGTCTGATCGAGGAATGCATGATCGCAGCCAATGTGGAGGCAGCTCGCTACCTGGGTAAGCACAAGCTGACTACCTTGTATCGTATCCATGCGGGACCGGAAGGGGACAGGCTTGACGATCTGCGCCTGCTGTTTCAGGGGCTTGGCATACCGATTGCGGAGACTGCGGGAACACGACCTGCGGAAATTAATCGGGTCCTCAAGCTCATCAGTGACCGGCCGGATTTCCCCATGCTGGCGACAGCGGTCCTCCGGAGCATGAAGCAAGCCGTGTATCAGCCCGCGAACAAGGGGCACTTTGGCCTGGCACTGAGCACGTACGCCCATTTCACGTCCCCGATCCGGCGCTATCCGGATCTGCTCGTACACCGGGGGATTGGCCACCTCCTCGATGGCGGTAAGCCAGCAGCGTTTGCCGTGGATATACCAGCCGCCGAGCAGTTGGGTACGACGACTTCGATGCAGGAGCGCCGAGCCGACGAGGCTACCCGTTACGTCGAGTCGCGCTGCAAGTGCCTTTTCATGGAGGATCAGGTTGGCGCCACGCTGGATGGCGTGGTGACGGGCGTTACCCATTTTGGCCTCTTCGTGATGCTCCGCGACCTGCTCGTGGACGGACTGATTCACGTGACGAGTCTGCCGAGTGATTACTACCACCTGGAACCCGGGGGCCGCGGCCTGAAGGGCGAGCGCACCGGGCGTGCGTTCCGGCTGGGAGATGACGTCCGCGTGCGTGTGGTCCGGGTGGATACGGAGGAGGCGAAAATAGACCTGGCGCTCGAGGTTGGCGGCGAACAGCAGCAGGCAGGGAAGCGCCCGGCAGGGCCGCGGAATACGGGCCCGAAGCGCAGCTCCCGGCCGCGTCGCTAGGGATTCGATGAGCCAGCGCCTCGTCTACGGCATTCATCCCGTGCGGCAACTCCTGCTGTCACGGTCTGACGCGGTCGAGCGGGTCTATCTCCAGTCTGATCTGGGTGAAGAACGCCGGGCCAGGCTGGCTGATGTGCTTTCCGACCGCATCCGGGTGGCGCATGTGTCGGCGGACGAACTCGAGAAGCTGACGGGTACACCGAAGCACCAGGGTGTGGCTGCCCTGGCGACGGAAGCAGGGCCGCTCTCGGAAGGCGCAGCCCGGGATCTTCTGGCGCGGGTTGAGCGTCCACTGGTACTGGTTCTCGATGGCGTGCAGGATCCGCGCAATTTCGGCGCCTGCCTGCGAACGGCTGACGCGGCCGGGGTCAATCTGGTGGTCGTAGGCCGCCACCGGAATGTCGATGTGACCCCGGTTGTCAGCAAGGTAGCGGCGGGAGCGGCTGAAGCCCAGGCCATAGTGCAGGTCAGTAATCTGGTGCGCTTTCTCGAAGCATTGAAGGGCCAGGGCTTGTGGATCGTTGGCACGGACGACGCGGCAGAAACGTCGCTGTACGACGTCGATCTCACTACCGGCATCGCCATGGTTCTGGGTGCTGAAGGGGAGGGGCTGCGGCGGTTGACCAGCGAGCGTTGTGACCACAGGGTTCAACTTCCCATGCATGGCACTGTAAGCAGCCTCAATGTGGCCGTGGCTACCGGAATTTGCCTTTATGAGTGCCTGCGCCAGCGATCGCTGGCGGACAGGTTGCCTCGAGCCCGTACTGTCCGGTAGGATTCCCTTCCCGCACCAGAGGTCCTTCCCCTCAAAGCGGCCCTTGCCACACCACACGGCCCCGACACCTGGATGTCCTAGCCCAGGTTGCCCGGAGCCAGTTGGGTGGCTTTAATCCACAAGGAGTTGCCATGCGTCACTACGAGATTGTCTTTCTCGTCCATCCCGATCAGAGCGAACAGGTGCCCGCCATGATCGAGCGCTATCGCACGATGATTACAGCCGGCGGCGGCAGTATCCATCGCGTTGAGGACTGGGGTCGGCGGCAGCTGGCGCATTCCATCAATAAGGTGCACAAGGCCCACTACGCGCTTATGAACATCGAGTGCGACCAGGCCACACTGGCTGAACTCGTTGGTTCGTTTCGGTTCAGTGATGCGGTGCTGCGTCACCTGGTCATGGGCCGGGATGATGCGGTCACTGACCCGTCCCCCCTGGTCAAGGCTGCTGATGACGGCAGTCGGGCGGTTCTGGGGCGCTCTGAGGACAACGACGACGGCCCGGGCAGGCCCCGCGGTGATGATGGCGACGCGGCCAGTCCCGATGGCGTGATCACCTAGGCCGTAGTCTGTACCGATCCTTAAGGACACCAATTCATGAGCAAGTATTTTCGTCGTCGCAAATTTTGCAAGTTCACGGCTGAAGGCACCAAAGAGATCGACTACAAGGATCTCGAGACGCTGCGCGCGTATGTCACGGAAACCGGGAAGATCGTGCCGAGCCGGATTACGGGGACCAAAGCCCGGTATCAGCGCCAGCTGTCCACGGCGGTGAAGCGTGCCCGCTTTCTTGCGCTGCTGCCCTATACCGACAAGCACTGAGAACCGGAAGGCGACCCGCACGTCTGCGTTCGGACTGCGCCTTGCTGCTGGGTCACTGCCGTAAACGCCGTCTTTGAGTGGCTCTTGAAGTACCGATGGTCCCGGATCGCCGGGATCGTCATAACCTTCGTCTTGCCCCTGACCAATCTCATCAGTGCGGCCATCGTGGTCATGACTGCCCGGCGTTATGGCGGACAGACAGCCGTCCTGGATGTCGCGGTAAGCATGGCTCTGCTCGCGGGCCTCCTGGCCTTTTCGGGCAGCGGGGCGGAAGGTGCTGCCGCGCTTACGGCATCCCTGGGAGCTGGCGCTCTTTGGGGTGGCGCGCTCCTGAGTGGCATTCTTCTGCGCCGTTATCAGTCCGTGGACCTTGCCGTCCAGGCTCTCGTGGTTCTTGCCCTGCTCGGCGTCCTGGCAGCTGGCGTGGTCATTCAGGATCCCCGTGCCTACTGGCAGCCTGTTCTGGAGGCCCTGATCCAGGCCGCTGGATTGCCCCAGAAGAGTGGTCTGCCGGCCGGCTGGCTCGGTACGGTGGCAACCCTGATGCACGGAGTTATTGGCGCCAGCCTGCTCTCGACCCTCGTACTGGCCGTGATGCTGGGCCTCTGGCTGGACCGGGGCTCCACCGGCGCCGAATGGCGGCGGCGATTCCTGGAGTTGCGCCTTGGTCGCGTGCTCTCGCTGGCGGCCGGGGTGGCGACACTGCTGACTTTCGCCGGGTTCGTGAGTGTCGGGGGTGCAGCGCTCTTGGTGCTTGGTACCGGCTTCGCGACTCAGGGCCTTGCGATCATTCACTGGACGGCGGACCAGCGGCGCTGGCCCCGCATCTGGCCCCTGGCGCTCTACGGGCCTTTGTTGCTGGGGGCGCCGCCGGCGGGCCTTGTGCTGGTTGCACTGGCAGTTGCCGGGGTGGTCGACAATGCCTTTGCCCTGCGCCGGCAGCCCGCGAATGTGGTTTAATACGCGCCCCCGACGGTTGCCAAACCTAACCTAAGAGATCCTAAGCATGGACGTGATTCTTCTCGAGAAGGTCCAAAATCTGGGCAACATTGGCGACCGCGTCAAGGTCCGCTCCGGTTATGGCCGCAATTTCCTCGTGCCCCGGGGCAAGGCGACGCTCGCGACGCCCTCCAACATCGCCATCTTTGAGGCGCGCCGCGCAGACCTTGAGAAGAAGGACGCTGACGAACTTCAGGCTGCCACCCAGCGGGCGGCCAGTGCGGCCAAGCTGACGCTGCGCCTCGCCGCCAAGGCAGGCACCGAAGGCAAGTTGTTCGGGTCCCTGGGCACCGCAGACATTGCCGAGGCCTGCACAGCGGCCGGGGTGCCGGTAAAGCGTGCCGAGATTCGCCTGCCTGATGGCCCGATCCGCACGCTGGGCCAACACTCCATCGTCCTTCACCTGCACAGCGACGTGAACGCGACAATTCGCATCACGGTCGTTGCCGAGGACGACAGCGGCCAGGCCAGCTAGGCCCGGTCGGCTCCTCGCGGGATTCAGGACTACAGGGCGAGAATCGGCGACCGAATGGCAAAACCCGGGCCGCGACGCGATACCGGGTCATTGACTGACCTCCCGGTTCCGCCGAGTTCCAATCAGGCTGAGCAGGCGCTGCTCGGTGGTCTGATGCTCGACAACAGCAGCTGGGATCGTATCGCCGATCTTGTCTCTGCTCCAGACTTCTTCCGCCCCGATCATCGGCTCATCTTCAGTGCGATCCAGGGGCTGGCCGAGCGCAGTCAGCCGGCCGACTCCGTTACGCTCGGCGAGTATCTGGCCTCGCGATCCGAACTGGCTGAGGCGGGTGGCGCTGCCTACCTGGGCGATCTGGTCAGCGACACGCCCAGTGCAGCCAACGTGGCTTACTACGCACGCATCATTCGTGAGCGGGCGTTGCTGCGTCGTCTAATCGAAGTTGGCAACGAGATTGCGTCGTCTGCCTACCGGCCGGAGGGCCGGCCGATCGCCGAGCTTGTCGACGAGGCAGAGCGGCGGGTTTTTGAGATCGCGGAGCGGGGGCAGCGCCGTGGCTCCGGATTCGTGCGCTTGAGTGAAGTCCTTAATGCCACTGTGGACCGTCTCGACAAGCTACACCAGTCCAAGGGCTCAATTACGGGGCTGCCGACCGGCTTCACCAAACTTGATGAAATTACTGCCGGATTGCAGCCGGGCGACCTGGTCATCATTGCCGGCCGCCCGTCAATGGGGAAAACGAGTTTTGCACTGAATATTGCGGAGAATGCGGCGCTCGGAGCCCGAAGATCCGCGGCGGTGTTCAGTATGGAAATGTCCGTAGAGCAGCTGGCTTTCCGCATGGTGTCCTCGCTCGGCCGTGTGGACCAGGCACACCTGCGGAACGGGCGCTTCGGTGATGACGACTGGCCACGCATCAACGGCGCTATTCAGCAAATGGCAGAGGCGCCCATCTATATTGATGACACGCCCTCCATGACGCCCACGGAGATTCGTGCGCGCGCTCGCCGCTTGCAGCGGGAGCGTGGGCTGGACCTGATCGTCATCGACTACCTGCAGCTGATGCGTGTGGCTGGCACGGCCGAGAATCGCGCGACAGAGATCTCCGAGATCTCCCGTTCGCTCAAGGGTCTCGCCCGCGAGTTGCGCCTGCCGATAATCGCCTTATCGCAGCTCAACAGGAGTGTCGAGTCCCGAACCGACAAGAGGCCGGTGATGTCCGATCTGCGCGAGTCGGGAGCCATCGAGCAGGATGCAGATCTGATCCTGTTCATCTACCGCGATGAGGTTTACAACCATGACAGCCCGCGCAAGGGTATTGCCGACATTAACGTGGCGAAGCAGCGGAACGGGCCCACTGGCGAGTTTCCCCTGACGTTTCTCGGGAAGTTCACGAAGTTTGAGAACTACTCGCCAGAGATCGAGGGCTTTCGGTGACGCCAGCGGCGGTTGCGGTCATTCGGCCGTCAGCGCTGCGGAGTAATCTTAGCCGGGTACGCGAGCTGGCCCCGGGTTGTGCAGTACTGGCAGTCATCAAGGCGAACGCCTACGGCCATGGACTGATTCAGGTCGCCCGCATCCTGGAGGAGGCCGAGGCCTTTGCCGTGGCGCGTCTGGAGGAAGCCATGCAGCTTCGGGAGGCCGGAATCCGGAAGCGTCTGGTCGTACTTGGCGGCTGTTTGACGGCCGAAGAGATCCGCGCCGCCTCGGACCTTGCTCTCGACGTGGTCGTGCACTCCACCCAGCAGGTTGGGCTGTTGGAAACGACGGCGGTGGCCGCACCCGTCGCCTGCTGGCTGAAAGTGGATACGGGCATGGGGCGACTGGGCGTGGAGCCTGCCACGGTTCCCGATCTGCTCCGGCGGCTCCAGTCTGCTGCGACGGTCCGGTCTCTGACCCTGATGACCCACCTGGGATGTGCCGATGACCAGGCGGACCCGATCACGCCCGCGCAGCTGCAGAGCTTCAGCAGCGTGCTGGGGACCTGGGACGGCGACGTCAGTGTGGCCAACTCGGCCGCTATCCTGCAGTGGCCCGATACCCTCCGGAGCCCGGGCGTCCTGCGCTATACCGGGCTCAACTGGGTTCGTCCTGGAATCATGTTGTTCGGTGCGTCGCCCTTGCGGGGCAAGACGGCCAGCGAGCTGGGCTTGCGACCGGCGATGTCTTTTGAGACTCGCCTGATTTCTGTGAAGGTTGTCCAGGCGGGCCAGCGGGTGGGGTACGGCGGTCAATGGGTCGCCCCGCGGACCACTGTTCTGGGTGTGGCAGCAGCGGGCTACGCCGACGGGTACCCCTGGCATGTGGGAGCCGGGACCCCGGTGGCTGTCAGGGGGCGGCTCGCGCCTCTGGTCGGCCGCGTATCGATGGACATGCTGACCTTAGACCTGACTGACGTACCCGGTGCCATTGCGGGGGACCGGGTTGTCCTCTGGGGAGATGGCCCGACAGTGGAGGAGGTTGCTGGTGCCTCCCGCACCATTCCCTGGACGCTGATGACTGGCATCAACCGACGCGTGGCAGTGCGCGTCGAGGCTGGAACGCCGCCGGACGAAGAGAGGTCCATGGCGGCCCGTTAGATCAGGAAGAACCCCATCTTGATGCCAATAATCTCGATGACGTCATTGTCGGAAAGCTTGCGAGCCTGGGGGCCAAGCTCCTGGCCATTGAGCTTTGGCTGATCCTTGTCTGACTTGTTCTCAACCTGCACCAGGTGATAGCCATCGGCGCGACGGGTAATCGCCACAACCTGCGCTCCAGGCCTTCCCAGCGTGGTCAGTGCTTTGCTGAGCGTAATCTCACGACCTGCGAACGACCCATTCAGAACCTGAACCTTCGCGACCGCCAGCGGCTTGGCGGCCGGTTCGGAGCCTGCGGGGCGAACGGCAGCCGGGCCTGGCGCAGCTCCGTTTGCGCCGGCTTTCGAATCCGAGTGCATACTGGCGGACAGGGCAGCCGCCTTGGCTAGTGACTCCATACCACCGGCCTGACGTTCAATCACCATCGTGCTGGCAAACTCGTCTTCCTCGTCTGCAGTCCCGTCCAGGAAGCGCAGCTGGTGGCGGCCCACGGTGACGACGTCACCGTTCTGCAGAGCGTGCTTCTTGATCAGCCGTCCGTTGACGTAGGTGCCGTTTGTGCTGTTCAGGTCCTCAAGGAACGAGTCATTGAGGATGTTGATGATCAGGGAATGGTGTCCGCTAATAGTGGGGTTATCGATCCGAATGTCATTGTCCTGGAGGCGGCCAACCGTGTACCGCTCCTTGGACATGTTGTATTCGGCGAGAACCTGTCCGTCGAGGCTTAGAAGCAGTCGTGCCATGACCGGAATTCCTGCCCAACATCAATGAAAGACGCGTTACTGAAGGACGCGTTACTGAAAAATGCGTCGAAACTGCGCGAACACGCTGGTCTTGGCCGGAAAAGGCTCGATAACCTGCGTAAGGATGACCGAGACATTGTCCTTGCCTCCGTGGTCGTTGCTAAGCTGGACCAACTGTTGACCTGCCATTTGAAGATTAGCACTAAAAGTGCTGATCGTTAAGTGAATATCCTCGTCCTCGACCATGTCGGGAAGTCCGTCCGAACAGAGCAGGTAGATATCACCTTCCTGGACCTCTACCTCCTGGACCTCGACCTGGACCGTGGTGTCCACGCCCAGAGCCCGGGTCACGTAGTTGCGGTTGGTTGACCGCGCCGCCTCTTCCTGAGAGTAAAAGCCCCGGTCCACGAGTTCCTGCAGGAGGGAGTGGTCCATGGTCAACTGCTCGAAACGATTGCGGCGAAAGCGATACAGCCGGGAATCCCCGACATGGGCGATGGACACGCGGTTGTCGTAGAAAAGGCAGGCCACAATGGTGGTGCCCATCCCTTCGCACTGGGGTTGCATCTGCGCGGTCTGGTGAATAACCCGGTTGGCACGGGCAATGGCGTCCCGGAGAATGATGGTTTGGCGCATCAGGCTGGTTTCCGGATCCGTCGCGTTGCGCGCCTCCCGCTCGCAGGCCGGAGGTACCAGTTCCAGCACCGTGCGCACCGCGATGCCGCTTGCAACCTCTCCTGCGTTATAGCCGCCCATGCCGTCCGCCAGCACGAGCAGGCCCGTATCGCTGTTGGTGCCAACGGCGTCTTCGTTATGCTCCCTGACCCTGCCGGTATCAGAGACTTGGACGTTGTTGAATTTAGTGCGGAGACTCATAGGACTTCCGAGGGGAACTCACTGCAACACTCGCGCAGGGCCAACGCCATGGCCTTGCCGGTCTCGTATCGGTCCGCGGGATTCTTCGCGAGTGCCCGTTCCAGAATCGCATCGGCACAGGTTGGGATGTCATCGCGGATATCGGAAACCGGACGATGCCGATGATGCACGATTTTGTCCATCAACCGGGGAATCGAATCTGCCTGAAATGGTGGCGCACCTGTCAGCAGGTGGTACATGGTAACCCCAAGGGAGTAGATGTCTGTCTGACCCGAGACCTTGCTGGCGGAGAGTTGCTCAGGGGACATGTAGGAGGGCGTCCCAAGGATGATTCCTGTCCGGGTTCGACTGGCATCTGTCAGTCGCGCAATGCCAAAGTCAGTCAGTTTGAACCGGTCCGAGGCGAGGTCGTACATGAGATTGGCAGGCTTCACATCCCGGTGGACGACATTCTGGGTATGGGCATAGTGAAGTGCCTCAGCTGCCCTGGCCATGAGCTCGAAGACTACCTTGGGAGGCAGGAGCCGGCCCAGCTGGGCGTAATGGCTAAGGGGCTTCCCCTCAAAGTACTCCATGGCCAGGTAGGCCACGTTATTGTCTTCGCCCGCGTCATGGATGGAGATGATGTACGGGTGATTGAGGCGACCCGCTGATTCCGCTTCCCGCAGAAAGTGCGAGCGAGCCGTGGCGAGGTCGCTCTCTGCAAACTCCTCTGCAAGCGGCAGTGTCTTGATCGCCACCCTTCGATTGATAGTGGGATCGCGCCCCAGGTAGACGGTGGCCATGGCCCCTCGACCAATGACCCTCTCCAGTTCGTAACGTCCAAGGGTTCGTCCTGCTGGTGACGGGGCGGGCGCGGGTTCCTGGGCGGGCGGCTGGGAGCGAACACTGCGGGGCACCGGGGGCGCTACCCCTCGTGCTCCGGACAGTTTCTCGAGCTTCGCCGCCACATCGCGATAGCCGGGATCCCTCCCAGCAAGGTGGCGAAACACGCGCTCCGCTTTGGCATAGTTCCGCTTCTTGCCGTGTTCCATCGCAAGCTCGTAGAGTTGTAGCTTGGTGCGCTCCGTAGTCGGCTGTTGCCGCAGGACCGAAAATCCCAGGTCGAGCTCCTGAGCGGTGCCCGCAGCGCCAATGCTTAGCCGACTGGTCGCGGCGGCCCCTGTATCGCCCGCTCGGGAGGGCAGCTGCATGATGAACTGCAGAAGCGCAACACCGGTCAGGCAGAAGAGCGCCAGCCCCGCGAGCTGGAGCCAGAGACCGGCAAAGCTGATCAGCAGATACTCGGTCAGGAGCAGCAGCACCATTCCGGAGGCGGCAAGGAGTGTTGCTTTGGGCAGGCTCAGCCTGCCAACAACCACCACACCGACAGCCAGCAACAGCGCAAGTCCGATCTCCAACCATAACGCCCACCCCGGGCGTCGGATATGTTCCTGCGACAGGTAGTTGGCAAGATCTGTGGCAACCAGAACGGCTACTCCGTCATCCCTTGCCATCGGCGTGTGCACGCTGTCCCCGGGTCCCCCGAAAGCGGTGCCGATCACGACATAGCGGTCACGGATTATTGCGGCAGCCGCACCGCTGAGCACGTCCTTGGCGGAGACCACGGGAAAGCCCTCAGCCCCAGCCTGAGCCTGGTAGAAGCGCGCGAGATTGCCGACCGCCTGGGTTGCACCGGACTCCCGCTCGAAGGCCGCCAGTGCGCTTGACGGGAGACTGCCCGAATCTGTCGTCAGGACTGGTGCCGCCCGGCGTACCACGCCATCGCGGTCGGTAAGCAGTGCGGCGTGGCCCACCGCCGCTGCAGCGGTGCAGAGTACCCCCGCTGCTGGTGCCAGCATCGCGGTCTGCGAGGGGCTATTCTCCAGAACGGCGAAGCGAGGACTCGCGGCGGTGACCCGATCTGCGCAGATGCCGGTTCCTGGTGCTCCCCCTGGCCGAAGCTCGGCAGTCGGCAAGACGAGAACGACGTTACCGGCTGTCTTTACAGCAGCGGCCACCCGCTCTTGCTGTTCAATTCGTGCTTCGATTTCCGCCAGTTGCCTGCTGAGAAGGCCGGGCTCGGTTCGACTCTGCAGCGCTCCGCCACGCTCCTCGAGGCGGATGAGTGATCGGAGCCGGCTGACATCGTCCGACCCTGCTGGCGGCGGGGCCGGGGTCGCCGGGATGATCAGCCGGGCCCCAGCAGCCTTCAGATTCGTGATGAGGTCATCCAGCCGTGGCAGTACCCACAGATTCTTGGTGTCAGCATCGATATTGACGATGACTACCGGGGCTGTGGCAGGGCCCGCCGACAGCCGCTGACACAGGTCGTAGAAACCCCCTTCAATGCCGACCAGCCGGTCGCCGCCCAGGGCAAAGAACAGCGCCAGAACGGCGCATACCCCTGCCTGAGCAGCCTCGCTCGGCAGGCCCGTCGGTTTATTGTCCTGTGCGAGCATTACAAAATAGTATGCGGATCAGGGGTTCCGGGGTGAGACCTGAGTGGTAGTTTCTGGGCTGCTGGCGGCGCTGCCCGTCTCGAAATGGGGCCTTTCTCCGCCCACAATGCAGCTGGTTGAATCCTGAGGCGCCCATGGCAAAAGCCAACAAGACCTACGTCTGCAGCGATTGTGGCGCTGGCACCTCCAAATGGCAGGGTCAGTGCCCCGCCTGTGGCGCCTGGAACTCGCTCGAGCCAGCGGCCAGCGGCCTGGCCAGAGTACCAGTGCCCCCGGGCGCCGTCCCGATCCGGCGACTCTCAGACGTGGGCACCGAGACCGTGGTGCGGGTCTCGACCGGTCTCACCGAACTCGATCGCACGCTCGGGGGAGGACTTGTACCGGGGTCTGTCGTTCTGCTGGGTGGCGATCCGGGTATCGGCAAGTCCACGCTGCTTCTACAGGCCGCCGCGCACCTCAGGACCGCGGGTGGAACGCTCTATGCCAGTGGCGAAGAGTCTCTGCAGCAGATCAGTCTCCGTGGGCAGCGACTTGGCGCTGATCTGGGGTCCGTGGCGGCTATCGCCACGACGCGGGTGGAGGAGGTACTCGCCGCGGTCCAGGAGACCCGTCCGGGATGCCTCATCGTCGATTCGATCCAGACCATGGCCACAGACCTGCTGCCGTCGACACCCGGTTCTCCCAATCAGCTCCGGACCTGCGCCGGACTGCTGGTGAGGCTCGCCAAACAGTCAGGCATTGCGGTGTTTCTGGTGGGGCACGTTACCAAGGACGGACAGATTGCCGGGCCACGGCTGCTCGAGCACATGGTGGACGTCGTCCTGTACTTCGAGAGTGAAGTAGCGAGCCGTTACCGGATACTGCGTACGGTCAAGAACCGCTTCGGGGCGGCGAACGAACTCGGCATCTTCGTCATGTCGGAAGGTGGAATCAGGGAAGTCCGTAACCCATCAGCCTTGTTTGTTTCCCAGCGCGGTGACCCGGTGCCCGGCAGTGTGGTGACGGCAGTCCATCAGGGTAGCCGTCCACTCCTGGTGGAGGTGCAGGCGCTTGCTGACCAGGGCAGCGGTGGGCCACCCCGACGGGTAGCCATTGGTCTGGAGCAGAACCGGCTCACTCTTCTGCTCGCTGCCCTGCATCGGCACGGCGGGATTTCAACCCACGCCCACGACATTTTCGTCAACGTCGTTGGCGGGGTACGGATCATGGAGCCCTCAGCCGATCTGGCGGCCCTTCTGGCGACAATATCGAGCATACGGGACCGACCGCTGCCCCGGGACTTGGTGGTCTTCGGAGAGGTCGGCCTCGCGGGCGAGATCCGGCCTGTGGCCTACGGCGAGGAGCGTCTCAGGGAGGCTGCCAAGGTTGGTTTCACCCGCGCCGTCATCCCAAGGGCGAACGCCCCCAAGCAGCCAATTCCGGGCCTCACCATCACCGTGGCGGCGAATCTGCGGGACATCATGCGGATGCTGCCCGCTCTGGAGGCCTGACGCGCACGGTGCTCACCGCATTGTCGCCCGTTGCCAGAATCTCGACCTGATAGTCATTCAGTCGCAGCAGGGTGCCGCTCGCAGGAATGTTCTCCAGTTTCTCCAGTATGAGTCCATTAAGGGTGGTTGGACCGTCG
>Ga0105049_10002220_pt1 | contig 22921 bp, 18 predicted proteins | sample MAT06_FD_78087 | JGI IMG/M metagenome (GOLD analysis project Ga0105049, IMG submission 78087) | Freshwater microbial communities from Lake Fryxell liftoff mats and glacier meltwater in Antarctica - MAT-06 | ecosystem: Environmental > Aquatic > Freshwater > Ice > Liftoff microbial mat | place...
GAAGCTGGAGCGCGTATTCGCACAAATCACCGAAGCGCACGACGTCTTGACGCGAGTTGACGCACGCGCGGATTACGATCAGTATTTACTGGCTCAGGAGAAAACTCGTGAGCTTGAACGCGAGCTCACAGATAGTCAGCGTCCCGATCGCCTGGAGCAAACCCTCCTCGATTTCGAGGATCGCTTCCGGGATACGGGAGCGTCCGCCCCTCCAAATCAGCCCGAAGAGCTGTACGCGGAAGGTCCGACGTACGACACGACCCCTGATCCGGAAGCCCGCCGTCGCGCAGCTTCTAGAAGGTTGCGAGCTGGGAGCAGAGGCCCAGCGCCACGCCCTTCCCCCCAGCCTATCTCCGGTGCAGAACAGAGAGCGAGCGCAGCAGAAGCCCTCCGCCAGCGCTACGAGGGCCGAGTCAATCTGGTTCGGCAACAACAAATCGAACACTACGTCAAGCTTGCCGATGCGGCGCTCGCAGCGAATAAGCCAGTCAGCGCGACCTCAGCACTCCGGCTTGCGCTCAACCTCTCTGGCGATGATCCGGCGCTAAAAGCACGCCTCGCAGAAGTGGAGACGACCGCTCACGCCGAAATGTCGGACACCTATCTCGCCCAAGCCAGCTATGAAGAGCGCACCGGGCGTTTTGCCGAAGCCACGCGCTCGTACGAAAAAGCGTCACGCGGCAAACCCACGGGTAAGGTCTTCGACAAGGTTGCTGCCTGCGCCCTCCGAGCGGGCGACGAGCTGCACACCGCCGTCGAATTTGCACGCAAGGCTGTCCGCCTAGAACCCGACGTCGTGCGGTACCGCCAGACCTTGATTCAGGCCTACCTAGCCGCAGGCCTGAAAACTAGCGCAATCGCCGAGATTGACCGCGCCCAGGCCCTCGCTCCCGACGACGAACAAATCAAGGACTGGCTGAAGCGGGCGAAGCATGGTGAGCTTTAGGGAGCCCCTTTTTAGTCTTACGAGAGAAGAGCACCATGGATCGCGTCATCGGAATTGACCTCGGAACCACCAACTCTTGTGTAGCCATCCTGGAGGGCGACACGCCTACCGTCATCTCAAACCGCGGCGGGTACAAGACCACCCCAAGTATCGTCGCGGTCACGGAGGCCGGCAAACGCTTGGTAGGCCACATCGCCAAGCGGCAATCGATCACCAATGCGGAGAACACAGTCTACGCGGCTAAACGATTGATCGGCCGCAAGTGGAAGTCACCTCAAGTGGAAAACGCCATCATGACGTGCAGCTACACGATCGTTGAGGGCCCCCACGATGACGTTCGGCTCAAGCTTCGCAACAAGGTTTACTCGGTCCCTGAAGTGAGCTCGATGGTGCTTCAGGAGATGAAGCTGATCGCTGAAGACTATCTGGGAGAGCCTGTGAAGAAGGCCGTGGTCACCGTTCCTGCTTATTTCAACGATAATCAACGCCAAGCCACGAAAGATGCCGGAGCCATCGCCGGGCTTGATGTCATCCGTATCATCAACGAACCCACTGCGGCGGCGTTAGCCTTTGGATATGGAAAAGATCTCGACACGAGCGTCGCTGTCTACGATCTAGGCGGCGGCACGTTCGACATCAGCATCCTGGAGATTGGTGCGCACGGCGTTTTTAAAGTGATCAGCACCACAGGCGATACGTTTTTGGGTGGCGAGGATTTCGACGCCCGCATCATGGATTGGCTGGTTGAGGGCTTCAAAGAGGAAACCGGCATCGATCTGCGACAGGATCGCATGGCGTTGCAACGTCTGCGTGACGCCGCAGAAAAAGCGAAGTGCGAGCTATCGCAACTCCAGGAAACGGAAGTCAATCTCCCTTTCATCATTTCGACGGGTCGAAACGAAGCGCTTCACCTGCAGCGAGTCTTGGATCGCGCCACCTACGAACGCTTGGTGGAAGATCTCGTGGAGCGCACGATTGATATCTGCCGGCAGGCATTGGTGGACGCCAAGCTCGGCGTGAAGGAAGTGGAAGATGTGATCTTGGTGGGTGGCATGACCCGCACACCGGTCATCCAAGCGGCAGTCAGCGCCTTTTTTCAGCGGACTCCCAATCGCGGAGTCCATCCTGACGAAGTGGTAGCGCTCGGCGCCGCCATTCAAGGTGCAGCCCTCGTCGAAGATCGCCAAGAGATGATCCTGCTGGATGTGACTCCGCACGCCCTCGGCATCATGACATTCGGAAGCAATTTTGAGGAGCTCATCCCGCACAACACGACGGTCCCCACGCATCGCGCCAAAATATTTACAACCAGTCGCGACCACCAAACGGCCGTGAAAATCATTGTGATGCAGGGGGACAGCGCCAAAGCCAACGAAAACGAACTGCTCGGGGAGTTCATCCTGACGGGGCTGCGGCGTGCCCCCAAGGGCGAAGTCGAGATCGAAGTCACGTTCGAGATCAACACCGACGGCATTGTGAGCGTTTCTGCCAAAGACCTCGAGAACGGCAAAGAGCAGTCCATTCAGGTTACCGCTTCAAGTGGCCTCACCCCGGATGAACTGAAAAACATGCTCACCAATGCGGATCAGTACATGGTTGAGCGCCGTACGGACGATAAGTTCGAAGGCTTGCGACAAGAAGCCGAGACGCTGATGGAGCAAGTTGAGCAGATGTTTCCGGAGATCGAGCGTGTCGTCGGCACCGCAGATTTCGGGCGGGATGCCATTTCGAAGGCCCGCGCAGTCGTGAGCAGGACCCGGGAGGCGGTCACGCAAAAAGATTCGACCGCACTGAAGGAGCAGGTGGAGCAACTTGCACGTACGCAACGAATGTTCAAAGGCGTCGTTGCGCGAGCAGAGTGACTGGAGCGCTTACTAGCCACGAGCAGTCATGACTGGCGACGACCCTAAGAGACCTCCACGCCCTGGGCCGGCGAGCATTGCGCCGAGCAGCCCAGAATTGGATGGAATTGATTCTAGCTGGAGCGTGCCAGCCGACGCCTTGAAGCCCCAGCATACAGCGAGCGAGAGTCAGCGCGCGCTCGCATCGACCCTTCCCCCACCGCGCGTCATACCCGCCGCTGGACTGACCGCCGTACACATTGGTTTCCTCGACAATTCCGGCGCCTCAGCACTTGAACTCGCCGATCTACACGCAGTTCGCAACCCGAGTCTCGTTGCGATGAAGCTGATGGCTGAACCGGTCCGAGCCGCACCGGTGGCGATCGACAGCATCGATTACATGCGGATGCTGAAAGACAAGATGGCCATGGGGGATTTCACGGGAGCGTTGGCTCTCGCAACTGGCATTTTGGAAACCGAACCTCATAACCCCGAAGCGCAGCGTTACACCGTACATTGCGAAAATGTGCTGACGCAAATGTACACGGCGCGTTTGGGGTCCCTCTCACAAGTGGTCAGCGTTCAGGTCGCGGCGGCCCAGGTGCGTTGGCTTTCCTTGGACCATCGCGCGGGGTTTCTACTCTCCCTGGTAGACGGGCAGCTGACTCTCGAACAGCTCCTCGACATCAGCGGGATGCCCAGGCTTGAAGCGCTGCGTCTGCTCCACGGGCTATACGAACAGCAAATCATCTCTGTTTCCTAGACCGAGCTCGGCCGAGCTTGGCGCCGCCCTTGCTCCAACTCGCCCCGAAACGCTAAGCCAGCTGAGTGCAGAGTCGTCGTAGCGCGCAGCTTTGGCTAACCATGCTCAGCCTGGTCTGTGCGATGCTCAGTAGCTATTCGGCCCGAGCACAAAGCTCAGCTTCTTACACGCTGGAGGTCGCACTGGATGTACAGCAGCACACGCTGCGTTCGAAAGGCGTGATTCATTTCACGAACCAGAGCACGCGCCCACTCACTGAGCTTTGGTTTCACCTTTACCTGAACGCCTTCAAAAACAACCGATCGCTGTTTCTCCGAAACCCATTTGCGCTCGGGCGCAGCGGCCAAACGCTGCGAGAATATGGCTATATCGAGGTGCATCGGCTCCACTCTGCCAAGTACGGAGCTGAAAACCTGTGGTTAAAAAGCTCACCGCATAGCCCCGGCGATCCGGACGATGCCACCGATATTTTAGTGCCCTTGCCGGCCCCCATCCTGCCGGGCGAAAGCGTCGATCTGAATATCGAGTTCACTTCGCATTTGCCGCCCGTCTTGGAGCGCACGGGTTACGCGGGCAGCTTCCATTTTGCGGGCCAATGGTTCCCCAAGCTGGCCAAGCTCGAACCGAACGGCGACTTTGCGCACTTCGCTTTTCACCCCCATTCTGAGTTCTATGCAGATTTTGGCGACTACGACGTACGGATCTCCGCTCCGTCGAGCTTCACCGTAGGCAGCTCCGGCAAACGCATGGAGGAAAAAACTCAGAAGGGGATCCGCACGACCCACTTTGTCTTGCGGCGGGCACATGATTTCGCGTTCACGGCTTGGGATGGCTTTCAGGAGCTTTCCGAAAAGATCGGACCGGTCACAGTACGGCTACTCTTTCCTCCTTGGCACCAAGCTAACGCACTCCGTTCACTCGCGGCTCTCCGATTTGCCCTTCCGTACGCAAGCGAATTGTACGGACCGTACCCCTACGACACGCTGACCGTTGTCCACCCTCCTGAAGCAGGCGCCGGTGCCGGAGGCATGGAGTACCCAGGACTGATCACCACGGGCGGTCTTTGGTTTGAGCCCTATCTCGGGAGTCATGCCATCGAGGCCGTCACGGTGCACGAGCTCTTGCATCAGTGGTTCTATGGCCTCTTGGCTTCCAACGAATCGGAAGCTCCCTTTCTCGATGAAGGCCTGACAAGCTATGCGGAGATAGGTGTCATGGAAGCCCTGTTTGGCGCAGGCTCTGCATTCAGTGGGGTGGGGCTCAAGGTGTCGCTTGCTGCATTGCACCGAGCCAACGCGGCATCCTACGCTGGCGATGAGAATATTGGTCAGCCCGCGCGCCAATTCACAGGCTTTCAAGCGCTCGGGGGCCTCGTCTATTCTAGATCAGCCACCATTCTATTAACGCTTGAACGTACGTGGGGAAAGGCAAAGTTGGCGGCAGCGCTGCGCAGCTACACAGCACGTTTTCGTTTTGGGCATCCAACACCTACCGACTTTGTTGCCAGCATCGAGCAGACCTTGGGCGCCAATGCTGGCCAATTTTTGCGCACCGCCCTCTTCGAACGCGGGTTCATTGACTTGAGAGTGGAAAGCATCACCAGCCGCCGAAAGCCCGCGACTCAGGGACAATGGCTGGGTCGAGCGGTCGTGATTCGTCGTGGCAATCTCAAGCTTCCGTTCGATGTTGCCCTGCATTTTGAAAACGGCCGAACCGAACGGCGTCACTTCGAAGGAGCAGCCGACTCGTTGGTGATCGACTACCAAGGCGCATCTGAATTGTCCTCGGTGGAGCTCGATCCGGATCTCAAGATCCCACTCGATCAGGATCTGTTCAACAATGCACAAGCAATTACCCCAAAGTCTCCGCGTAGGGCGTTGGATCTGTTGCTCGCTGTTGCGCAGCTCCTGGTACTTGGAGTGCTGCCTTGACACGCGCCGGGCGCTGCGCCGTCGCAGTTTTCGGCTTCTGGGTCTTGAGCTTGGTGGCTGGATTATTGCTCAGTTTGCCGTGGTTTTCTGGAATTGGCGCTCAGGGGGTCGGCCGTTTTGCCGACGGGGAACTCGTGCTCATACGCGAGGGCGGAGCGTATTTCTTGGAAATGTTGCGTCTCGGTTCTGCGCACTTCCAAAGCCTCTTGCTTCCGACCGTCGCACTTGGGTTGGTCACCACTTTCATCAGGTTGATCCCGATTGCCGCACTTATCGTGGCGGTGGTTTCGGCAACTGGAAGCACTCGATCAATTTTTTCTCGCGCGTGCGGGCATTGGTTTGAATTTTCTGTGCTGCGTATTCTCACGTTTTTGATTCAAGGCGCCGTTGTCCTTACGGCCTGGCCGCTGGCACAGCGCCTGGCTCCCCTAGGCTGGGACATTCGGCAGGCGAACGGGCTTTCGCTCGCGGTGCTCGCGGTCGCGGGCTGCCTGCTGGTTGTGGTGGGTTGCCTTCAGGATCTGGTTCGCGTGCTGCTCGTTGAACGCTCTGGCGCTCTTTCCATCCCGCGACTCATTCGTGCAGGATGGAATGTGGTGCGCACAGAATCACTGAAACTAATCGCTATTTGGACTGTGTTAGCTGGCGTCGCTCTGTTGCTAGCTGGGCTCATTGGAGCTGGCAGCTTTGCCTGGGTGCGCGACCACACCTTCGCAATCTGGTGCGTACAGCAGCTGCTGTTCGTCGCGCTAATTCTGCTGAAGTTGTTTTGGTTTTCCAGCTTAGCTGCGGCAGTCGCGAGGGAGCGCTACACCCGTTCTGTTTGAGCCGCTAGCGTCTGACGAAAAATCTGCAGGTAGCGCCGCACCGGTCGATCCCAACTGATATCCAAACGCATCACGCGCCGGAGGAGCGCGGACCAACCTGGGCTTGCATAGGCCGAAAGCCCACGCTCCAACGCCCCGATGAGCGATAACGCGCTGGCGTCGTCATACAGGAAGCCCGTTCCCGTGCTCAGCTCACCGTCCGCGTCCACCACCTGATCTTGGGTTCGCTCGGTGGCTAAACATACCGGAACGGCGCCGTAGCGCTGCGCGATCACCGGAAGCATGGAAGAGGCAAACGTTGTATCAACACTCAGGTAGAGATCCGCAGCTGCTAGCAAGCGCCGTTTTGCGCCTTCGTCTGCGAGCACTGTGAGCGCGCAAACAGCCGGGAAGCGCGCCGCCATTTTTGCCACTTCTTGCAGCAATTCGGGCTCTCCCTGCGTTCCAGTCGTGGCTACCACCAACGAAACATCGTGCTTGAGAATTGACGGCAAGGCCGCCACGAGGAGTGCAAGATTTTCCTTCGCAGCAGGGTCGATCAAAAGTGCAATTAGTGGCCGTCGCGGCTGCAGCTCCAGCTTCTGCTCTAACAACAGCGCGTTCTTATTTCGCTGCTTGTTCGCAGTGTCTTCGGCATCATACCGGCTCACGATCAAGGGATCCGCAGCTGGGTTGAAAACGGCATAATCGACGCCATTATTGATACCCAACACGCCCTTGCTCTCCGCCACGAAAGTGGCCAAGGGCCCACTCACTTCAGCTTTTGAAAAAGCCTCTGCGTAGGCATCCGACACCGTCGTCACCGCGTCAGCCAAGAGCAGACCGCTCTTCAGAACGTTCAGCTGCTCGCCCAGCTGTAAGCTCTCGGCGTCGCTCTCCGCGACCCCAAGGCTCCGCAACTCGGTTTTCGGGAATGTACCCTGGCGCCGCACATCGTGGATGGTAAGCACCGTGGGGACGCGGAGCGCGCTTTCGTTTCGCATCAGAAGCGGAACCAAGGCGCCCGGCCAGTCGTTGAGGTGCACCACATCGAAGCGTGCTCCCTGGTCCTGGTGCTGAAGCATCAGCGCCACTGCAGCTTGCCCAAGCAAGCCGAAGCGTTGGGCGTTGTCCGTGAATTCTCCTTGCTCGTTTCCGTACACGCCCCCGCGTTCGAAATAGTGTTGAGCATCCACCGCCACGAGCTTCACTCCCGAGGGCAGCCTGCCATCCAGCACGCCCACTTCGGTGCCACTTCGCAACACGAGCGGCGAGAGCCGCCGAGCCAACAGCAGACCCTGCTCCTCGAGCCCCGGGAATCGCGGCAAAAGCACGGTGACTTCGTGGCCCAACTGCCGGAGATGCTTGGCCAGGGCGGCAACGGTGTCGCCAGCATCAGATCCCCGCGCAAACGGGCTCAACTCGGGGGTAACTATCAGGATCTCCATCGGCGACCCGTCTAGCACACAACGTCTTGTTCAGGGGCCCCGAAGACGACTAGCCTCCGCGCCCATGGACGAATTGGTCGCCAAAGCCGCAGTTTTGCACGAGGCGCTCCCGTACATTCAGCGCTTCCAGCAGCAAATCCTGGTCGTAAAATATGGCGGCCACGCCATGCTGGACGATGAGCTGAAGGCGAGCTTCGCACGCGATGTATGCCTGCTGCGCTTCGTCGGGATCCGTGTGGTGGTGGTTCACGGCGGAGGTCCCCAGATCGACACGATGCTGAAGCGGGTCGGGATCAAGCCAGTATTCAGTGGCGGCCTACGGGTCACCGACGATGACACGATGGACGTGGTGGAGATGGTGCTCGGCGGACTCGTGAACAAGGAGATCGTGGCGTTGATCTGCAAGCATGGTGGGAGAGCTGTCGGTTTGAGCGGCAAGGATGATCGTTTCCTCCGTGCGCGGCGCGCGGCACCTGTGACTAATAGGACTGCCGATGGTGTCGAATCCCTGGTGGATCTGGGCCGTGTGGGAGAAATTGAATCGGTGAATCCGGTACTTATTTCCGATTTGATGGCGAATGGTTTCATTCCCGTGGTGGCGCCGATCGGAGTTGATCGCGACGGGCACGCCCTCAACGTCAACGCAGATACGGCCGCTGGCAGCATCGCTTCTGCCATCAAAGCCGCCAAGCTGGTGTTAATGACGGACGTCGAAGGCGTGAAGGATAATCAGGGCACCCTCTTGAGTTCCCTGTCGGCACAGACCGCAGAGAAGTTAATCGAAGAGGGCGTCATCAATGGCGGCATGGTACCCAAGGTACGCTGCGCGCTCGAAGCCGTGAATGACGGCGTGAAGAAAGTGCACATTATCGATGGCCGCCGCCGTCATGCGCTCTTGCTTGAGCTCTTCACTGATCAGGGCGTTGGCACGGAAATTCAGCGAGTTCTCGCTCCTTGACCGCGTTTCGGGGCGACCCTCCGGACCCAAGCTTGGGTCCCCCCGGACCAGTCCGCCCGAAGGAAGTCGAAGCCGACGCGACGGTTCGCGTGTTTCGAGTTCCAGCCGAGTCAGCGGGCATGCGCCTCGATGTTTTCGTGCAATCGCAGCTGCGCAACACGAGCCGCACCCGCGCGCACGACATCGTGGCACGAACCTGCTTTTCGACGAGTGGACGGCGCCTCAAACCGAGCGATCGAGTGCGCACAGACGACGAAGTTGTGCTCTGGCGCCCCTCGCTCAACGAAGACGAATCCCCGTTCGAGTTCAGCATCATCTTCGAAGATGAACACCTGTTGGTGATCGACAAGCCAGCGCTCATGGCAGTGCACCCGACGGCACGGCACCACAACAACACCGTCCTAAAGCGCCTCAGTCTGGCGCGTCCAGGCCAATTTCTCTCGCTGATCCACCGCCTCGACAAAGAAACGAGTGGCCTCTTACTGCTCGGCAAAAGCCCCGATTCTGATCGGCGCTTCAAGCGACAAATCGAAAGTCGTTCGATCCTGGCGGCCCACGCCGAAGACACCACCGATCTCGCCAGCGAAAACTTCCAGAAGAACTATCTCGCGATCACGCGTGGCATCCCCCAAGTGACGCTGATCGACCAAGCGCTTGAGGTGGATACGGACAACTCCCTGCGCGTCAAAATGCGCTTGGCGCAAACCGGGGGTATGTCCGCCCGCACTGGGATTTCCGTGCTCGAAACCCGAGCCGATCACGCCTTGGTCAGCTGTCACTTGTACACAGGCAGGCAGCACCAAATCCGTATCCATCTGGCCAATATCGGCTGCCCGATCGTGGGCGACAAACTGTACGGCCCCGATGAACGTTTGCTGGCTCGCGCTGCGGATGGCGAACTCACCGCCGAGGATCGAGCCCTCCTGGTGTTACCGCGCCACGCACTTCACGCCGCCCATTATCGCTTGCGGCACGCGGTGAGCGGCGAAATGCTCGACCTCCACGCGCCCCTTCCAACCGATTTGTCCGAGTTCTGGGCAACCTTGGAGGAGGGGCCAGGGACTTGACGCCCGATTCCGATAGCGATACCCGCTCGGCATGATCCGTCGCGCTTTGCTCTCTGTCTCCGATAAAACTGGCCTCATCGACTTCGCCCGTGCCCTCGCCGCGCGCGGAGTCGCGTTGCTTTCCACGGGGGGTACGTACAAAGCGTTGCAAGCTGCTGGGATCCCCGTTGAAACGGTAGAAGCCTACACGGGCTCCCCCGAAGTGATGGACGGGCGGGTCAAGACGTTGCACCCACGGATTCACGGCGCATTGCTTTCACGCACGGGCGTGGATGACGCCGATCTTGAACGCATTGGCGCCAAGCCGATTGATCTCGTGGTCGTGAATCTCTATCCGTTCGAGGAAACGCTCAAAAAGGGCAACTCCAGCTTTGAAGAGTTGATCGAGAACATCGACATTGGCGGCCCTAGCATGCTGCGATCGGCCGCGAAGAATCACGCACGCGTTACTGTGATTTGCGACCCCGTCGACTACGCCCCCGTACTTTCCGAGCTTGAAACGTCAAGCGAAGTGAGTCGTGAACGTCGTCAGTTTCTCGCCGCTAAAGTCTTCGCACACACGGCGGCGTACGATGCCGCGATTGGCGCGTGGTTCAACGGCTTGGGTGAAGAAGACGGCTATCCCCGCCACCTTTCAATCGTTCTCGAAAAGGCGTACGGCTTGCGTTACGGGGAAAATCCGCATCAATCGGGCGCTTTTTATCGCGAACGCAACGCACCTGCCGGAAGCCTGGCAATGGCCGAGAGCCTCGGCACTGGCGCCAAGGAACTCAGTTTCAACAATCTGGTGGATGCTGACGCAGCGCTCGAAGCGGTTCGCGAGTTTCAGTCACCTGCCGCCGTGATCATCAAGCACGCCAGCCCCTGTGGAGTCGCCTGCGCCGAATCACTCAAAGATGCGTACTTGGCAGCGCGCGAAGCCGACACCATGAGCGCATTCGGTGGCATCGTGGCACTCAATCGACAGGTGGACGCCGCCACGGCAAAACTCCTGGCAGAGACGTTCCTTGAATGCGTGGTCGCTCCCGATTTTCTGCCGGAAGCGCTCGATCTGTTGCGCGAGAAAAAGGCACTCAGGCTTTTGAAGACCGGTGTTTGGTTAGCTGCAGATGCTAAAGGCATGGTGGCTAAACGCGTTAGCGGCGGCTTTGTACTCCAAGCGCGGGACGCCACGGGCCCCGGTGAAGTGCGAGGCGGACGCGTCGTCACGAAGCGCCAACCCACGCCCGCCGAGCTGAATGCGCTGGAGTTTGCCTGGAGCGTCACCAAGCACGTGAAAAGCAACGCCATTGTGCTCGTGCGCCCAAGTGGTAGCGGCTACGCGACGGTCGGGATCGGCGGCGGGCAAACGGCGCGTGTCACGGCCGTAGAGCAAGCGTGCACCCGTGCCGGCGAGCTCGCGAAGGGCGCTGCGCTCGGCTCCGATGCCTTCTTCCCCTTCCCAGATGGGCTTCAAGCGGCTGCCAACGCGGGCGTCACGGCCGTGGTCCAACCGGGCGGCAGCAAGAAGGACGACGACGTCATCGCCGCGGCTGATGCGCTCGGCCTGACCATGATTTTCACGTCTGTCCGGCATTTCCGTCACTGAACAGGCTCGCTTATTGAAATCAGTCCGGCACCCAAAGAAACTGTGCGCCGAAACTTGGCCAAGCTCGCGAAAAGATGAGATTCCGTGAGGCGCAGCTTCCATAACCAATTCCACACCCGGCGCATTAAGCGCGCCGCCTATCCCAGAAAAGCGAGGTGCGGGATGACAAGAGACGACCAAGCAACCGCAAAAATTCTCACCAACGACACCGCCGTTTCCCCCGAGTTTTTCGGAGCAACCGGCTCACAGAACGCCATGATTCACACGGCCGATAGCCGCGGCGACAAGCCAACGCATTACAAGGTCATCTGTATTTCAATGTATACCGATGATCTGAACCGTCTGGACACCATGGTGGATACGCTCAAAGCACGTGGCCTCACCAAGGCCAACCGCAGCGCGCTCATTCGCTACGCGCTCGGCGAAGTGGATCTCGACGCAGTCCCCAAGGGCCTGTAGTCGCCCACGCAAGGAGTGGGCGGAGAGTGCGGGTTCAATATTGCCCGCACTCTCTGACCAACCATGCTCGATTTTATTGATTATCGCGGGGACTCAAACGCATTTGCGAAGCGTTTCGGCGTCTCCTCGGAGGCAGCCCAGCTCTATACCCAGAGTGAGGTCATCGACCTTCACGTCGATACCTTCATCTGGCAACGCCTCATAGGTTATCGCCCAGAACGTCGGCACGGCCGAGGCCCGTTCGCAGGTCACTTCTTAGGGCAGGTTGATTTGCCGAGGCTCCTCGAAGCTGGCATCACCGGCACGACGTGGGTCATCACCACCAATCCGCTGCGCGATGGCGTGCAGCGCGAAGCCGCCTTCTTTTCTAATCTGCGAGAAATCCAGGCCCTTTTCGACGCACAATCTCGCCATTTTCGTCTCGTCCGGAGTTCTCTCGAGTACCGCGCAGCTCGCGCAGCAGGGCTGCACGCTGTCTTTCTTGGGGTTCAAGGCGGCAATGCACTCGACCACGATCTCAGTGCCATCGAACGCATCCCGCCTGGGCTCCTCTTGCGCGTCACCTTGGTGCACCTCACCGCTTCGAATATCGGCGGCAGCAGCACCGCGCACCCATTCAAAACCACGTCCGGCCTCGGCAACCGCGGCGGCGCATTCATCGAAGCACTCGATGCCGCTCGCATCTTCCTCGATCTCGCCCACCTCCACCCGACAGCCTTCTGGCAAGCCCTAGCCATCCACAATAAACAGCATCCCGTGCTCGTCACTCATACTGGAGTATCCGGCGTTTACCCGCATTGGCGAAATCTCGACGACGCTCAACTACGCGCCATCGCGGACACCGGAGGGGTCATCGGCATTATGTACCATTGCCCGTACTTGGGGCGACCCTTCTGGAACGTGAGCGTCAAAACCATCGCCAACCACATCGATCACGCCATCAACATTGCAGGCGAAGACCACGTCGCCCTCGGCAGCGACTGGGACGGCGCCATCATCACCCCCAAAGACATGCGCACCTGCTTAGAATTACCCCGTTTGGTCGAGGAATTGCTCACACGCGGACATCCCCCCGAACGCATCCAGAAAATCCTAGGAGAAAACTTCCTCCGCGCCGTCGCTCAACTGCGAGACTAGCCACACGTCACAGGCCGTTCGAGCAACCAACGAACCAACGAACCAACGAACCAACGAACCAACGAACCAACGAACCAACGAACCAACGAACGAATGCCAGTTGGCTCGCGAGTGCGTGCAGTGGTGGACTGCCATTCCGTCGAACACAAGATAGTAAGCATGCTTACTATCTTCCAAGGAACGAAAAGGCACCTTCCTCTTGATCGCGACAACGAACGAAAGAATACCCTCCGCTTGATGGCCAGACGGAATCGCTCGGATGGCGATTTACGCGACAAGCACGGTACAAAACTCGAACGGCACACTTCGAAGGTTCGAGCGTGCCGGCGAGTGGAGGGTGATTGACCGAAACGGGTTGTGCCGGCGCGCCGTCAACGCCCCTTTGGGCTTACCGCTTTGGGCTTACCGCGTTGGGCTTACCGCTTTGGGCTTACCGCTTTGGGCTTACCGCTTTGGGCTTACCGCGTTGGGCTAAGCTCGCGCTTCTTCGACGTCTTCATCAGCTTCTGTAAGATCTGCGGGAGTGAGGCGAGGCAAGCGACGCTTGCCGATGGGCCCCTCGTCCACGTAGTCGCGCAAGGCGAGCATGTCCTGCAATGCTTCAAGCTTTGCCAGAGCCTTGACCTCAACCTGGCGAATACGCTCTCGGGTGAGATTCATGATGGCGCCCACGTCTTCCAACGTCGTGCCGCCACGATCTGCAATATCTAATGCACAGGATTCGCCCATTTCCCAAACCTCCAAATCCGGAAAATTTAACTTGATGGCACCGGTTCGGGCCGAAACGTCAATGTAAAGATGATGTTTGCAAGAAACAAACGGACAGGGTCGGGGGCCACCCGTGCATTCTTCGCGTGCCTTGGGCCGGTGAAATTCGGCTTCTGGGTAGAGCAAACGGCCGATTTCCAGCTCGCGCTTGGTCATGCGCTTGACGCTGATCGTGCGAGCTCGCACGTCGCGCTTGCGTCGTGAACGACGCTGCTCACGCGTGATCGGCTTCGGCTCCAACGCGAGCGCCACACTCCCCTGACCATCTATGCTTAGATTCTGCATCGCGTTTAACTTCTCTTCCATGGTGCCTCTGCTCACTGTTCCTCGGTCGTCGCCCGCTTTTGCCTCAGGAAATCGCTACTGACTGCACGTTGGTCCGCGAGGTCAATCGCTTCTCAATCGTCGACAAGCGTTGGATCAAATCTTTGCTGATGGACTTCGCTTCCCCAACCTCACGAGCCACCACTCGAACGGTCGATTCTTCACGCCGTTCGCGCATCACGCCGTCCAGCTTTCCAAAAACACTTTCTAGCGTCACTGAAAGCTGCTCCAACTCGCCGCGCATGAATAGGAACTCACGCTGAATCTGCTCAATCGTGTAACTATCGGCCATCATCTGCTTCACGCGAACGATCTGCCGAACGACGCCGACCGGATAAATGCCCTTGGACCCGAGGTGCTTCCCCTTTTGGCCCACCCGGGTGCTCCGGGACAAAAGACCGAGCTGCACGTACTTGCGGAGCGTGGCCTCACTCAGCTGGACGCCATGGCTGGCGAAAACGTCCAAGATCTCTGATGAACTGATCCCCTTAGGGAACGTATGTTCAATCTGTAAGAGGAGCGCTTCACTAATCATGGGAGACAGGAGTCCATCCACTCAGCGACAGAAACCGTCGGCTGGGGTAAGCGTGAATATATTCTACTCAGTGGAGCGCTCAAAACTGTTTTCACAGGAAGTTTTGCGATCACACGTAATTAGCGCGATGGACCTCGGATGGACGCATCAGTATGACATTTTATGTCCTCTCTAATGAATCGTCCATGGAGCTGATTCACCGTCCATGCCGCTTCCGGGCGCTGCCATCCCGTCCTTCGTTGTGGTCTGAGTCCGGTGCGAACCCCAAACCCTCGGCTGGCTAGACGTGCCGGGGGGTGTGCTAGGGTCCGGCCCGACGATGGAGAATTGGCTACACCGCGACGTGACGGTCAAGAGCACCCGCCTTCGCGTGATTGAAGCTGGAAGGGGTCGAGCTGTGCTGTTTATCCATGGTCTGTTTGAGGACGCTCGGACTTGGGAGGACGTGATGAGCCGCATGACTGAGCAGCGGCGGGTCGTCGCTGTGGACCTGCCTGGATTTGGGGAGAGTGAAAAACCACCCCTGGCACGCTTTGAATACACCGTGGATGCCTTCGCGGAGGTGCTGTGCGATCTCTACGGCGGTCTGGACCTTGGGCGCACTGCTGTTGTCGGGCACGGACTGGGAGGTGCCATTGCTCTGCGCTTGGCAGCCAAGCATCCTGAGCTCGTCTCAGCGCTCGCTTTGGTGGACACACTCTGTTACCCGGTTGATCCGGACCTCTATCGCTGGCTTGGGCGCGTGCCGTTTGTAGGAGGTCTCGTGTTCAAGCAGCTACTCGGTCGTTCCGCGTTCAGGGCTTTCTATGAAGATCGAGTCGTGGGTCGGCATTTCAAGGCTGATCCAGCACGCCTCAACGCCTACTACGATAATTTCAATTCTCCTGCAGCGCGCAGTTCAACCTTAGCAACCCTGCGCGCCACCGTGGATACACGGCCGATCGTGGCGGACATTGCGCGGATTGTTACCCCCACGCTTATTATATGGGGTCGGGAGGATCGAGTGTATCCCTGCGAACTCGGCCAACGCCTGGCCCGACAAATCCATGGTTCAGGGCTCCGATTGCTGGACACCGGCCACTCCCCACAAGAAGAACAACCCGATACTGTGGCGAGCGTGCTCACCGAATTTACTGATCGCTGGCATCCCCAGCTCTGATGCCGGGAAACGCGAACTTCCAACTATCTCCGCCGTGATCGCGTGCGCTGCTCCAGGAAAACAAGCCCTGCTAGCAACGCGCAGCCAGCCCCCAGCGCCAAGCCATAACCTGGAAGCGTTCCACCCCGAAACTCCAAACGATGGCGGCCCGGGCTCACATCGACCGCCACAAAGCCAGGAGCCACCTGAAACCATGCGACCGGTTTGCCATCAACAGCAACCTTCCACGAGGGAAAGGCGCTCACATGCGCCACCACCACAACAGGAGACGTCGTCGACACTTCGCCGATGATTTCGCCCGGCTTCTGGCTGAAGACTCGTGTGCTCGCACCTTCAACGTCGCACGTTGAACGGAGGACCGCGATCTCCTGCAACGGCGCCGCTGAGAAACGCAGGCGGACCAGCCTCCTTGGGTCCAGCAGCACCGAAGCTCGACTGCTTGCCAGCGTGGCCATCGCCTTTTCCCTCAGCGCCGCAGCTGGACCCGACCATTCCCCAGAAACACAGCCGACACCGAGTATTGACGGCTTCGGCTGAACTTCATACAGACCCAAATCAGCATCGCCCGCGAGCTTCTTGTAATGCGGTTCGGATAGCGCGTTGCACGCCAACACGAAGCCGACGCCGAGCGCGTTTGCTTCGACCCATGAATTAGCGGCTTCTGGCTCAAACGCGTGGTACGCGCGCCACAGAACTCCCACGTGTGCCCCGATGGCACCCGAAGCGGCCAAGTTCGCGGGGCTCGGCATTTCAAAGCCCGCCGTCCCCGCGCATCGACACTTGGAATCCATGGACAGGGGCACCCACAATCTCGCTCCGGCAACCTTCGCCAGAGCGTCCTTAACTGCTGCAAAGGCCGATGGTGTCGCGGCACCGCAGGGCGCCGTGCGGGTAACGGTGCTGAGCTCGGAGCGCACCGGAGCGTAACGCACCCACGTATCCAACAGACACGGCAGGAGCCATGCGGCCGCTATCACTGAACCAAACAATCGCGAACGAGCCCCAAAACCACCGAGACGAGCGCCGATCTTGAGCAAGGCCGGTTCAGAAACCTCAAGCGCTAACATCAGCACCACGCTCACCACTACCGGAACGACTCCCAGCGCACGGAGGGGTTGCGCAAACTCCAGGATAACCCGTGTGATCGTGTTGGAGTCCAGAAGCGGTCCTGCGCACGCAAGAATTAATGTTGCAAACAACGCGCACAGACCAAGCCTTGCATTCGGATTCTTCCAGAACAAAGCGAGGATGAGCACCGCCCCCAAAATCAAGGAGCTCAACCAGGATTCTCGATTCAAATCGAGCAATTCCCCATTGAGCAACCAATCGCCCAGGTGCCGTGTTCCAAATCCAACCCGTTTCCAACTGTTGAAATCAGGCCAGCCAAAAGGCGGCGCGAGCGTTGCCATTCCTTGACCATAGAGAGCAGCCCCGCCAATCAATGCCCCAAGCCCCGCGGCAACAGCATTGGCGCGAACTCTCACCGACCCGGAAACCAGCGCCACTATGGAAAGCACGCCTAGAAATGCCAAACAAACCTGGGGATGCGCTGCCATCGCCAGGGCTGCAACCAGCAATGAACTAGAGGCTCTCTTCGAAGTCAGAACCAATCCAACTAGAACCGTGGCTAGAAGCGTTCCGACGCACTGGGCAAAGAGCCCCATCACAAAAAATGCGTCCATCCCACCCACGAATCCATTGAACGGGGCGATCAGACTCATCACAAGTGCACCCAAGCAAGCGTGAAGTGGGCGCACACCGAAGCGAAGCGCAAACCCGAAGACAACAAGCGGCGCCAAGATGACGCTGGCTCCTCCAACCAGCATGGTCGCCTTCAAGCTATCCACACCGAGCGACACCAGCGTCGACGCGATCAACCATCCCAAGGGCGGGTAATGGTGCCCGACCGGAAAGCCACCTTGGTAGGCGTCCAGCCAGCCCGTTCCGAGGCCGGATCTTGCGAGCTCAGCGATCACATAGGCGTGCGTGCGTGCGTCTCCCTGCACCATGACGTGCTCTCGAAATAATGGCATCAAGTCGAGCGCTGTGACGTTCCCCGCCAGCACCACAAGTCCACAACTCAGTATCAAGAGCCACTGTGGCCGGCGCTCTGCGTGAACAACAGCAACTTCAGGATCTCCGATCCGACGCGCAAAAAACGTCGCCAGCAAGACCAGGAGCGTGATCAGCCCAAAAAGCATCGACTCAAGTAAAACACTCTCTGAGCCGCTTCCTTACTGAACGGGAAACGATGTTGTGGGCGGCTTCGATGCGGGAGCGACCGAACGGGCGGGCTCCCGACCGGGAACGCTTGAGGTAGGCTCCCTTCGTGAGCGAGGTGCACGTCTTGGTGCTGCCGCTGGCGCAGGCTTGGTGGCCACTGCTGGCGCAGGCTTCGACTCTGCAGCCGCCGGGCTCGGAGCTACTGCTGCGGGTTCTGGCTTCGGCTCTTCTGCCGGTGCAGGCTTGGCCTCCGGTGCAACCTCCGCGCTAACCGGCACAGCGGGCTGAACCTTAGCCGACTCAACGGAGACAGGGCGATCTGGACTCCTGACAGGCTCAGCGCTCGGCGCGCCCGACGGCGCCTGCGAACCAGTGACCGCGCTGTAGATCGCGGACCCGCCAATCGCGAAGAGGAATGCGAGCACGATCGTGACTATCTTGAGATTCTTCGCCCTGCGCTCGTCCATTTCGGGTGTGCGGATAAGCCGTGGCTGCTCCGGTTCAGTGAATGCATCGTGGAGTCCCCCGCTCGAACTCAGCGGTGCTGGCCCGTCAGAATAGTGACCGACTTCACCGGCTGCGAAGAATTCGTGGTGCTCATCGGGCTCACCGTGTGAACCGGTTGGAGAACGCGTCGCTGTGCGCCCGAGAGCGAGCGCCGCAGGAGACGCGGGCAGGGTCTGCGATGGCTCGGCGACCCTCGGCAACTCGCGAACCGGTACCAACGATTCCTCGAAACGCCCAGGTGAACCATACGTCCTTTCTCCCTTTGCTTCCTGAGCAACCAACAGGGGTTCGCCATCCTCTCGACGAGACGGGAAAGGGATCACCTTTCCTTCTTCGTGGCGGGCACCTCCTCGCGGCGAAGGTGTCACGCCGAGCGCGCGCGCGGAGCCTTGCAGATCGGAATCGGTTGACCCATCCATGAACGGAACTAGCGGTCCGAGGCCACTCGCGGTCTGGCTGAGGCCGCGGCGCCCCGCGCCCACCGCTTCCTGAAGCGAAGCTTGGAGTCGCTCGTCGGCAACCTGTGACACCTGCACATCCGGGCTTGCGGGTAACTCAGGCGGGGAATTCGCTGGCGGGGCAACCCCGAACATCGTCACCCTCGACCCCTCTACCGCTGGAACCATCATGTCGAAATCTGGGACTGCCCTCGGGCGGTCACTCGGCGTGGCTGGCCCCGGAGGAGGATCGCTCCAGTGCTGAGCCGCAAGCTCTCTGCCCGAACTCGCTGGGAGCTCGCCCAATGCCTCCAACTTGGACTCGCTGGGTAGCCGAGCGGGAACCACTTCGTCGAACGGGGAGCGTTTATCGGGCGGGGGTAGACTCTCGCTATGATGGCTCGTCGGCACGATGTCTTCGTCCGCGCCCAAATGGTCAGCATCTTCCTTGATCACCAACAGGCCTTCGAAGAACAACTTGCTGACGGTCTGGAGCGTCGATAAATCCTCAAAGGGCGAATCATCCACCACATCGAGCAACGTTCGCCTGCCATCGAACAGTTTTAGAATAGCATTCAGCTCATCGGGGATCTCGTTCAGACGCTCCATGAGCTGCTCGCTGGCAACTTCAAAAATCGCTAAGGCGGGCGGCAATTGCTCTGCGAGGCGACCCCATTCATCCACCCGGCGCATCCCCTCCATGAGCAAGCCCTGCGTTGAAGTGGTGATGACTTCATCATTTGCGACTGGACAAAACTCGACTTCGAAGGTGCCAACCGTCCAGAGCAACGCCCGATAAACCGCTTCTTCACCGCGCAGGCGGCCCATCACGGCGTCCACCACCCTGCCATCACGAAAATAAACGCGCGCCTCTCGCGGACCATCGGCAACCCGCGCCACGCCACTCTTGCGACTCACCTCAAAGGTCTGAAGCAAATCGACAACCCCCATGTCCTCCAACGAGCCGCTCAGGCGAGTGCGACGGCTATTCGGCATGGTGGTTGCCATGCTCTGTTGCGTCTTGCGTGCGAGCAGAAGTGTCACCCGAGCGATCAGCTCACGCACAAAGATGGGCTTGGTGAGATAATCCTCGACCCCAAGCTCAAGCCCCCGCATTTTGTCTTCGATCGATTTCTCGCTCGTGAGAAAAACCACCGGAATGGTTGATAGCTCGCGATTGTCTTTCAGGCGCTTGACAAACGCATAACCATCCGTGCCTGGCAGACGCGTGTCCGTGAGGATGAGATCGGGAACCGAAAATTCCACCTTCTCAAGTGCATCGGCGGCATTTTCGGCGGTTGTGACGCTATAGCCCGCCTTCTTAAGGCTCACTTCCAACACACGTACGCTGCGGGGATCGGCGTCAACGAGGAGGAGTTGTTTTTTCGCCACGAGATTAGACGCCTATCTTGCCCAAGGATCGACTAGCTCACCAGCGCCAAAGCGAGCTTTCTTTATGGGGTGTTTGGGTGATTTCGCGGCTTCTGGGCGTGTGGGGGGAACCCTTGAGCCACTGAGAACACGCTCTTGGCCTTCCGGATCTGCCGCCTGGGGTACCGCAGCATCCTGCTCTGGAACCGCCGAATTCACTGATTTCGCTGCCGAGGCACTGGGCAATGCGAGCTTCCTCGGCAAGGGCACCTGAGGCGAAACTTGAGTATCGGTAAGGGGTTCGGGGCCACCCCGGCTCCGCCACAGCCAGACGCCAGTAGTTACCATGAGGAGGCTGACACCGAGCGCGATGCTGACCCAAGTGCGCCAGCGCCGAGCGGGCTGCACCACTTCGAACCCTTGAGTGACGGGTTCGAACTCTACCGGAAGCTGACGTTGAGAAAGCGAGAACCTTGCTCCAGCCTCGGGAGCCGAGGCTCGGGGCAAACCATGGACACCCCAAGCGTCACGGATCTGATCGAGCTCTTCAACCAACGCTGCCATCGTTGGAAAACGCTTCGCCGGATCCTTTTCGAGACAACGCAGGGTCACCGCTTCCAATTCCCCTAACGTCGAGCTCGCCAGCACTTGGCTCGGAGGCACCGGCTGCATGTACATGTGTTTCGTCAAGACCCCCATGAAGGAATCCGCCTCGAAGGGCACCCTCCCCGCAAACATTTCATACATCACAACGCCCAGTGCATAGATATCGACTCGCTGATCCAGTTCATCGCCGGCGGCCTGCTCCGGGCTCATATAATGAGGCGTACCAAACACGATACCTTTCTTGGTGAGACGGCTGGAACCCGCGACTTTCGCTAGACCAAAATCCAACACCTTGATCACTGGCTGTTCGCGGTTTGCGCCGACAATCTGAATGTTATCCGGTTTGAGATCGCGATGGATGATCCCTGCCGCGTGCGCTGCGCCAAGCGCCAACGCTACCTGCCGAATGAGCTCCAGGGCGAACGGCACTTGAATGGCTCCCTCTCGGCGGATCAGCTCACGCAGCGACGTGCCCGTGAGAAGCTCCATGACGAAATACGTCTGGCCTGAGGGGAGCGTTCCAAAATCCGTGATCTGCACCACGTTCGGATGATTGATGCGAGCCGCGGCCCTGGCTTCCTGCAAGAATCTGGCTCCAAGCTCTGCTTCGTTAGCGAGGTCTGCGCGAAGCGCTTTGAGCGCGAAACCGCGCCCAAGCGCCACATGCTTCACTTCATAGACCGTGCCCATGCCGCCCTCGCCCAGCACCCGTTCGACCTGGTAGCGCTGGTCAATCACCACGCCGAGCAGGGGGTCGTGGCGCGGCGCGCGCTCACTCGCTTCCAGAGCTGTCCCATCAAACGGGCAAAACTGAGCATCCGCTGCAAAGTACTGCTCGCACGCCGGGCACAAGGTTGATTGGTGCGAGCGAGCGACCAGAGGCTTCACGGCATAGCCGGGAACCTGGGATGGCGAATCGGTGCGCACGCTTTTGCTTTTAGGCAGGGGTTAACTTCGCCCCGCACTCCTCACAGAATTTGGCAAGCCTGGCGCAAGGCACTCCGCACTGCGGGCACGGGACCTTTGCGCTTGCACCTGCGTCTGCGCCTGGTGACTGCGCGACGGGCATGGGCGCGGCATAAGCACCTGGGTAGCCTGGCATGGGTCGAGCCATTCCTGGAAGGCCCCCCAGCATGGCACCGCCCATCCCGAGGCCAACGCCCAGTGCGGCTCCGGCAGCTGCCAGGCCCGAACCGCCTCCCGGCTGAGCCATGCCCTGCCCTGCCCCGATCATCGCCTCGGCATTGGCAAATTGCTGGTACCGGTTCATGTCCAAATGCTGCATGTAGCGAGCGCGATTCATGAACTCTTGATCCAGCTGAAATTGCCGCTGTTGAGCCTCTGCCTCCGCCCGGCTCACGCCAATCTTTGCCTTTCGCGCGTCGAGCTTGGCCTGGACGATCTGATCCTGCATCTGATCGACGCGGGTCTGATCCTCATCGGGAAGATTGATATTGAGCTTGGCAACTTCAAGCACCGCCACGCCGACCTGGGTGAGGCTCGGGCAATTGCTGACTATCGAACGCCCCACTTCGGGCCCCGCCGTTCCAAGATCCATGAACGTCAGGTTCCCTGAGCGGATGAGCTCAGTGAGGGTCGTGCGCAAGCCCATGAACAGCTGATCGCGCACCCAACGCAGCGCCTGCTCGGGATCCGAAGCTCCCGTTTGACCCAGGAATTCGGTCACAAAGCGCACCGGATCGATCACGCGATACGAGAACGTACCAAATGCACGCGGTGTCACCCGGAGCTCCAGCTCCGGATCGCGCATTGAGCCAATGCTGTCTCCGAAGGACTGATTATAGAGCGGGCGCGTGGTGACAAAGAACAGCTCCGAAATGAAGACGTTTCCGCCTGTGAGGCTATCGACCAACGCATTCAGAAAAGGAATATTTTGCGTCTGAAGCGTGTGGCGCCCGGGCGCCAATGCGCCGACAAACCGTCCGTCTTTGAAAAACAGGCACACCTCATCGCTGTCCACCGTGAGCTGGCTGTGGAAAGGGAAGGTCTGATCCGGGTGCTTGAAGACAACTTTATCTTTTTGCGC
>Ga0105049_10002222_pt1 | contig 22901 bp, 22 predicted proteins | sample MAT06_FD_78087 | JGI IMG/M metagenome (GOLD analysis project Ga0105049, IMG submission 78087) | Freshwater microbial communities from Lake Fryxell liftoff mats and glacier meltwater in Antarctica - MAT-06 | ecosystem: Environmental > Aquatic > Freshwater > Ice > Liftoff microbial mat | place...
TGGAAAAGACATGGGCAAAACTTATTACCTGTCGCCAGACAGACTGATTTGGGAACCACTGGATTTAACCTATACCGATTTTTTATATTTCTGTTTCAACAATGATCTAAATGACTTTTATCAAAACCTACGGTGGACCAACTGGAAAAAAGACGTATCCAAACTGGAAGGAAATGAAGTATTCAATTTCTATCCTGTATTATGGTCAAAAGAAGGAAAGGATATCAATAAAAACAGGAGAAAGAAAATACCCGTAGAAGACCAGTTTAAATTTAATATACAAAACAGGAAGCGATTGGGGATAAAATAAACGGGGCAAAAAACGATCGACTCTATTTTAAGGCTGCATTCAAAGCTATTTAAAGTACCACCAACTTGTGCCGTTTCTCCTCCACCTAAAAACAAAAAGAGTTGACAGCACTTTACCGAACTGAAACAATCCTGCATACACCCGCTGCCACCGCCAAATAATTAAAAACTACCTTTGCCGCTTATTTTGAATATATGACATTTGATGATTTAAATTTAAACACGCCCTTGTTATCTGCACTGGATGATCGGGGCTATACCAACCCTACTACCATCCAGCATAAGGTTTTCCCCATTGTATTGTCTGGACGAGATGTGTGTGGCATAGCGCAAACCGGCACTGGTAAAACGTTTGCTTACCTGCTTCCCTGCCTGCGGCTATGGAAATTCAGTAAAGATAAAGCGCCCCAAATACTCATCATTGTACCTACAAGGGAACTGGTGGCACAGGTAGTAGAAGCGGTAAAAGAATTAACGACCTACATGAGCCTGGTAGTAATAGGTGTATATGGCGGAGTAAATATCAATACCCAAAAACTGGAAGTTGAAAAAGGCCTGGATATACTGGTAGCAACACCCGGCAGATTGTATGACCTTGCTATGAATGGTGCCTTTAAAACAAAAATGATTAAAAGACTGGTGATTGATGAAGTGGATGAAATGCTGAACCTTGGCTTTCGTACACAGTTGAAAAATATATTGGATCTATTACCACAAAAGAGGCAAAACTTATTATTCTCCGCCACTATCACAGAAGATGTGGAAACATTAATTGAAACCTATTTCAATGATCCGGTAAGAGTGGAAGCTGCGCCTACAGGAACACCGCTTGAAAACATTATACAAACCGCTTATGAAGTACCGAATTTCTATACCAAGGTAAACCTGTTAGATTTGTTGCTTTCAGAAGACGAAACGATGACCAAGGTATTGGTATTTGCTGCAACTAAACAACTCGCTGACCAGTTGTACGAGCAGTTGGAAACAAAGTTTCCGGGTACGGCTGGTGTCATCCACTCCAATAAAGAACAAAACCACCGGTTTAATACGGTAAAACAATTTCAGGAAGGCAACTACCGCTTTATCATTGCTACGGATATTGTGGCAAGAGGAATTGATATTGCAGAAGTAACCCATGTGATCAACTTTGACACACCGGAAGTGCCGGAGAATTACATTCATCGCATCGGCAGAACCGGCAGAGCTGATAAAAAAGGAATCGCCATTACGTTTATCACAGAAAGAGAAAAGCCATTTCAGGAAGCAATTGAAGGACTGATGAAATACCAGATTCCCATCAAACCATTACCGGACAACCTCGTAGTGTCCGATGTGTTAACCGAAGAGGAGAAGCCAAAGATATTTATGAAGATCATCCAGGTGAAGGCGCCTAAAAAAGAAGATGTGGGGCCTGCGTTTCATCCTAAATCTGCTAAAAATAGTAAGGTGAATTTTATCGTTAAGAAAAAAGACAGGATGATGAAAAAATATGGTAAGCCGATCACAAGAGGACAAAAGAAATAAAAAAATAAAATTTTACTTTACCCAATCAACAGATTAAGCTTTGTAAAAGTACAAAATTGAAACCCATGGTTTCAACGAACGAATGCAGTGTTTATGATATGCCAAGGCTATTGTAAACGCTGTTTTTTTTGCTTGAAAATGCGGATCTCGCATTGCTACCGACTAGTTCAAAAACAGGCAATCAGCCAATTCTAAATCGCAATTAGATATTTGTTAACGCTTTATATATTAAAATAAATGAGCCGTGTGATAATTATTATATGTATTATAACGTTTACTTAATTCATGTGCTGTAAATTTACACCCCAACATCAACAACATAATAAACACAATAAGTATTTTAAAATAACCACATCAATGAAGTAGGGATCGTTTTGAAAAATCAATGATAAATATGGCCATTCCAGAAAGTGAATTTACAGAAAACATTAACAGATTCCAGCTTTTGTCGCTTGCTACAAAGGAAGGAATATGGGAATATGATTTTATTACCAATAAATCGTTTTACAACGATGGTATAACAGAACTTTTCGGACATGGCTATCCTGAATTGGAGGATAACAATAGCTGGTGGCGAAACAATATTCACCCACAAGATAAAAACAGGATCATCAATGCACTGGACGAATTACTGCAGGGCGATCAACATGTGTGGTGGGGAAAATACCAGTTTCGATGTAAAGATGGCAGGTACAAATTAATTTTAGACCGGCTATTTGTAGTGAGAGATGCAGAAAATAAACCAATCCGATTGATTGGTACCATGCAGGATTTGACTGAGCTAAATTCGTTGGAACAGGAATTTGAGATTATCCGAAAAGAGCACCAGCAAATCATGCAAAAAGCCATTTTTGAAGCTGAAGAAAATGAACGAAAAAAGATCAGTGAGGAATTGTATGAAAATATTAACCAGGTATTATCGGCTATCAATTTGCACATCGCACAAGCAAAAAACCATGTAACAAACGAGGGGCTGGCCTGGCTGGAAGAAGCACAAATCCTGCTATTGGAATCCATTTCAGGCATTTGTATTTTATCTAAGCGACTCTCTCCCGTTTCGCTTCAATTGCTGGGGTTGCAACTCGCATTGGATGAATCATTGGCGAATGTAAAAGGAACGAACCAAATCGATTATACGCTGGAGGTTGAGAATGTTGATTTAACAAAAATTAATATTGGGTTGCAAACTGTTTTTTACCGGATTGCACAACACCAACTTTCAAATATCCTTAAACATTCATCCGCAACCAGGATTGATATTAAATTTTCCGGCCATAGCGATAAAACTAAAATGAGTATTTTTGACAATGGCGATGGCATCAACTTAAAAAAAGTAAATTTCGGAAAAGGCTTTTCCAGTATTCAGCAAAAATCTGCAGCATTTGGTGGCACCTTTAATTTGGAGAGCATTGAAGGAAAGACGGGTTTTACAATGGAAGTCATCATTTAGCAAAATGATTTTAAAAGAAAGTATACAGTAATCATAGAGTAAGATAGTGTGAATGGTGAATGATCAATATTTTACCATTCAATTTACCATTCACAATTCACTATTCACAATTCACCATTCACAATTCACCATTCACCATTCACCATTCACCATTCACCATTCACCATTCACCATTCACCATTCACAATTCACCATTCACCACTCACCATTCACCATTCATTAACCCACAAGTGCAAGAAAGTCTTCTTCATCTTTTTAAGGAATATTCACAGCTTGCCATATTCATCAGCATTTGCATCAGTATCATTGTTGCCGTATTGGGTGTTGTTCCAAGTGTGTTCATTACCGCTGCCAATATATTATTTTTCGGTTTTTGGAATGGCACCCTCATCTCATTCCTGGGCGAAGCGTTGGGTGGAGGGATTGCCTTTTTGTTGTACCGGAAAGGTTTCAAAAAAACAGCAGAAAAAGGATTACAAAAATACCAAAAAGTACAGCGGTTGGTGGAGGCCGGTAATAAAGAAGCATTCTACCTTATTTTTTCTTTAAGGTTGATTCCATTTATTCCATCCGGTCTAATCACTTTTGCCGCTGCTATCGGGAAGGTAGCTTTTGGCGTTTTTTTGCTGGCCAGTTCTTTAGGGAAGATACCCGCACTTTTGATGGAAGCCTATTCTGTAAATGAAGTAACCCGGTTTGGCTGGCAGGGTAAATTGATTTTGGTATTGGTAGCGTTAACGCTGTTATACTGGATCCTGAAAAAAAGAAATAATGACTAAGTTTGCATTGCCAGTAAGTTTACTATCATAAAGTATTTAGATGCTGAGAAATCTATGGGCAATCTGCCACCAGGTAATCCAGGTCAGAGATTTTTAAGATAAGGTTGCCTTGCACAATTTAAGCGAAAAGCAAATTTAAAATCAACCTCAATTTCATTAACAAAAATGATTGAACAAACAGACCTTATAGTTACCAAATGGTACTATCAGGAACCCATCAACTCAATTGAAGATGCAGGAGAAAAGCTGACCAGCTATCTTACTTTTGATGTAATGAAGAAAACAGCGCCTACCAAAAAAGGGATTACCTGCCGGTTTACCTGTGAGTTTATTTTCGAAAAACATACCGTGCTGGAATATGTGGGCGAAGACTCTTATGTAATCGACCTGAAAGATGTAATTGACAGAAATGAATTGCATACCATGATCAGGAATTCTTATACGAAATTTAAAGAAAAATTTGACCTAAGAAAATTAGGCACCGTGCTGCACGATAAAACACTCGTTACAATTGATGAAACAAAATATGATCTGGATCCGGTGCTGGCATTGCTGAATTAATTTATCTGGAAGTGTGACCGGATAGTTATCGGGTCAACCATAGCTTTGCCATTCTATTCTTAACATAGCACTAGTGTCATGTAGCACACGAAGTGGTATATTAATTTGCGAGAACTCCCGGTGAGTCACCCCAAAAGAGTGACTCACCGGGAGTTCTCATCTCTGACAAGTCAAGGTTGACACGTCACAAGAACATTACTTTAGTGAAATAAGCTTTCGAACGTTTGTATTTAAAACACATAGAATACATTTTGACATGGATAAAACGTATAAACGCCTTCACATTTAAAGAACATCCTTGTGTCTCTTCAACAGAAATGATTTTTAAAACCCACCTCCTAAATCCAACATCATTTGATTGGTTCGCCAACAAGTACTGAAAGCATTTTTTTTTATTCAACCGAATCAATCCTTATCTCGTTAACCGATAAATCAGTAGTGCAGTACGTTTAATGAGTTTTGGATATTCGTTCAAATGAATGGTTTCTCCCGGTGCATGCGCCCCCTTGCCGGAAGCACCCAATCCATCCAGGCAATCAAGATAGGCAGCAACATAAGAAATATCTCCGGCTCCCCTGGACCCCGGATCTCCTGCTTTTACTTCACCATAATCCAGGTTAATGCTGATTTCATTCAACACTTTTACCAATGCTTCATTGCCGGCAGTGGGTGGCATTGATGGAATACCATCTTTGAAACTTATGGCAGCCCTGGTACCGGGAAGGTTTTCACCAACGATTTGTCGCATGGTTTCCCTTGCCTTGTCCTTTTGCGGCTCAGAAAGAAAACGGAGATCACCAATGGCAACTGTTTTAGGAGAAATGATATTTGTTTTGCCTGATGTATTACCTTTTTGTCCGGCAAAATTATAATTTACCTCAGAGCCCCCGATGATCAAACCCGGATTAAATGTGAGAAACTGTTCCTTATCTAACTGTAACCGAAACTCATTGATGATACGTGCGGCTTCATAAATTGCACCATAGCCTGCCTTTCCAAAAACGCCGGCTGAATGCGCCTGGTTACCCTCTACTTGCAAGCTCCACTCGCTGGCGCCCCTGCGGGCAGTAGCCACAATATTCAATCCGGCAGCACCTTCAAATGCCAATGCAACATCGTGCTGTTTGGCTCTTTCAATAAAATCGCCCCGGCTAATTTCAGTTGGTTTTCCCGAATTTTCTTCATCACCTGTAAAATACACCGTGATGTTGGCATCTTTTAGCAGACCTTGCTTGTTGAGGGCCTTTAAAGCGGCTATTACCAATACATCTCCCCCCTTCATATCGTTTACGCCTTGCCCTGTAGCGGTACTATCTGAAAGCATTGTAAAAGGATTGGCCGGCATATCAGGTTCAAACACGGTATCCAGATGCCCAATCAAAAAAAGCTTTTTCCCTTTCTTACCATTCCTGTATGCCACCAAGTGCCCGGCCCTCTTTAAGGAGTCTGGCATCGGTAACCAATTTACCGTAAACCCAAGTGCAGCAAGTTCTTTCCCATATAATGCACCAACTTGTTTTACACCCTCCACATTAAATGTACCGCTGTTGATATTCACCGATTCCTTCAATAACTCAATGGTTTCGGGCATAGCAGCATCAATGTTTTTAACCACCTGCAATTCGGTTTTAGAAAGCGATTGAGCACCACATAAAGAAGCAGTCAAGAAAAAAAATACTAAACAAAGTTCATTTTTAATCATGTTATTTTTTTTGATGATAGCAAGATAATAATTTGTGGTCTTACCAGGGTTGGTTTCTTTCAGGATGATACAACAGGGGAATGGTTAGTTGGATGAAGTGTTGATCCGAATCTATTGGATTGATGGATTGTTGATCGGAAAGCTATCGAAGCATTGAAATGTTGGTGGCAATTAGCTCAGTCGGCAGTTGAAAAGGTAATATCAAACGCTATAATAAACCGCCATAAATGAGCAATGCTTATTATCATTGTATAAAAAAAACAGCGTACAAATTGCACGCTGCCTTTTTATAATTTTAATGTTTTAACCGAATTATTCAGTCTCTTTAATCAGTTTATCATAAGCGGCAACTTTTGCATCATCCTTTTTTGTTTCGTAAATATTTTTCAATATCACCAATGATTGCTTATAGTTTACTTTCTCAGAACCTTTATGTTTTTCACCACCAGCGAACAATGTTACGACTGCCTCTGCATAAGGTATTGCCTGACTCATAGCTGCGTCAGACTGGGCCTGCAACTCCTTCTTCTTTTTTAATTCTTCAGGTTTTACAGCCTTCATTTTTCTTGCATCTTCGTAAATATCAATTGAATTGTTATACAAGAAGTTTGACAATAAAAAATTTGCCTCACTGGTTTTCTTAATGGCAATTGCCTGCTTTAAAATTTCTGGTAATTTAGTCTTGTACTCATTGGTATTCACGTTCTTTGTTTCATCTGAATAAATGTAACGATATAGCTCAACTGCATAATTATATGGTAATGTATAATTACCCGGATTCTTAACCATTAGTTCTTCATACTTTGTAAAAATTTCTGGTTTACCTACTCCGTCAGTGGCTTCTTCAATTTCAATGGCAGTCCAATATTCATTGTTAGCTGGAAATATTTTTTTGCCCTTTGCTATGATATCAGCAAAAGCCGCTTTATCCTTGTTAGTTTTGTACCGGTCAGCCAACACCTGGTAGGCATCGATGTATTGCGGATCAGAAACTTCGGCATCTATAATTTTTTTATAAAAAATAGTTGATTCCTCTATCATTTTGGCTTCACTTGCAGCAATGGCAGTGTACAACGTTAGCATGGTATCCAGTGCAGAAAATTTAAAACCATTATTCCCTAACAGGTTATTGGTCTGGATGTAATCATGAACTTCCAAAGCCTTTCTAAAATCTTTAAAAGCATTTACCGGATCTTTTGCTACATAAGATTTTACGCCCAATTCAGAATAATATCCAACATACAAATCGTACAAAGGCGAATTATTTTGTTCGGCCAATAATTCCGCTTTCGGATCCATCTCACGGTATTTCTTTAAGGCAACAAAGGCTGTATCCTTCAATGCTGCGCTTTCTGCTAAACTTTTAGTGGAATCTTTAGAAATCTGATTATAAATAAACCCTTTATAATACCACCCTTCACTTTTGGCAGCATTCTTTGGCACAGTCAGGTATTTGTCAACCAAATCTTTTGCCTTTTGCATTTGCCCAAGCAAAGTAAAATTTCTAATTTCTTTAATATCCTGCGCATGCGTTGCAGAAATAATAAGGCTAAACGTCATTAATAGAAAGAATTTATTCATTTGTGTAAATTTTAGAACCCAAAGGTATTTGATTGTTATTAATTCAAGTTAAATGCAGCCTGAAATTTCACAAATCATGCCACATTAAACAAAAATCTGTCAACATCTACATAAAAATATAACATTGGCTTATCCCTTGCTCTTTTCTTACGTTACATTTGCCCAAAACAGCTTGTAATTCTTTCATATTGATTTCACAAAATACCATACAACAGATTTTAAGCAAGATCGACATTATTGAGATTGTTGGCTCGTTTATAAAACTAAAAAAGAGAGGCACCAACTATTTGGGCTTGTGTCCTTTTCACAACGAAAAGTCGCCTTCCTTTACAGTGTCGCCTGCTAAGGAAATATATAAGTGTTTTGGTTGTGGACGAAGTGGCAATAGCATTGGCTTTATAATGGAGCTTGAAAAATACAGTTATGTAGAAGCCCTGCGCTGGCTGGCCCAGAAATACAATGTAGAAATTGAGGAAACAGAAACCACACCGCAGCAAAAACTTCAACAACAAAGCGCCGATAGTTTATACATCATCAACAATTTTGGTCAAAAATTTTTCAGCGATTATTTATTCAATACAGAAGAGGGTCAGGATATCGGGCTAAGCTATTTAAAAGAACGAGGTTTTAGAGAAGAGATCATCAAAAAATTCCAGATTGGTTTTAACCCCGAAGCAAGGGATAGCTTTGCCAAAGCTGCCATCAATGCGCAATACAATATTGATCTACTTCAAAAAAGCGGACTGGTGGCCATTCGGGACGAAAAGCCGGTGGATAATTACCGCGGCAGAATCATATTTCCCATACACAACCAAAGCGGAAAAGTGCTGGGATTTGGCGCACGTATTTTAAAAACAAATGACCGGGCTCCCAAATACATCAATACACCGGAAAATGAAATTTACTTTAAAAGCAAAATATTATACGGCAGCTATTTTGCAAGGATGGCCATTGATAAAGCAGACGAGTGCTTACTGGTAGAAGGCTATACCGATGTGGTATCGCTGCACCAGGCTGGTATTGAAAATGTGGTGGCCAGTGGTGGTACTTCGCTTACACCAGACCAGTTGAGACTGGTAAAAAAATACACCAACAACCTCACCATTATTTACGATGGCGATAATGCAGGTATAAAAGCAGCGTTGAGAGGACTTGACCTTGCGCTGGAAGAAAGCCTGAATGTAAAGCTGGTATTGATTCCGGATAAAGAAGATCCGGATAGTTATGTAAATAAAGTAGGTCCGGCTGCCTTTGCCGAGTTTGTTGCCAACAACAAGAAAGATTTCATCCTGTTTCAATTGGGCGTAATGCTAAAGGATGCTGGTAACGACAGCACTAAAAAATCGGCTGTAGTAAACCAGGTAGCTGAAACCATTTCGAAAATTAACAAGGCGGAGGATTTTACGAAACAACAAGACTACATTAAGCAATGTGCTGAACTCCTGAAAATTGAAGAGGGCGGTTTGCATGCGCTGGTAAATAAGTTCATTCGTGACAAAATAACCAAGGAAGAAACAAGGAGTGGCAGAGAGGATGCCAATAACAGGAACGAGGACACGAAGCCGCCTGCTGAAGTGGAAGATGATGCAGCCGCCTTGCTGAATAAAGATGAGCCACATGAAAGAGCGATGGTAAGAAGCCTGATTGAATTTGGATTGAAAACATGGAACGAAGAGCAACGGGTAGCCGATCATATATTTTCAGAAATTGAAGCGAATCAACTGGAAGACCTGATTGATAATAAGGATCTGATTGCCTTGTTGAAAATATACAAACAGTTTTATGATGACGGCCAGGAACCGAATTCAAAAACATTTTTGTACCATGAGGACAATACCATGCGTAACTTATCGATGGCGGTGATGGATTACAATTATGAAATCAGTCACAATTGGAAAGAAGTATATGAAGGTAAAATTGCGACCCGTGAAGAACTTTACAAAGAAGAAGTGTTTAGCACCGTCAATTACCTGAAATTGAGAAAAATAAAACGGCTGATAGAACAAAACCAGCGTGAACTGGAAAAAGCACAGGATGCTGAAGAACAAATGGTATTGCTGCAAATACACCAGCACCTGAAAAAAGTAGAAATAGACCTTACCAGTCAATTGGGAACGGTGATATTTAGGTAAGCAGTTAAAAGAAATCCAACGTTGATTTCATCAGATTTCTACCACAACTTCCACCATTGTTTCCCATTGGCATCCTTATGATCCATTAAATGAACTACCGCAGATTTGAAACTATAACTAGGCCCAGGTTCGTTAAAATAATTGATGGAATCTCTTACGTAAGCATAAAGCAGATCACTATCGCCGTTATAGGCCCTTTTTAAAACCCGGTGACCAGGCATTATTTTTTTACCGCTTTCAGATTCAATTGCAAAATTGATAACCCAGTTTTCATCATCCTCCTCAAAGCAAAGCCTTGCGTTTTCTGTATGCTGCAATATCACCTGTGCAATGTACCCGGTAATACCGGTCATGATCAGTCCCTGGTATTGTGCAAAAACACTGGCGCCATTAATAAAAATACCGTTGATAAATTCATGTTCAAACAGGGTGTCCAGATGACGGATGCTTTCAGGGGAATAGTCAAGGTTCACCCCCTGGTCTGCAAAAAATTGCAGTACAAAATTGGTGGCACTTTGTAATTCTAATACGTTTGCTTCCATAAAATCAGACAGGTTAATAAAAAGCCATTTAATTTTTTATCGATGAGTTGATTGAATCCTAAATGTAGTTGAAAGTTATCAAATTATAAAAAACAACACTACCAATTAAATGTAAAACATTCCCTTTGAAAAGGCATTCGATCGCACTAATGCTAATGTGCAAATGCTATCTGGTAAATATTGGGCCATAGCTTTCCCGTTATATAAATTTTATCGGTTGCCGAATCGTAGGCAATCCCATTCAACACGTCCGCATTGGGGTTTTTATTTTTTGCTTCAAATTCCAACGAAGTAAAATCGAGCCGCCCTACCACCTTTCCATTGGAAGGATCGATTTTAACGATCATGCCAGTCATAAAAACATTGGCATAAATAAAACCCTTTATATATTCCAGTTCATTCAATTTCTCCAATGGTATTCCGTTTTCAGTTACAGCCAATGTTCGAATGGGTTTTAGAGAAGCTGTATCCAGGTACGTTAGCTTATCGGTACCATCACTCATGATGATTTCCTTTCCATTGGTGGTTAAACTCCACCCCTCCTTATTGGCATAGTTAAACTGGCCTATACCTATAAAAGATGGCAGATCGTAAATAAACCCAACCTGGTTGGTATAAGTAAGCTGGTACAACTTGTTGTTCAGAATTACGATTCCTTCGCCAAAATATTTCTTCCGGTCAATCTCCACCTTTACATCCATTTTACCGGTACTGAGGTCAATGATACCAATCAGTGATCTTGTTTGAGGAAGGTCATCGGGCGCTCCGGTACTTTCAAAAAGATGCCCCTCATGTACCAGCAAACCCTCTGTGTAAAGGGTTGTATCGTGTGGAAAAAATTTCGTGACGGCATAGTTAATCACAGGTACTGTTGTTGATGGCTCTTTTGCCTGACTCTCTGTTGTTGAATTATTATTACAGCTTACGCAAAAAGCTACCAGCGTTAAAAAAGCAAAAAATATTTTCATTATTGATTGATTAAAATTGTTTTCACCTGGCACGTGTAAATTATAATATCTATGCGGTATGCTTTGGTGCCGGTAAAATTATTTAAAAAGGTTGAACAATAAAATTCCACTCAATTCAGGTGCCTTTTAAATAATCGGATTTCAATGGTCTAACGGTTGCCAACCTTTTAGAAGTATGTTTCCAGGGTTAGCTTTTAGAGAAAAGCACAGTTGATCGCTGCGCTTTTATTTTTTTAGATATCAGGATTTTCTGGCGAATTACTTTCATGTGAATGGAATGAAATGAGCAGGAGATTTGCTTAAAAAGAAGGCAGCCTGCTTTGGCTCATTTGTACTATATTTAATGCCTCAAATAATACCATAAAATTAATTCATGCTAAGCAACAACGATATATTAAAGAAGCTAAGGGTAGCCCTTTCGCTGCGCAATGACGACATCCTCGAAATATTAAAACTGGTAGATTTTGATATCACCAAAGGAGCACTCGGCGATCTTTTTAGAAACGAAGATCATCCGGGATATGTATAAGCCGGCGACCAGATTCTGCGTAATTTTTTAAATGGATTGATCATTTACAAACGAGGTAAGTTACCCGAACCAAAGTCAGACTTAAAAGACGAAGATAAACCCGGACCAAAAAAAACAACCATCTAAAGGTGCTTGCATTATACCATTCGTTTGCTGACAAATCAATGCCACAACTGTATTTTTAACTGATTTATTTTTATGCACCAACCGTCATTCATTCTTTTAAACTTAATGAAATGGACAAGACAACGTATTGAGTTGCTGTTTTGGTTTGCAGCGATACTGTTTCTTTTCTATTTAAACCCCGCTGATTCGCAACTTTCGCTTTGCGTGTTTCGTTGGATAGGCATTGAGCATTGCCCCGGTTGTGGACTGGGACATTCAATTTATCATGCATTACATGGCAGGTTTGCACAATCCTTTCATGAACACCTGATGGGGCCACCTGCTTTGATTATTATTTTTCACAGAATAACACAATTAATTTATCCCAAAAAAACAACCATATATGAGAAATGATTTATTGATACAGGTGCCCGCTGTTGAACCTGATGAACTTGCTTACCTGCAGTCCATCACCCAAAATTTACCGGACGATAAAATGCAGTTGTTCATTTCAATTTACAACGGCAGGCGTAAAAAGACAGAGACCATTTTGCTGTGTTGTTTATTGGGTTTTATTTGTGCAGGTGGTATTCAGCGATTTGTGATTGGCCAGATAGGAATGGGGATTTTATATTTTTTTACCGGAGGGCTTTGTTTAATTGGAACCATTGTAGACACTATCAATCACAAACAGTTAACTTTTGAATATAACCAGCAAATGGCAGTTGATGCCATGGCGATGGTTCGTTCTTTTTAGGAAACCGATTTACTATCAGCTATCTATTGAAAACAGTTCATCTACTGTAGCAATTGCACCATGTAATTGATGAAGTAGATGAACTTTCTTGGTTAACAATTTATTGGTTCAATTAAACTGTTTTTTTAGGCGGTAAGGCAAAGGCCTGTGCATCATGTTCAAAATGCCCGTTATGAGAACCATCACAAAATGGTTTGTTTTTTGAAAGTCCGCACCGGCAAATGCCCACAACTTCTCTTCCACCTAAATCATATTTGTTCCCTGAACGATCAACGATTTCAAAATCTCCTTCAATTTTAAGTGATCCGTTGCTGTTTACTGTAATTTTTGTAGCTGCCATATAAATTTTCCGCAAAAATAGGGGAAAGAAACTTAAATAAGCAGCTTGCATTTTGACCAGTTCTGCCGGATCTCTTTTTTACTTTATTTCTATTCCGTATAATAAACTAACGATTCTAGCATTATACATTATATATTAAAGTGCCTACCATAGTAATAACTGATGATCTGGAGATGAAAAACAATTATCCTTCCATCCCTTGCCGGTCTGCCGGACATCATATTTCAATAGGTGTAAATATGTATTGGGACACGGAATATAATCTAATGTAATGTACATATTGAATAAAATGAAATACCTGAAAAATCTTTTGTTACTGAGTTCATTTACTAATGAACTCGATAAGGAAGACATTACCGCAAAACAGCGCTTCCGGCTATTTAAAACAGCGAGCTTTATTACTGTATTTGTTTTTTTGATTTTTACAATACAGATTATGGTAATCAAGCCTGGTGGTTCGGTCGTGCTATACACCATGTTCTTTCTTTTCTTTGCTGCGTTTTATAATTACTTTGCACTGATTTATCATAAAAAAATTTTATGGTCTGTTATAATTATATTGATGCTATGGTTTCTGCTCATTCATGTGGATACTTATAACACCGCAGGCATTAAAAATTCGGCAAACATCTATCTCACTTTGATTATATTGACGGCATTTATGCAGTTGGGTAGAATAGGAGGCGTTTTCTTTACCGCATTGACTTTTTTTCATCTCTTATATTTTTTTTGGGTTAGCATTTTTAGAAAGGAATGGATCAATGACAGTTTTATCGGCGATCAGCCAAACTTTGATTTTCTCTATTATTTTTTGTCTACCAGCATCAGCACTATGATGCTTTCCTTCCAGTGTTTTTATATCAATAGCAATAAAAATAAAGTTATAGAAGCAGTAGAAAAAAAGCAAGATCAATTGAGCGCAAGCAATGCTAAGCTCATTTTGTCGCAGTCGAACCTTGCCATAAAAAATACAGAATTGGAGCGGAAAAACAAAGAGCTGGAGCAGTTTGCATTTGTTGCATCCCACGATCTGCAGGAACCTATCGGAACATCTAACAACTTCGCACAATTACTTCAACGGCAATACAGCGATAGACTTGATGAAAGAGGAGAAAAATATCTTTCTTATATCATTCAATCTTCAGAAAGAATGAATGTGCTAATAAAAGAACTATTGGATTATTCCAGAATTGGCCACGAGGAAGAAAGGGTTCTGATTGACTGCAACCAGTTGATAAAAGAAATAACCACCGATTGGGGAAATATTATCGAGGAAAGCCAGGCAAGGATAGAAGTTGAAAATTTGCCAGCCATTTTAGGATATCCGGTAGGGATCAAACAATTATTCCAAAACCTCATTGCAAATGGAATTAAATTTAAAAGACAAGGCATAAAGCCTGTAATTCAGATCAGGTGCACGAAAGAGGACCAATACTTTCATTTTACTATTGCCGATAATGGCATAGGAATATCAAAAGAATATTATGATAGAATATTTTTAATTTTTCAGCGTTTACATACAAGAAGCGAGTATGAAGGATCGGGAATTGGCTTATCGCACAGTAAAAAAATTGTTGAATTACATGATGGTAAAATTTGGTTAGAATCAACCCCAATGGTAGGCACTACTTTCCATTTTACCATCGCATGAGAAAAGTAGCTATGAAACAAAAATTGAAATGCATTTTATTGATTGATGATGACGAAGCAACTAACTACTTCAGCAATTTTATTATTGAAGAGGCCGAATGTGCAGTGCATGTAAAAACCAAACGAACGGCTAAAGCCGCATTAAACTATCTTGCAGACAGTGGTCATTTAAACCAGCAGCAAAATAGCCTTCCCTTCCCCGATCTTATATTTCTTGATATCAATATGCCCGCAATGGATGGATGGGAATTTTTAGAGCATTATAAAATGATAGAAAGTAATTTCCCAAACAAACCGACCATCATCATGCTTTCTACCTCTTTAAATCCTAATGATAAAATAAAAGCATTGGGAATTCCAGCAGTGGCAGATTTTCAAAATAAGCCGATCACTGTAGAAATGATCCATACAATTTTGGATAAATATTTCCCCAACTAACATCGATTATTCTTATCCAGCACGATCTGAATAAAACTGCATCAAGCAGGCCACTTTTGCCAATCAAATCAGGTAATGCAGCCTTCCGTTAAATATAACTCAATGCCTTTAGGCTGGCGAAGAATGCTTTCAAATAATGATCAACATTGAATGACAACAAATAATTTTCAGCAACAGACTTTCCCGGTTAAGTTTTGAAATAAAACATCGGTCGTTCACAAGAAACAATTTTCACTGACCAGTCAGGGCTTTACCACAATAGCACTTTCTTTGGCAATCACAATTTGAGGTTTCCCTTTAAACATTGTAATCCGCCCTGTTACACAAACGTTTTTATCGGTATAAAACGCTTCTGGTTTATTGGCAAAAGCTGCCCTGCTTTCTCCGAAAATAACAACTGTTAAAGGAGATTCCGGATACATTGCACCTGCATTGAGCAAGGTGGGTGCCCCTTTGCCACTCTCAAAATACCTGGCACCAAAAATCTTTGTGCAGATAGTTACAGAATCACCTTCGTGCTTAGCAGCATCAGCAATATCGATTTCCTTTTGCGCATAGGTGATGGCAGCGGAAGCAATCATCAAAAAAGAAAGCAATGCTTTTCTCATGGTTCAAATTTTGGTGCAAATGTAAACACTATCCGCCAGCCAAATTCTTCGATTTTTAAAATGCGGGCCACTATTGATGGCATGCTGCTTCATTGTTTGGAAGTAACTTATTGATGGTAATGGACGAAAATTTTATTTTCGGATGAATACTCATTCATTATTTCAGATTATATTAGCGGCTTTTTTTCGTACCTTTTGAATATAAAAAAATACACATGATGGATCATAAAAATAAATTAGAAGAACTGAACAAAGAAGCCCTCGAAAAGCTGGAAAACTATATGAAAGAAAAGGGAACCAGCAGTAGTGAGTACCATGAAAAAGTGCATTCTGCAAAAGATGAATGGCAACTTGCCTGGAATAAGATGATGGAGACTTTAATGGTATTGGAAAAACTGGAAATATAATCTGGACGAAACCAATATAGGATTTAAAGAATACCTGCTTGTTTATCCTAACCGGAATTGTACTAAAAGAATACCAATATTTATCTTTCCTATTTGTGAAACAACGTGAAAAATGCTGTACATTTAATTGTAATTCACCAAGCAAAAAGGAGGTATACATGCAATCTAAAGATCAGTCATGGGCAGCTCCGGTAACTTATAGTTAACCGAACGCTCAAAAAATAATCTGCCGGCCAATGCAGCCGGAGGCCATCAGTTTTTCTGATGGCCTTTTTATTTTGCTTTGCTGAAAATCAATCGTCCAAATGAACGTAGTTTTTCAAAAAATTATAATACATCGCTTTCAATCAGCAGGGGTTGTTAAAAATCGTCTCAAAAATGTAAATCCGAAGCAGTCAGTTCCTAAACAAAATCCTTTGCTTTAAGCTGTAAACATTATACTTGCAAAAAAGTAATACCTTTCCATTCATGACAAGAAAAGAATCTTTTGTGTACTCCGAATTATCTGAGCCACATCGCATCAGGACTAAAGAAATTCTAAAACAACATCCCGGCATCCGAAATCTGATTGGTAAAAATCCAACGACCATTTTTGCAATCATTGGCCTGGTAGCTTTTCAGATAGTAATGGCCTGGCTGGTAGCAGACCAGTCCTGGTGGATTGTTGTTGGAGCTGCTTATTTGCTGGGTGCCTTCGCAGACCATGCCCTGTTTGTAATGATACATGAATGTGCCCACAGATTGTTGTTTAAAAAACCCGAAGCAAATAGACTCGCAGGCATATTGGCCAATATACCGCAGCTTTTCCCAAGTTCGGTTTCTTTTGAAAGATACCATATCAAACATCATTCTTTTCAGGGTGTACACGAGCTGGATGCAGATCTGCCAAACAAATGGGAGGCAAAACTGATCAATAATTATTTTATTGGAAAAGTAATGTGGTTGTTATTTTACCCGCTATTCCAGGTTTTTAGAATCAGCAGACTGAAAGAAATTAAACCATTTGATGGATGGGTGGCCTTAAACTGGGGAGTGCAAATTGCATTTACGGTATTGATTACAATGCTGCTTGGACCAAAGGCAATCTTCTTTTTATTGTTTAGTTTTTTCTTTTCTGTTGGCTTGCATCCTTTGGGTGCCAGATGGATACAGGAACATTATTTAACCCATGGGGAGCAGGAAACCTATAGTTATTATGGGCCACTCAATACGGTTGCTTTCAATGTAGGGTTTCACAATGAGCACCATGATTTCCCATCTATACCATGGAACAGATTACCCAAAATACGGGAGGGAGCACCCACCTTTTACAACACCTTGTTTTTTCATACATCCTGGACGAAACTTTTCTTTCGCTTTTTGTTCGACAAAGAGATATCGTTGTTTTCAAGAATTGTAAGAATTGATCGTGGTAAAGTAAAATTGACGGACGAATCAAAACCGGATGTGGAATTGGTTGATATGCATGCATAAATTTTTGGCAAAAAAGCTCCCGGTGAGTCCCTTAAAGGGTAATACACCGGGAGCTTTTTTTATTTTATAAATCCTACTATCGAATAAATGTGTAGGTTGCCTTTTACGATTTACCTTTTACATTTTACGTGATCCTAAAGGACGCTGCCTGTGTCGTCACTGTTACTAGTCTCCGTAACCAAAAAACATCAAAATAATATTGTCCAGCGGTCCCCTTTTTCTGTAAAATAATCAGTCGCACTGCTGTATAGCGAATGACAAGGTTTTGCTATAAAGCCTGCTCTTACAGGGTTCCAATAAAGACAATTTAACCGATGGTTATACAATGCTTTGCTATTCCAAAAACAGAATTGTTCTAATTTCCCTGGTAGATAAACCTGTCCCACATGGTACTGTTAAGGTGGTAAAATACACCGCTTCATTGCCAATAAATTTAAATCTGGAGCTCATGGCCTTTTTTATATCGTTATAACTAAACTTACTTAACTGAAATAGTAATCAAGTCAAAGCAGAAGTAACAGGTCAGGCACAGGATCATCCAGCGCCTGACTGCGGCGCAATTACCAGTCAGACCGTCCCGGTCTGACTGGTGTAGGTTGCATGTCGGCATTTATTGAACTGAAGTAAATTCTACCAGCAATACCCTGCATTTTTTTGATTACCTACCTGAATAAATAGTACGCAATCACCAGTGTTACCAGCACATTAAACAATTGAGCAATCAGGAAGGCATACATTGGTTTTCTGTTTTCGCCTTTTAACAAATCGCTGAATTTTGTTTCCAACCCTATACTGGTAAATGCCAATACAAACCATAAGGATTGAATATTTTTTAAACTGTCTTTTACATCAGTAATTGTCTCGGCGCTTAGCACAAACGAAAACAAAAGAGAAGCCGCTACAAAGCCGAGCACAAACTTTGGAAACCGCTCCCAGATGATTCGAAGTGTTGGCTTTTCCGTTTCGCCATTGACTGATTTTTTAGTATAGGTCCAGTAAACAGAAATACCAAAGGCTGCAATCCCCAGCAATACATTTTGAGAGAACTTCACAATGGTACTTATTTTTAAAGCCTCCTCTCCTACCAGCGATCCCGACGCAACTACTGCCCCGGTGGTATCAATACTGCCGCCCAGCCATGCGCCTGTCACAGCTTGAGAAAGTCCCATCCATTGCGCCAGGTAAGGCATTACAATCATCATCGGAATGGCGCAGATTAACACCAGTGAAATTACATAGGAAAGCTTTTTTGTATCGCCTTTGATTGCGCCCGCAGTGGCAATGGCGGCAGATACCCCACAAATGGAAACTGCACTTGAGATCATCATGGTCAGTTCAGGGTCTATCTTCATTTTTTTACAAAGCCAGTAAGCAAAATACCAAACCGAAACAACCACCACCAATGCCTGCAACAATCCATAAGAGCCGGCTTTTAAAATATCCGAAAAAATAATCGACGTACCCAACAAAACCAAGCCGATTTTTACAAATAATTCCGTGGACAAGGCTGCCCTGAACCAGTCTGGTAATTTAAATAAATTGCTGATGAGCAATCCCAGGCCAAGGCTGAATATCACTGCTTCAAGGTTATACGATTTAACAGTCTTGTTGCCCGCAATTATCAGTGCAAACACGGTAATCACATACAGTACGGTAAAAGTATAAACGAAATATTTCACCGGCCTGGAAGTTAATAAGACACCAATAAAGGCGATCGCTAAAACGAATAAGAATTGAATTCCAATTTTAGCAAGATTGCCCGATGCTGCTATTTTAGTAGTCAGATCACTGGCACTGCTCCATCCATACGTGGGACTCAACGGCTTTATCCCAAAAATTGCCAGCAGGATAATTAAAAAACCAAGTATCACAACTACCCAGTCTTCATGTAGAGAAAAATTAATGGCGGTTTTAGGCATAGGTTATTTTTATTATAATTAGCAATACGTTTATGAATAAATTCACGAATACCGACAAAGTAAATTACTTTAATTGTAACCTGCCCATATTATTCTTGCTTTTTAATTATTGCTACTATTGCACTGGTATCTGAATGAGATGTGGCTGATTGGTCAATTGACTCCAACAGGCGCAGGAATCTGTCCTGTTTCTTCCCTGTAACTAAACCGGATCCTAAGAAGCATCAAAAATTAAAATAAGTCCACCACTGTTCTATTCCGAACTAAACAAGTTCTCTTCTAGACTAAATCAGTTTGTGAATAGCGGCAGGTTCAAAAAAAATCCCCTCCAAAAATGAAGGGGACTTTTTTTAATATTGAAATGCGATTGTATTAGTAACCACCCATTCCACCCATATCAGGAGCACCGCCATGACCACCATGACCAGCATCTTCTTTAGGTCTGTCCGCAATTACACATTCTGTTGTTAACAACATACCTGCAATGGAGGCTGCATTTTCTAATGCAATACGGGCAACTTTTGTTGGATCAATTACACCAGCCTTAAACATATTTTCATATACTTCAGTGCGGGCATTGAAACCGTAATCAGCTTCACCTTCTTTAATGTTCTGAACAACAATTGAACCTTCGATACCGCAGTTGGCAACGATTTGGCGCAATGGCTCTTCAATGGCACGTTTAACGATGGCAATACCAGTTGTTTCGTCTGCATTCAATGCGCCTTTCAGTTTTTCCAAACCTGCAATTGCACGAATGTAAGCTACTCCACCACCTGGTACAATACCTTCCTCAACCGCTGCTCTTGTTGCATGCAATGCATCATCCACACGATCTTTCTTTTCTTTCATTTCTACTTCTGTAGCAGCACCTACATACAATACTGCAACACCGCCAGCCAATTTAGCCAAACGCTCTTGTAGTTTTTCTTTATCGTAATCAGAAGTGGTATTTTCTACCTGTGCTTTAATTTGATTTACACGGCCAACGATTTCTGATTTTTTACCTTTACCACCTACAATAACTGTGTTGTCTTTGTCGATTGTGATAGAAGCAGCTTGTCCCAATGAAGTTAGTTCAACACTTTCCAGTTTGTTACCCAACTCTTCGCTGATAACTGTACCGCCGGTTAAAATAGCCAGGTCAGTCAACATTTCTTTTCTTCTGTCGCCAAAACCCGGTGCTTTTACTGCAGCTACCTTAATGGTACCACGCAATTTATTTACAACCAATGTTGCCAATGCTTCGCCATCCAAATCTTCTGCGATGATCATCAACGGACGACCCGTTTGTGCTACTTTTTCAAGAACACTCAGGATATCTTTCATTGCAGAAATCTTTTTATCATAAATAAGGATAAAAGGAGTTTGCAATTCAGCCTGCATTTTTTCGCTGTTGGTAACAAAGTATGGAGAAATATATCCTCTGTCGAACTGCATCCCTTCTACTACATCAACGGTAGTGTCCGTTCCTTTTGCTTCTTCAACGGTGATTACACCTTCTTTACCAACTTTGGCCATTGCCTGCGCAATTAACTTTCCAATTTCATTATCGTTATTGGCAGAAATAGTAGCAACCTGTTCAATCATTTTGCTATTGCTACCAACATCTTTTTTCTGAGCAACCAGGCTTTCAACAACAGATCTTACTGCCTTATCGATACCACGCTTTAAATCCATTGGGTTTGCACCTGCAGCAACCATTTTCAAGCCTTCGCTGATAATGCTTTGCGCCAATACAGTTGCAGTGGTAGTTCCGTCGCCTGCAAGATCTGCAGTTTTAGAAGCTACTTCTTTCACCATTTGTGCGCCCATGTTTTCAATCGGATCTTCCAGTTCAATTTCTTTTGCAACTGTAACACCATCTTTGGTTACCTGTGGTGCGCCAAACTTTTTTTCAATAACAACGTTGCGACCTTTTGGTCCAAGTGTTACTTTAACCGCATTAGCTAAAGTATCAACACCCTTTTTCATTTTGTTGCGTGCTTCTATATCGAAGAATATCATTTTTGCCATAAAACTAACCACCCCTATCCCCTAGAGGGGGATTTGAACCTGCGGAGGGATGCAGGGTTTTTATTTTTTGAAATTTATCAATTTAAAAAGAACTTACACCCCTTTAGGGGATGGGGGTTAAACGATTGCTAATATATCGCTCTCTCTCATGATCAGGTATTCTTCACCATCAATCGTGATTTCAGTTCCGGCATATTTGCCATACAATACAGTATCCCCTGTTTTGACAGTAACAGGTTCGTCTTTTTTTCCCGGACCTGCTGCTAGTACGGAGCCACGCTGTGGTTTCTCTTTTGCAGTATCAGGAATAATAATTCCGCCAGCAGTTTTTTCTTCTGCAGCCGCTGGTTTCACAATAACCCTGTCATGCAAGGGTGTAATGCTTAGCTTCTTAGCCATAATTGTATTAATTTTTGATTAGTTGAAATATGTAAACCCAATCGTTTTATTGGGCAGGCGAAGGTAAGCCATTATTATACCAAACCTTATTTAAAGAATTGTTGTCATGCTTTGGGCTTAAATTAATGACAGGTTAGTCTTTTAATGAAAAATAGGCAGACAATGCAACGCTTTGGAACCAACTTTTGTCAGTAGTTTAAATAACAGGATGTTCAAAAAACATAGAATAAACTATTTGCTTTTGGTGGTGTTAATCATTTTTGCAATGGGATGCCGCAAAAATAATCGGGACGGTATTACCACTACCAACGCTACCGTAATGCAGGTTAAGTTTGCCTGCGGTCCTGCCTGTGATGCCCTCGGCTTCATTATAAAAACAAATGCCAACAAATCGTTTACTCCAATAGATTTGGGATTGCAGTTCCGCATTAATAATCTACCTGTAAAGATTCTTTATAAAAACACCGGAAAACTTCCTGAACCCTTTACTGCGCCGAGCTATGAACTGATTGAGATTATACAAATCAACCGTTAGCATTAAACCCCGGATTTTGAAAGGCGGCTAAAATGTTTACCTTCGCACCTCAAAAGTTCTTTCCAAAATGATCAGTAGAAGAAATATCCGGGTTAAAGTAATGCAAAGTCTTTATACTTTAGACAGTATCAACAGTGAAGTAAAACCCGGCCAGGCAGTTAGTTTATTAAGAAAACA
>Ga0105049_10002226_pt1 | contig 22884 bp, 14 predicted proteins | sample MAT06_FD_78087 | JGI IMG/M metagenome (GOLD analysis project Ga0105049, IMG submission 78087) | Freshwater microbial communities from Lake Fryxell liftoff mats and glacier meltwater in Antarctica - MAT-06 | ecosystem: Environmental > Aquatic > Freshwater > Ice > Liftoff microbial mat | place...
GACCACTGGGGGCGGTCGCAGAGGGATTGCGTGCCCCACGGGCAGGCTGAGAAGGCCAGCGCGCCAGCCGCCCGGGTCCCAAGAAATGCCGCCACGGAAGGTGTAATCCGCAAGTGCCGAGGGGCGGACTTGAACCGCCGACCTCCGGGTTATGAATCCAGCGCTCTAAACCAGCTGAGCTACCTCGGCCTAATCGTGAGATTATAGCCTCTAATGAACGATTTTTTCGCGACTACCTCTGCGAACTGCGGCGAAACTGTCCCCGGCAGCTTGTGATAACACACTGGTTCGCCGAGGCTACGAAGGTGCCGCGGCCTTCCCAGCACCAATTGAATACTCTTCTTCGATTCTCATGACTCCCTCCCCCTCAGAGCCCAACCTTGAGCCGCTGCTCTTACGAGCAGTTGAGGGCGACCGTGCGGCCTTGGTGGCGGTGCTTGAGGCCGTCTCGCCGCGTGTCAGGGCGAGAGTAGAGCAAAAAATCTCAGCGGCTTTTCGCAGCTATCTTGATATCGACGACGTGATGCAGGTCACCTACATCGAGGCATTTACGCGGCTATCGCGATTCACGGGCGGCGGTATCGCGGGCTTTCAAGCCTGGCTCACCACGCTGGCCGAACATAACTTGATCGACGCAGTTCGGTCGCTCGAAGCCGCGAAACGCCCTGATCCGCGAAAGCAAGTCACCGCGGCAGCCAGCCCCAGCCGCGACTCGATGGTGGCACTTGTCGACTTGCTCGGCGTAACCACAACCACCCCGAGTATTAACGCGGCGAACGACGAGGCGACTCAGCACCTTGACCGTGCACTCAAACAACTCCCCAAAGATTACGAGTTTGTTGTTCGGATGTACGATCTCGAAGGCCGCCCGATGGAGGAAGTGGCACGACAACTTGGGCGTTCCGAGGGAGCTGCGTACATGCTGCGAGCACGCGCGCACGATCGGCTGCGAGACGGCATGGGGCCGCCGCAGAACTTTTTCTCAAAGATTCTCTAGTTGCTCGCGTGAGCAAATGCTGCCGATCGCGTTCAAGGTACTGTCGTGGGTACTGCGGGGGAACGGCACTCCGCTATACAGGGCTCACGCGATGCTCGAACAGCTGGGTTACCTGCGAATCGCGGCCTGTCAGTCGCAGTTCGCGAGAAACTCGCGGTTTGGGCATATCCATCGATCTCACTCGGGCGCCGCAGGGGACGCCCGGTGAGATATTTTTCAAGGAAGCGGGCCTGATTCAGGGGTCGGTTACATTCCTGATGGACTTTATAATTCGTAGGCCGGGCACGGAAAAGGCAAATGGCGGCGGCTCGCCGTAAGGGTTTGTAGTGACAAGCGATTCACCCCAACACAACAACTCCGCCCGCGGCGACGATGACGCAAACGACGCGAACGACGCGAACGACGCAAACGACGTAAATCATGCGAGTCGTCAGCCACCGTCCAAGAGTGATACCCCTAAGGGCGAGGACAGAGCGGTCAATCCGCCTGCCGCAGGGCACTCGGCGGGCTCGGCAGCAGTTCCCGGCGAGGTGGGCAAGAAGACTTCTGACGCCGCAGGCGGAAGTTCCCAGCGATCACGCCGCAAGTCCGACCGCGATTTGATCGAAGACGCGATGGATCAGGCATCGCCGCGTCCAGATTCCGCTGCCTTGGCGGCGGACCAACTGCCCATCGATGCGTTCCCTGGGTATGACATCCTTCGTGAGATTCATCGGGGTGGTCAGGGGGTGGTGTACCAGGCGTTACAGAAGACAACTAAGCGCAAAGTTGCTATCAAGTTAATTCATGGGGGCCCGTTCACCGGAGCTTCTGGCAGGGGACGGTTTGAACGGGAAGTTCAAATACTGGGCCAGCTCAACCACCCCAATATCGTGGGAATTCTGGACAGCGGCGTGGCCAAGGATGGGAGTTTTTATTATGTGATGGATTACATCTCAGGCCGCTCGTTAGATGAGGTGCTGAGATCTTCGAAAGAGCATGGGCAACTACGCGAGACAATTTCGCTGTTTATCAAGGTGTGCGATGCAGTCAATGCCGCTCACTTACGGGGAGTTATCCATCGCGACCTTAAGCCCGCGAACATTAGAATTGACAACAACGGCGAACCGATCGTTGTAGATTTTGGACTCGCCAAAATCGCCACGCCCGACATTGCTAACCCAGATCAAGGTGCGCGGGTAATGACCGCGACCGGGCAGTTTATCGGTAGCCTGCCTTGGGCAAGCCCTGAGCAGGCTGAAGGAGCTTCCGGGGCGATCGACGTTCGCACCGATGTCTATTCGCTGGGGGTTATGCTTTACCAGATGCTAACTGGTAAGTTTCCCTACATCGTCGTGGGAAACATGCGGGATGTGCTCGAAAACATTCTGCGAGCCCAGCCCTCAAGGCCAAGCACCTTACGCAAACAGATTAACAACGAGGTTGAGACGATTATCCTCAAGTGTCTTGCGAAAGAGCGAGACCGGCGCTACCAGAACGCAGGTGAGCTTGCCCGGGACTTGCGGCATTATCTTAGCGGCGAGCCGATCGAGGCCAAACGCGACAGTGGGCTTTACGTAATCAGCAAAACGCTCTCGCGATATAAGGGGACGGTCGCTGCGGCGTCGATTCTTCTCGCAGCGTTGTGTATCTTCGCCGTCGCGATCACCATTATGTACCGCGAGTCGGAGCGCCAGCGTGGTCTGGTGGCGGAGGCGCAGGCGCAGACCAGGCTAGCGTTAGATGCCGAAACTCGTGAGCGGCGCCGTGCCGACGGAAACGCGCGGCAAGTTTTTGAGTTCGCTGTGACGACCACCTTCGCGGCTGCGGATCAGATAGCTATGTTACAAGGCGGCACGCCCGCGCTGCGGTCTCTGGTCGCCGGGTCGCTGATCCGATTAAAGGCGCTTGAGCCACAGTTTAGTGCAGAGCCTCAGATGCTCCGCACGCTCGCTGAGGCGTACCACCGCCTCAGCCTTTTTCAGTCCGATCTCTACGACGGACGCGAAGGAGATGAGAAGGACGCCATCGAGAACCACGAGCGGGCCGCGTCGATCCGGCGCACACTTGTAGAAGCCAACCCCGAATCATGGATATTACATTACGATTACGCGCAGAGCCTACAGCGTTCAGCGATGCTATTGCAATCGCGTCGAGATTATTCCGCGGCTCGGCAAGGCCTTGAAGTCGCCCTCGAAAGATACGCGAAAGCGATCGCGCTCGCCGCGCGTGCACCGGCCGAGTCGCCCGCGCAACTAGACGCGTGCCGACGAGCCTGGATTCAGGCCCGTCGTGCTCACGCTTATACTTATGTTCGCACTGCTGAGGATGCTCCCCTAACCTCCGACGAGCAGGTACTCGCCGCAACCGAGTTGGTAACGCGGGCGCAGCGAGCTTACGTCGAGTTCGCCGCATTTCTGGACGGGCTGCGTGCCACACCCGGATTTGATAAGCTGGTCGCCCGGAGCAAGGCGGTTGCGTGGGACGAGGAGAGTAAGTTGGCTGTGGTGCTCGCGGGCGTCCATGCTAGTGCGGGGGAGCTCGCGTTCGTGGCGTTAAACTCACAGGAGGCCGGGCGACGGTTCGACGAAGCGATCAAGCAGCTTGAGGTAGCGGTTGAGAAGGCCGCGCAAAGCAAGATTATTTTCGACGGTTTGAAGGTGACAGAGAGCCAGAGCGCCGAAGCTGATCACGACTTATTCATAAACTTTCACACCCAGGGCGAAGCGGTGGCAACTCGCGCGGCGCTGCGCGATGCGGCTGTAGAAAAATGCGGGCTTGAGCGGTTCGACGCCGCCCGGAAAGCGGATCATAACTCAGCACTTATGTTGTTCGAGCAGGCCCTCGCTCATGCTTCGCGAGCTCGCAACTCCGATCCGTCCCGCCTGCGCTACAGCCGCTCGCTGGCGATTGCCCAGTTGAAAGTCGCCAAGCAGTTGCTTGCGTTGGGCCGGTTTCAAGCCGCGCAGACCGCTGCGGACCAGTCGGTGCTCGGACGCCGCGAACTTGTGAAGTACGATTCGGTAGCTCGCCACCGCCGCGACCTCGGCGCGGGTCTGTACAAAGCGGCCGAAATAGCTCGAACGCTGGGAGACGCCGCCACAGATGATACTTTACGCGAAGGAGCGTGGGCCAGATCCGATATTTTGATAGCGGAAACCCGCCAGGTGTTTGAGCGACTTCGCGATGAGAAAATAATTGGAGTTGATGCAGGGGAAATTCGCCAGACGCTTCAAGAGCAGGCCACGCTTTGGATGCACATGGCAATTGCCGCGGCGAGCCGCAACCAAAAGGACCAGGCACGCGCGCTTCTCATGCAGGCGAGAAGTAATCTTTCGTTGGTTGGTGAGCCGCGGCTTGCTTGGCCCTGGGAGGCGACGCTCGCAAAGATCGAGAACGCCGTCGGGGGGCTCTGAACACAAGGGTGCTTGCGGGCCAATTTCAGACGAACTGTTTTAGGGCAGCCTCAAAGCAGCGAGTGTCAGATAACCTTCGGACGGACACCGGTTCTGTAACTCGAAGTACTTAGGTTGCATGAACGGCTGGTTATCTGCGGCAAGATTGAGCAACTGGACTTGATTTACGCGGACAATTCTGTACTGTTGAAAACTCGAGGGCGGCGGGCGGCGCGTTAGCGTGCCCGAAACCAAGGCGATCGGAAGAGAGAGACTCATGAATATTCGTAATATCCACCGTTTGTTATGTGCCAGCGGTTTGGCAGTTGGGCTTGCCTCGACCAGCGCGCGGTCGCAAGTGACGGCCACTTGGCTCGCCCCGACTTCGGGAACTTGGAACGACCCAACTCGGTGGTCGACCGGTCCGATTTTCCCCAACAACGCAGGGGGGCAAACTTATAACGCCATCATTGCCGTGAGCGGCTCCGCATTCAACGTTGATCTGAGCATACCAATCACGATCCAGAATCTGACCCTGAGCTCCGCCGATGCGACCCTCCGTCTACTTGGCTCCAATAATGTTACGCTGAATCAGGGGCTTACTCTCTCCGGGCGGGCTAACATAACCGGTCAGAGTTATACCGGCGAGCTGCGGGCACGCGGGGCGTCAACCCTCGCGGGAGCTCAACTCACCGGTTTGGGCATGACGTACTTCGACGGCGGCATTTCATTCGTTGGCGCAATCGCCGACGACATCAACGACACCTGCGTGGTGCACGGTGGAAGCGGCCAGTGGGCGGGCAACCGAGATATTCGGCTCAGCGGTATGGCCGGACTTATATTGACGGCCGGGTCCACCTTTACTATCGCGAGCACCGGTTCGATCATCTGGGATCAAATCGGGTCTACGGGCGCTGTCAAGAACAAGGGCACCCTCATCAAGACGAGCGCGGGAGCTACTAACTTTACCAACGTAATGTTCGACAATAGTAACGGCGTTCTGGACGTCCGCTCGGGCACGTTATCAATGAACAGTTACACCATCGTAGGGAATCAGCTCACGCAGGGTGCGTGGAAAGTAAGCGGTGGCGGTAATATTGATTTGCAGGGTGTCACGGTGCTCACTAACGCCGCCGATGTCACGCTCAGCGGCACGTCGTCAAGCTTTGCGGCCTTCAACTCGGTGACAAACAATGCCGCGGCGGGAACACTTTCTGTGGAAGGGGGACGGGTCTTCACAACGGCAGGAGACTTTACCAACGATGGTTTGCTCTCCGTCGCCGCGAGCAGTAACTTTACGGTGCTCTCAGGCTCTTCCCTGACAAACTACAACTCAGGCACGGGCACGCTCAGTGGAGGCACGTTCACGATCAACGGCACCCTCAAGTTTGACAACACCGGCGTAAATGTAATTGACAGCGCACTTACGCTGGACGGCGTGGGTTCTTCAATCTCAACTACGACCAACACGAACGCGCTCGCGGTGACCAACAAGATTACGACCAACGGGGCGCTCTCCCTGAAGAACGGCAAATCGTTCACCACCGGTGCGAACTTCATCGTCGAGGGCAACAACTCAGGGGTGCTCGATATCGACTCAACCAGCGAGTTTGCCGTGGGCCTCGGATTCACATTGGACAACTATGACAGCGCACAGAAAAAACTGAGCCAGGGCGACTTTCGCGTCGCGGGGAAGCTGCAGTTCCAGCACTCTGGGATCGAGATCCTTGATTCAAAGTTAACACTTGATGGCACGGGCGCGCAGCTCGTGGATGATGCGAACGTGGACGCACTTGTCGATCTCAAGCAAGTCGACGCCCTCGGCGCGTTTACGCTTAAGAACAACGCGACCTTTACCGCAAATCCCGCCGATAACTCAGGATTTATTTTCACGGTTGCGTCCGCTGGCAGAATTAATGTCGAGGACGGTTCGCAACTGGATATTCTGGGCGATCTGGTGAACTACTCCGCGGGCAGTTTTACTTCGGGCGAGTTTAACGTGGGCGGAACGCTGCGCGCCCGCAACATTACTAGCATCACAACTATCTTAACATCAATCGGCCTCGACAGTCCCACCAGTACGATCACCAACTTCTCGAACATCGATGTCTTCGAGACAGTGAACACGATCGCTTCAAGCGGTAGTTTCCGCATCAGCAATGGGCGGCAACTTACATTCAACGACGCGGTCGGTGTTGTCAATAACGGCTCGCTTACCGTGGGCCGAATTAGCGGAGTCAACGATACCGCCACGCTCACCATCCTTCAGGATTACACCCAGTCCGGCGGCTCGTCCCTCACGATCGTGCAGAACGGCGGGCGACTGATCGTTGAGGGTGATTATAATATGACCGAAGGAGAGCTTAGGATAGTGAACTCTAATACCAACGTCGTTGGCGACTTTAACCACAGCGGTGGAACGGTCGGCCTCGGGATCGGCGCTTCACTTAACGTGGTCGGCGCTTACGTAATGACAGGCGGCGATCTCGCACTGGGCGGCGGATCGCTCACCGCAGGCGCGGCCACGTTTACGGGTGGAGTTCTCTCCGGCGATGGCTTAATCAACGGCGATCTTGTGACCAGCGGCACGATCAACCCCGGTGGCGCGGGTGGCCGATTGGCGAGCGAGATGGGGCGAATCTTCGTCACCGGTAACTTAACGATGCAAGCAGACGCGAGTGCCTTTTTCGATCTCGCTAGCCCCACCCCTGGAAGCAGCGGCGGTTATGATCAGCTCAACACGTTCGGAACGCTAACTATTGAGCCCGGCGCGGTGCTCGTCCTTCGAACCATCGTGCGGCCAAGCGTCGGCGAGATCTTCGTGCCGCTCGTCTTCGGCACACTGGTTGGTCAGTTCTCTCGCATCGAGGGGCTGGTTATTAGCTCCACAATGTATTATGTTCCGATCCAAACGCCTAACTCGCTGGGGTTCATTGTCGTTGAAGTTCCCGGAACCGCTTCCTGCATGGCTCCGATCGGAGCGATGCTGATCACTCTGCGTCGCCGCAGGAGGTGAAGGCGTGACCCGGGGGATGTAAGCTGGCGCTAAATCGTTCTTCCCGCGGCCTCCGCGGCGGTAGCCTGCTATTGGTTCCCCAAGACCGAGCACGAATAATATTAATCAATCTCCCACTAGTCCTCGGTTGCCCGTTGACTTGTGCGAATCAGAGCTCCGTAAGCTTAGGTAAACTTAGAGTATCTGACTACTGCGCCGGGGCATGAATACTGTTGCCAGCCGCATACTGGTTGGCGCTCGCTCAGGATCTTCGAGTCGCTGAGCCAAAAGCGATATCGCTGCGGCACCTACCTGCATAGTGGGCACCCGCACGCTGGACAACTTAGGCCGAACGAGCGATGCGGTGCGGGTGTCGTCAAAGCCCACAACACGAATACTCTCAGGCGCGCTAACACCCGCATCTTCCGCTGCCTGAAGAATGCCGAGCGCAATCTCGTCGTTCGCGGCGAGTACGCCGATCTTAATGTCTCGCCGCGCCCTCGCTTGGTACTCCACGTACCACTGCGAGCCCCACTCAAGATCGTACTTGCCGAACACCACCTGATCGGGACGGACGGTGTAACCCGCCACAGCAAGCGTCCGAGTGAACGCCTCCGCTCGTGCTTTGCTGTCGAAGTTCTCTTCCGGCCCGCCCACGAAGTAGAGGTGCTCGGGTCGAGTGCCGGCGATCAAATGCTCCGTCGCCTCCGTTGCGCCCACCGCGTTATCAATTAATACGCAGTCAACACCTTTTTCGTTGATCTCAACATCGATCAGCACAACGGGTATCGAATGATCGCCCGCGTTCTGCCACTCAAGTACACTCGGTTCGGTGATCATGATCGCAAGGCCATCTGCGAGCCCCAGGCCCAGGCCCGCCTTCTGGTCAGCAGTCGTCTGCGGCCTCGCTCGCGCATCGCTACTTACCAACAGGTGATAGTTGCGAGCGTGTGCTTCAGCGTCTGCCCCCCGGATGAGCTCGCTATAAAACTCGCCGTACATATCGGGAAGCGCAAAGCAAAGCACTCGGCTCTCGCGGGTAATCAGACCCTGTGCAAACGGGTTGGGCACATAACCGAGTTCACGGATAACCTCACGTACTCGCACGGCGGTTGCGGGCGACACAACATCGGGGTTGTTGAGAACGCGGCTGACTGTCGCGATCGAAACGTTGGCCCTGTCGGCCACGTCTTGGATGGAAACGGCCGACCTTCCAGCATCGTGATTTCTGCCACGAAACTTCACGGGCGATGATAGCGGTGGTTTTTGCAGGGCTCGGGCGAAGGGAAATCGCCTCGATCCCGGTTTACAAGCGTACACTGAAAACGCTTTCAAGCATAGAAAACGCCTGCATGACCACAATCGCATTCCAACATTTCCGCTCTCTTTTACGCCCCGCGACTCGTCTGGCTCTCTGCGCCTTCGCAAGCCTCTCGCTCTGCGCGTGCAGGGATTCGCCGCGCCAGCACCAAGCGGAGAATGCCGGCCCAATAATTCCGAAGCAGCTGCAGACACCCGATAATGCGCGGCAGCGGCCACCCTTCCGGTTCTCAAACGAAGACAGTGAGTTCCTCGAACTGGTGCAGCGCGGCGCGTTCCGCTTTCTCTGGGAAGATGTTAATCCTAAGACAAAACTAATTCCCGACCGCACGAGCAATGCCGGCGTTGTCAGCGTTGCCGGGGTTGGCTTTCAGCTTTCTGCCTTGCCCGTGGGCGTGGAACGCGGCTGGATCACCAAATCGGAAGGCGAGACCCGTGCGCGCGATGTAATACGCGCCCTCTTAATCGATCCCGCGATACGAAAGGCCGGATTTTTTCAGCATTTTATTGATGCCAATACCGCCGGATTACATTCGGATCCAGGCCTCGAGCAGGTCGTAAGCACCATCGACTCTGCCATCTTGTTCGCGGGGCTCTTAACCGTCAGTTCTTATTTCGGTGGCGACATCGCGGCGAGTTCAGACGCGATCGTCGATAGCTCAAACTACGCTTATTTTATCGACACGACTCCTAGCCTCCCCGATTGGAAGCGTGGTTTTGTTTCGTTAGGCTGGAAGCCCGCGTCTCTCTCCGACCCTTCGGGCGAAGGATCGTTGCTGCCCTATTTTTGGATCGACACCGGATGCGAGCACCGACTCGTAACTTTTCTAGGCGTCGCCGCAGGGATACCCCAGCACAGATTAGAAGCTTCCACTTACTACCGGCTCCGACGGACGCTCGGCAGAGTCAATGAGCAGACCGTCGCGTGGTTCCCGTACTCGGGGGCGCTCTTCGTAAATCAGTTCAGCCATTGCTGGATAAACTACTCGGCGATCGGCAAGGATAATCCCGAAGCGTTTGGCTTCTCACCCGCGCGAAGAGCGCCAATCGACTGGTGGGAGAACGCATTACATTCCACGTTCCTGCACCAACAGAAAGCAGAATCGCTCGCGAGCAAATTCAAGACTCTCGGCCGCGACTCTTGGGGATTTTCAGCCTCCGATTGCCCCAAAGGTTATTGTGTGACTGGAGTCTTTCCAACACCGATCGCCATGCCGGGAGCCAGCCCGCTATTGGATTACGCAACCGAACGTCCTAAGGACGACCCAGGCGATGGAACCATCGCGCCCTACGCCGCGGGCACCGCCATCATGTTCGATCCGGTCCGGTCGGTCGCCGCCCTGCGCCACTACGCGGCCCTCCAAGATGCGTCAGGCGCGCCTTTGCTGTGGCGCGACCCAAGCCGCGGGGGCAAGGGTTTGGTGGACGCCTTCAACCTCGACAAGCCCTGGGTTTCCACCGACGATGTTGCGATCGATCAAGGCCCCCTCCTGCTGGCGATCGAAAACGCGCGCACCGGCTTGATTTGGAAACTGTTTCACGCCCACCCCAGAGTTCGTGAAGCTACCCAACGGCTCGGCTGGCCCGACGTTGAGCGTGCGGTATCCAAAGGCCAATAACCAGATCAGTACAACGAGAAAGCGCTAAGGCCGCGTCCCAATTGGTGCTGAAGCGCTCGTCGCGACAGCAAAATGCCAGAAAACCATCGAGATTAAGCAAAAGACCCTTGACAAGGGGAGGCGGATCAGAGAGAATGTAAACGCTTCCAACAGGATTTTTCCGCCCTGTCGGCTAGCGTGCGTGTTTGTGTTCTCGTGTTGGAGTCGCCATCATCCGCCGCGTTCGTGGTGCGATGCTCTTGAGCGACGTTGTAGAGAGAGGAACAAGTTATGACCAATCGTCACGTTTTCGGCCTCGCCTTCGTTTTGGTTGCCGCTGGTACGGCCATCGCCACCGATATTTCAACCGTCAACAGCTTCAAGGTTGAAGAGCGGCTTTTTAACGACTTCCCCACCACTACCTTGGTGACCACCAATGCTTACCCCTCGCTTCGTTTCAACGAATCGTTTGAACAGGGCGCTGTCGGCAACTTTGCCAACAAGCATGTTGGTTTTCTGAGCAACGACGGCGGGACCACCCGTTTCCAGAACAATTACTGGCAGTCGTGGGAGCTCAACTTCACCGTCAAGATCGACACGGCGTTCGGTCAGGGCCAGCCCCGCAAGGAAGCTGGCATCGATGTCCGCAACCCTCGTCCCCGCCTCGGTTTCACCGATGAAGGCCAAGTTCTCATCGCCAGCGATGGCGAAGTGGCCGTGTTTGGCGGCGTCATGCCGTTCACCGGACTGGGTAACGTTTACACCCTGGGCACAACCGCAGCCGTGAAGTTTGAGTACTTCGCGCCCGGCCAGGTTGATCCCATCGTCGGCGCTTATCGCCTGACGTTCACCGATGCAATCACCGGGTTGCACTCCAGCGGCATCAAGCTCTGGGGTAGCGGCGAACCCGACGGTCTCTTCGGTTTCAACGATGGCGCTGAGTTCGGCCTCAAGGCTCAGAACACACGTAATCCCCAGATCGCCGACTCCTCGGACATCACCTACGGCGGCGTCTCTATCGTTCCCGCGCCGGCTTCGCTCGCTCTGCTCGGGTTGGGCGGCCTAGTAGTCGGCCGTCGCCGCCGCTAAACCGCTTTGTGCTCAAAGCAAGGTTAGTTGTGTTGGATAAGTGATACCCGGCACGACCCCGCTTGCATGAGCGATGACGGCAAGGCAGCTTAGTTTTCATGCACTCCGACGCCGACCGCTCCAACGCGGTCGGCGTTTTTCGTTCTCGCAGTCTCTCTCCCCGCCGCGATTTACGAAGCACCAGATGGAGTAAACGCGCGCGAGGAACCACAGGCCAATGATGATCTCATGATACCGACAGTGGCAGAAAACTCCGGAAACTCGGCGTCGCCCCGCCGGTCGCTTTCAGCGAGCGATCGCTCTAAGGAATACTCGCTCGCGTTGGATCGGGCGGACCAACTGGCTGGTCTGCGCCATGAGTTTTGCATTCCGTCAATCGGAAGCATCAATGCAGACCCGCTCTCAGCGCGGACCAACGAGTGTGTCTACCTGACCGGCAACTCATTAGGACTTCAGCCCAGGTCAGCGCGAGGCCTGATTGAACGGGAGTTGACCGACTGGGCCAACCTCGCCGTAGAAAGCCATATCTACGGCCGCGATCCATGGTTACGTTACCACGAATCGCTCCGAGGGCCTTTAGCTCGGCTGATTGGTTGCGGTGAACAAGAAGTCGTGGCGATGAACACGCTGACTGTTAACTTACATCTGATGATGCTTACGTTCTACCGCCCCACCGCTATTCGTAATGTTATATTGATCGAAGACAATGCGTTTCCCTCGGACTCTTACGCCGCGGCGAGCCAGGCTTCGCTCCACGGGCTGAGCACCCGGCAGGTTGTGCGACTCAAGCCCCGCGATAACGAGGTAACGCTTAAGACCGCCGACATAATTGATAGGATCGACCGCTTAGGAAGCTCGCTCGCGGTGGTGATGCTCGGTGGGGTGAACTATCTCTCGGGTGAGGTGCTAGACATGCCCGCCATCACCCAGGCCGCGCAGGCTCAGGGCGCGATCTGCGGCTGGGACCTCGCGCACGCTGTTGGCAACATTCCTTTGCGACTCCACGACTGGAACGCAGACTTCGCCGTGTGGTGCAGTTACAAATACCTAAACAGTGGGCCCGGCGCGGTAGGCGGAGCTTATGTTCACGAAAGACACTGTCGCGATACTCAGCTCATCCACCCCGCAGGCTGGTGGGGCAACGAGGTAGCGCAGCGGTTTGAGATGAAGCCCGACTTCGTGCCGGTCCTTACCGCAGACCGATGGGCTTTGTCTAATCCCCCGGTTTTCAGCCTTGCCCCGGTCAAGGCCTCGCTTGAAATATTCGACCGCGTGGGTATCGACGTTCTACGTCGTAAGTCGCTCGCGCTTACCGGCTACCTCGAATCGCTTCTAGAGGCGATCGTCCCGGAAGTAAGGGTGCTCACCCCCGCAGACCCAGCGGCCCGTGGCTGTCAACTCTCGCTCCGGTTGCCCCGCACCGATGGCCGCACGCTGCTGAACACATTGAAAGCGAAGGGCGTAATCTGCGATTTTCGAGCACCGGACATCATTAGGGCGGCACCCGTGCCGCTATATAATTCTTTTCAAGACGTTTGGTCGTTTGTCCACATTCTTAGGGACGAACTGAGGAACGGAGGCTAAGACTCATGGCAGCACGCACGGCCTTAATTGTTGGATGTGGACTGGCAGGCTCTCTGTTGGCAAGGCTGCTAGCGCAGGCGGGCTGGAGAGTTACCGTCACTGAGCGAAGGGGTGACCCTCGCGAAAGTGGGTACCAGGGAGGGCGGTCAATCAATCTGGCCCTCTCCGCACGCGGGCGCTGGGGTTTGGCCGCGGCGGGGCTTGAAGAGCGCACTCTAGCCCAGGATGCGATTGCGATGCGCGGGCGGATGATGCATAGCAAGAACAGCGAGCTTACATTCCAACCGTACAGCGCGGACTTGGCGGATGCGATCTTTTCCGTCTCACGTGGTGGGCTTAACCTGTCGCTGCTGCATGCCGCGGCGGAGGATTCAAAGTTCGGCGGCGGCGTAGAGTTTATCTTTAACGCCGCGTGCACGGATATTAATCTCGATGAACGCTTGGCGTATTTCAAATCCTCATCCAACGCTCGATCATGGCACCAAACCGCGGACCTGATCATCGGTGCTGATGGCGCGTTTTCACCGGTTCGGATGGCGATGCAGCGCACTGATCGCTTTGAGTTCAGCCAGTCATACCTCGGTCACGGCTACAAAGAGTTACGCATCCCCCACGCTCACGACCCCCGCTTACGCACCAGGGCCGTACGGCCCGCCGCGTGGGGTGATTACTCGATGGATCCCAATTCGCTGCACATCTGGCCCCGTGGCGGCTCAATGATGATCGCATTGCCCAACCGTGATGGGTCCTTTACCTGCACACTCTTCTGGCCGTTCGCGGCGGAACAGCACAGTTTCGCATCGCTTACGAGCGAAAAGGCTGTCGCGGCATTCTTCGAGGCAGAGTACCCCGACGCGGCGGCATTGATGCCCGACTTAACTAATGATTACATCCGCAACCCGGTGGGGTCTTTGATCACCGTAAAGTGCGGGCCTTGGTATTATGGTGATGGGTGCGTTGTCTTGGGTGATGCGGCGCACGCGATCGTGCCTTTTTACGGACAAGGGATGAACGCTGCATTCGAGGATTGTCGCATCCTTGCAGAGTGCTTAGCGAACCACGCGGACCAAGGTGAAGCGCTGCGAGCGTTCTATGAACTCCGCAAACCCAACTCCGACGCCATCGCTCAGATGGCATTGGATAACTTTACCGAAATGCGCGACCTCGTGGGCGACCCCGAGTTCCTCTACCAGAAAAAGATCGAGCAGACGCTTCATCGGCTCTACCCCGATGAACTAGTGCCCCAGTATAACCTTGTGAGCTTTTCAACCACTCCTTATGCCACCGCGCTGCGGCGGGGCCAGGAGCTTACATTGCTCTATCAGCGCGTTATCGCGTTGGTACCCCGCCACCTTTTGAAGGAAATCGGTCAGGAAGAGTGGTTTGCCCGAGTCCGTATCGCGGCGGAGTCGCTCGCCCCGGCTGGCCAGCCGCCCGCCGTACAGATTTCAGTCAAGACGGACGCAATGCCGCGGCTTGACGAACTGACCGTAGCTTACGATATCTCGCCACTCCTTAACGCTTCCACCGGGGTTTGGAAAGGCGATACGCCTTTACACCGGCGCCTGTTGTCCGAACTTGCCAAAGGCGACAGCGTAACGCTGAGCACGCTTGAGTCCACCGTTCACTTAGGATCGCACGCCGACGGTCCAAATCATTATGTTGTTGGCGGCGCCGATATCGCGCAGATGCCGCTTACACATTACGTTGGTCGCTGCCAGGTTGTTTCGTGCAAAGTAGCCAGGGGGGCCAGGGCGACTCTCGCGGACCTCGACGGTGGCTTGGAGAGCTTAGTGTGTTCGCGAATCCTGCTGCGCACCGGCACCTTCCCGGATCATCAGGCCTGGAACGATGACTTTGCCGCGCTCTCTCCGAGCTTGATTGAAGCACTCGCCGACCGAGGAGTTATTACGATCGGCATTGACACACCAAGCGTTGACTTGATGTCATCCAAGGATCTTCCTGCGCACGCAGCGTTTGCGCGGCGAAGGGTCGCTATTATTGAAGGGCTTACGCTAGACGCCGCTCCCGATGGAGAGTATTTTCTCTCCGCACTGCCTCTCAAGCTGGATGGATTCGATGCAAGCCCGATCCGGGCCGTGCTGATGAAATAGCAACGTTTGCTTCGTTCCCGAGTCGCAATGCTATAAGGTAAACCGGTGTTCCCGGCATTTAAGCCGCCCGGTGCGAGCTTTTCTCGGCCCTGCTACTACACCCACACCGTTCCGGACGGGCCATATAGTTATTCTGTATGCTAATCGGTCCGAGTCTTGTTGCCAAAGGTGAAATTACGATCGCTCAGCTGGAAGCTGCGGTCCGTGACCAGCGGGTAACCCACGAGCGGCTTGATCGCGTGCTGCTGCGCCTGGGCCTCGCCGACAAGTCGACCGTACTTGCTGCGGTCGGTGAGCAGTTCCACATGCCTGTAGTTGACCTCGCCGGGCTTGAAGTCGATGGCGAGATTCTTTCGCTGCTTCCATCCAAAGTGGTCTTCAAGCGGCGCTGCGTCCCGCTGCGCCGGGACGGCCAGACACTTACTGTAGCAACCAGCGACCCGTATGACCTGGGCTCGTTGGATGAGTTACGTCTGCTGACGGGCTGCGCCATCGAACCGGTCCTCGCGGACGATGACGATCTTCAACGATTCATCCGCGATCATTACGGTGTCGGTGGAGACACTCTTGATGCGATGGCTGGCCAAGGCTTCACTTCCACTGAAGTGAAGCCGGTGGACGATGCCGAGCAGGCTCAGGAAGCATCTGTTATCCGCCTCGTAAATGAGTTACTTTCAGAAGCCGTCTCGCAGCGAGCGACCGATGTTCACATCGAACCTTACGAGCACGAACTCGTGGTCCGCTACCGCATCGACGGCGTCCTTGAGCGGGCCAATGTGCCGCCCACAATCCATCGATTCTCTGCGGCCATCATCAGCCGGCTCAAGATCATGGCCAGCCTGAACATCGCGGAAAAGCGCAAACCTCAGGACGGACGAATTACATTCAAAAGCCGCCAGCCGCAGGGGCCATCGCGCGAGTACGACCTCCGCGTTAGCATAATTCCTATGCTCTTTGGCGAGGGCGTGGTGCTGCGTATTCTGAGCAAGACGGCGGTGCTGCTCCCACTTTCAGATCTCGGCATGCCTCAGTCGATGCTCAGCAGGTGGGCCTCACTCATTAATCGCCCCAACGGGATTGTCCTGGTCACCGGCCCGACCGGTTCGGGCAAGAGCACAACGCTGTACGCATCACTTAACACGATTGTCAGCGATGAAGTCAAAGTCATTACCGTCGAAGACCCGGTCGAGTATCACGTCAATGGCGTGAATCAGATCCAGGTGAACGCGCAGGTAGGGCTTACTTTCGCGGCGGGCCTGCGATCAATCCTTCGGCACGATCCTGATGTCGTGATGATCGGCGAAATCCGCGACAAGGAAACCGCAGAAACTGCGGTGCAGGCCTCGCTCACTGGGCACCTCGTCTTCTCCACCTTGCACACAAACGACGCCGCAGGATCAGTCACGCGCTTGCTGGACATGGGCGTTGAGCCATTCCTGGTTTCGTCATCTCTCGCGGGGGTACTGGCGCAGCGGCTGGTCCGGCGGCTCTGTCCAGATTGTATGGAGACTTATATTCCTGATACGGGCGATGTGCCCTCTGATCTCGGGCTCCATTTGGACGAGGCGATCGCCCGCTCCACTGGCTGCCGCGCTTGCCGAAACACCGGTTACAAGGGCCGTCTGGGTATTTACGAGCTACTTACTATTTCTGATACGGTTCGGCACATGGTTATGGAACACGCTTCAGCCCCGAGCATCGCCGCCGCGGCGGCCCGCGATGGCGACCTCAGTCTTCTAATCGATGACGGCGTCGCCAAGATTCGCGAGAAGAAAACTTCGTTAAGCGAGGTTCTCTCTGCGGCGCGCCGTTCTTAGAGCGGTCGCGCCCTTTGCGCTCACCCGTTCCGAACACCGCGTGCTTGATGCCGCGCTCCGTCACGCCGCAACGAGTTCCGTGGCTGAATATAACCCCAACACTGCACATTCCGATACGTTTGTTGAAGGCGAGCGGTGTCGAAGTTTAACCAGTACGCCTTTATCTGTGCGAGTAATCCGTCCGAGTGCTTGTCGTGCTATCGTGCTGTCTTGGAAAGCACGCTCAAAAATATTCTGCTCATCCGCCCGAGCGCGCTGGGAGACGTGGCGCGGAGCGTGCCCGTTCTCGCTGCGGTACGTCGGGCACACCCCAAGGCGGAAATTCATTGGCTCGTCGAGCAGGGGTTTGAAGATATTATAGCTTATCATCCGATGCTTACATCGGTGGTTTCGTTTCCCAAGAAAGCGATTAAGGCCGCCGCCCGGTATCTTGATCCCCGACCACTTCTCGCGTTCAGACGCACGTTACGCTCATCGAGTTATGACTGCGTGTTGGACCTTCAAGGTTTGGCCCGCAGCGCAGCGATGGCTTACGCCACGGCTGCGCCGCTCCGCGTGGGGCTCGCCAACGCTCGCGAGCTGGGTTGGTTAGGTTACACCCACCGCGCCAAGACCGATCCGGGAATGCACACGGTCGATCGGATGCTGGCCATCGCCGCTTACATTGGGATACCCCCGGTCCACGATATGCGCCTATACACTCCTCCCGCTGCTCAGGAGTGGATAAGTAACGCAACTTGGGCCAAGGGCGACTACGTACTCATTGCTCCCACCTCACGCTGGCCGGGCAAACAGTGGCCAATCGAACGGTTCACTCAGGTTGTAGATTGGTTGCGTCGAGCCGAGGTGGGCGTGGTGGTCGTGGCGGGTCGGGGCGAACGTGAACAATGTCAATCGCTGCTTGATCGTTTCAGCAATGATGGTGGAGTCACCGACTTAGTAGGCACAACAAACATCGGCCAACTGATGGCGTGTATCGAGCGCAGTCGATTAGTAATCGCCAACGATTCCGCAGCACTCCACATCGCGGTTGGTTACGACCGACCGCTGATCGCGCTCTTCGGTCCCACCCGCTTGTCGCGCGTGGGGCCGTATCAACGCGACCATGAGGTTCTGCAGCACACGACCCCGGAGGATGTTATGAACCATAAACTAATCTCTTCTGCCGCGCTCATGCAGCGTATCACGACGGACGAGGTCATCGGTAGGCTTCAAACTGTGCTAGCCCGGGGCGCAAGATATGCCGAGCGCCAGCCATACCAATAAAGTTTCCGAGCCGCTCCGCTCACCCTACGCTCACGTCACATGACTCCCGGCGAAAATAGTTTACAACCAAGTCTCATCGCTATTGCCGTTGGTAACACCCGCGCCCGCATCGGCGCTTTCGTGGCCACCGACCTCAATGCCTCCCAGAGCCTCCCCGCCGAGGACGCGGCGGCGGTTGCGCACGCAGTCGCTGAACTTGTAGACAAAAATCGCGACGTACCGATTGTAATTTCTTCGGTCAATGGGGCGTCAGCCCGCGCCATTTCGCAAGCAATCCTCGACCGCAGCGGCATCAGCGCCCTCTTTATTAACTCTGACATTCTCGTGCCAATGGCACACGCGCTTGATGATGCAAGCACACTGGGGCAAGACCGAATTCTGTGCGCGTACGCGGCATTCTGCCGGGTAAAGCAGGCCTGCGTTGTCGTCGATGTCGGCACCGCGATAACAGTCGATTTTGTAGACGGCGAAGGAACTTTTCAAGGAGGGGCGATCGCCCCAGGAGTTACGATGATGCTGCGGGCTTTGCACGAGCGCACCGCAGCGCTACCGCTGCTGGAGGCCACGATCCCGGATGCAGCACGCGGCGTGTTTGGTAAAGATACTCGCCATGCGATGCTTCTGGGTGCGAGGGCGGCAGTCATCGGTATGGTCCGTTACTTGATTGATCAGTACGCCGATTCGTACGGCGCCTACCCACAGGTCATAGCAACGGGTGGCGATGCGGCTTCACTGTTTGAAGATGAACCACTGGTGGAGCATATCGTGCCCGACTTACAACTAGTGGGCATTCTGGAGGCGGTGAAGGCGAACGATGCCCAGTCGCACGAAACACCTTAGGAATAGACTCACGGTGGTGTGTTTGTGCCTAACCAGACAGCCCATCGTAACGGCAGGACGGTTATTCCTTACCCCCGCCCGCTGAAATGCCGCGGACGAACTGCCGCTGCGTAAGAATGAAGAGGGCGAGCACCGGGGCGACCACCATGACACCCGCGGCCATGAGAAGGTTCCACGGGGTATTCCCCGCGCGACTCTGGTACATCTGCAATCCCAGCGCGAGGGTGAAGTCATCGCGGTGCGTGAGGAAAATAAGCGGCGCGAGAAAGTCATTCCAAACGTAAATGAAATGGAAGAGTGCCACCACCGCCAGGGCCGGGCGCGAAAGAGGAAGGATTACCCGAAAGAAGACACCAACGTGCGAGCACCCGTCGATTCGAGCGGCTTCGTCCAGTTCACGAGGGATGCTCATAAAAAACTGACGGAGCAGGAAAATGTTGAACGCGCCCCCGAACCACGCGGGCAGCCACAGCGGCTTTAAACTCCCGATCCATCCCAGTTGCGCGAAGATAACAAACAGAGGCCCCATCAAAATCGGGAACGGAATCATCATCGTCGCCAGCGTAATTGCGAAGAACAAACCGCGTCCCTTGAACGAAATTCGTGAGAACGCGTACGCCACCACCGCGCTGCTTAAGGTCATTCCCGCCACTGAAAGCAGAGCGACGATGAGCGTATTACGCAGGTAGAGAGGGAACGTAACAGAATCATCGTTCCACACCGCGCTGTAGTTGGCCGCCGCGAACTCTCCGGCGCGGTACGCCGGCGTGGGCAACGGCGATAGCCCGGCCGACGCGGCTTGGTCCGCCGGTTTGATACTGGTAATCACCATCCAAACAAGCGGCACCAACCAAACCGCCGCGGCCAAGACCAGAAGCGCGTAGACAAGAATCTTCACGCCCCCGCGTGCCTCGCGGGCGTTTGGCCCTTTACTTTCATCAGTTGAAGTAGCCATGGGTTACGCGCCACGATAGAACACGAACCGGCGTGACAGTCCAAACAGCAGGCCTGTAATTGCCAGCACGATTATCAGCTGCACAAACGCCATCGCGCTCGCGTAGCCCATTTTGCCGAAGATAAACGCATTATCGTACAGATAATGCGAGTAGAAATAGGCGACCTTATCCGGCCCGCCCTTGACTCGATCAAACAATACATATGGGATTACAAAGACCTGGAAAGCTCCAATGGTCATGGTAATAACATTGAACAATACCACCGGGGAGATCATCGGCAGTGTTATATTAATAAACTTGCCGATGGCCCCCATCCCGTCCAGGTCCGCTGCCTCATACAACTGCTCGGGCACGTCCTGAAGCGCGGCAACATACAGCACCACCGACTGCCCCACGCTCCATAAACTTATGATCACCACCGCGGGTACGGCCCAGTTCCTGTCCAGCAGCCACGCAGGCCCCGCGATTCCCACCGTCGCTAGCAAGCGGTTAATCAGGCCATACTCGCCATTGAAGAGCCACATAAATATGATGGCGCTCGCCGCCAGTGGCACCAGTGTCGGCAGAAAAATGGCCGCTTGAAAGAAGTTTCGCAACCTCGCTTTATTTAGCAGCGAAGCCAGCACGAGCGACACGAATGTACACACAGGGATCGACCAGAGAACATAAATCGCGGTGTTCTTCAGCGTCAGCCAGAAGTCCGAATCGTGCAGTAACGAGTTATAGTTCTCGAGCCCTACCCAGAGCGGACCTTCGATCAACGGATAATCGTGGAAGGAATAGTAAAAACTCATCGCAATGGGCGTGAGCAGAAAAAGCCCGCAGCCGATCACCCACGGCGACACCCACATCCAGCCCGAAATCGTGTTCCGGAGCGCAGCACGGCGTTCTGAACGCGACTGAACCTGCGAAGTTGTCAGCGGCTTGGACAAAGAAGAAAAGATGATATCCCCCGGCTCGAGCCGCGCGCCGAGTACAGCACTCTGAATTCACCTAGAGTTTGCTGCAGACAGCGATAGCTGAACGAAGGCAGATGCTCCTCGACACCAGTAGCATCGCCGGGGGCCGCTCCGGCTGCGTACGATTTTTTTAGCAATGATTGCTCCATCACCCACCAACAAGATCGACCCCACCTACGCCCGCGGCCTTTTCGTCGGCGCGGTCGCTGAAACCGCCACCAAACCCGCTTACATCCGTTTTGCGGTTCCTGACTCTAGTTACGAGCTGCACCTCCGCTCGATGGGGACGATCACTTCCCAAACCGGCAAGCGACTTATCGGAATCATCCGTCTTTCAGCCCGGAGGATAGATATTACGGGCAGCGGTGGTCAATTCATCGAGCCCGTCGCCGGGCGTCCACGCCGCATCCAAGGCAGAGTTATCGCTATCGTCGACGGCGCTCTGGTCATTGACGTTGGGGTGCCCGTCTACTGCACACTCACCGATCCTCGACAGCGTGCTGAGCAGTTTGAAATCGGCAGCTTTGTCGGCGCTGATGTCATGGATGGCGCCAGCATGGAACAGCGCTAAGCGACAACCCTCGCCTCGGATTTAGCACACTACTTGAGCTCAGCACGCCGTGGGACGACTTCCCTTTGATCCTCAAAAAACCGCTGCGGCAAGGGCGGAACGCGTCACCATCGTCGCGGCCCCGCTCACCGTATCTCAGGTGGCTGCCAAGATCGGGGCCGTGATCACCAGCGGCTTGCCAGAGCCCCTGCGATTTGTCGGCGAAGTCTCCGGCTTCCGGGATCGCACTCATTGGTACTTTGATTTGAAGGACGCGGGCGCGGTGGTAAACTGCGTCTGCTTCCAGTCCACAGCTCGAAAAGTAGGGTTCTCCCCGCTCAACGGTCAGCAAGCGCTCGTCAAGGGGAGGGTGGAATATTATGCTCCGGGCGGCAAGGTCTCGGTTCTAATTGAATCGATGGAGTCGGTCGGAGCTGGTTCGCTTGACATTGCCTTTCGAGCACTCTGCGATGAACTGCGGGCTCTTGGGTGGTTTGCGCAAGAGCGTAAGCGGTCGCTGCCAAGCTTCCCCCGCCGCGTGGGAGTGATCACCAGCCGAACCGGTGCTGCGCTGCAGGACGTTTTAGTTACGATGAAGCGGCGCTGCCCTGCGGTGGAAATTTTAATAGTTGACGCGAAGGTCCAGGGGGCGTTGGCCGCGCCCGAGGTTGCTCACGCAATTCGATACCTAAGCGAACGAGCCACGACTCTCGGCCTTGATGCGATTCTGGTGACCCGCGGCGGTGGATCGATGGAAGACCTTGGGGCCTTCAACAACCGCGATGTTGCCAGCGCGATCATCGAGTCAACCGTTCCGGTGGTGGCCGCCATTGGCCATGAAACCGATACTACCATCGCCGAACTGGTAGCCGATGAGCGGTGCGCGACACCCACGCAAGCAGCGATGCGGTTAACGCCTGATCGCGAAGCGTTAATGCGGCAAGTTCATTCCACCATGCAGCGACTAGCGTCGTTAACACTTCGCGGCCTGCGGCGCGATGAATTGCGGTTACAGTCCATCCTTTCCCGGCCGTTATTCTCAGGGCGAGGTACTGGATTCTTGCGATCCGCGCAAGGGTTAAACTCCCTCTCGCAGCGGCTCAGTGCTTGTGGCGCGATGCTCGCACTGCGCAGGCGAAGCCGAATCGATCGGCTCGCCGCGAGATTGCAAGCGGGTCGTCCTGCTGCGGTGTATGCCCATAGATTAACATCCGTCAGCGTCTTTGCCCAGCGACTGCGTGCCGCCATGACGCTTCGTTTGGCTTCCGCGGCACTGCAGCTCGAAGGTCATACGCGGCAGTTGAGTGCGGTCGGCCCGATGCAAGTGCTCGATCGGGGTTATTCAATTACATTTTCGACCACGGGGGAGGTGCTCCGCAATGCCCGCGACGCTGCGCCGGGGTCGGTGATCCGCAGTCGGCTGGC
>Ga0105049_10002227_pt1 | contig 22882 bp, 15 predicted proteins | sample MAT06_FD_78087 | JGI IMG/M metagenome (GOLD analysis project Ga0105049, IMG submission 78087) | Freshwater microbial communities from Lake Fryxell liftoff mats and glacier meltwater in Antarctica - MAT-06 | ecosystem: Environmental > Aquatic > Freshwater > Ice > Liftoff microbial mat | place...
CGGGTAAAAAATGGGCGTATCGGATTTCCGGTCCTGTCGTCCGTATCTGATTTCCATACTCATCCAGCTGCGGTTTTGTATAGGATTGTGTGATGTACGGAACAGTGAGCATCGGCCCACTCAACGTTTGACGTCCACCCCAAGTGGAACCCACTTCCTCTTCAGCTTCGTACTTCCTGAAGTTGCGCTCACTGATCAACGATTGGATCATACCCAGCGGGATGAGCATGAGTAATATGAGGATACCTACAGTAAATAGTTTTAAGGCTAATGAGTTTTTACGCCAATCATTAAAGCGTTCGAAGGCACCAGGTGTTGGTTCGGGTTCTAGAGACATAGGGTAAGATTTGAATTTGGTTTGGACAGTTAACGGTTTCGCATTCAAATGTTGCGCATAAATGCGGGCTTAACAAATATTTGCTGACTGTAGTTATTCTCCCTAAAAAATTAAACCCAGACCCACTTCCGTAGTGATTCCATTTCCGACCGATCAAAAAAATCTAGTGGAGTATTTCCGTCATGCGCTGAACGCTCATTCCCTGCATATCCGGGACTACCGCATTGGCCATCGACAAAATAGTAGAATCACCTACACCAATGCACGGAAATCCGCCGGCACGTGCCGCTTCGACGCCAGAGATGGCATCTTCAAAAACAACACATGCGCTTGGTTCAAATCTAAGCTCTTTTGCGCCGCGCAGAAATACTTCGGGGTTCGGCTTAGAAAGATGAATCTTCGTGCCGTCAATGATAGTATCAAACTTTGAAGTAATTCCCAAAAGCTCAAGAATCAGCACGGAATTGCGTGAAGAAGATCCCAGTCCAATTTTAATTCCTTTCTCCGTAAGTTCCGCTAGAAATTGAGGAACGCCAGGAAGCATATCCGACGGATTGACCTCTTCCACATACTCCAGATACCATTTATTCTTGAGATTCATGAGCTCAATTTTCTTGTTGTTTCCCAACACAAGATTTCCCCATTGCAATATCCGGTCGAGCGAATCCACTCTGCTCACTCCTTTGAGCTGCTCATTCTGAGCCTCGGTAAATGGAATGCCCATCGAATCGGCAAGGCGCTGCCATGCTTTGAAATGAAAGCGGGCGGTGTCTACGATTACACCATCCATATCAAAAATACAAGCAGCTATTTCCATCGATACTTCGAGTTCTATGTTCAATAAATAAGAGACCTATACGGTATACGGAACTTGAAGAAAACTACGACTTTGCAGCCTTCACTTGTTCCATTCGAATCATACCCACAATAAGCAATTCAGCACTCGCCGGATTGGAAGCCAATGGAATATTTTTTCGAATACACGTGCGCACAAATTCCGCCACATCCGCCTCGTAATCCTGAGTGATTTCGGGATCGCGAAAAAAGATGACCATGGCCAATTCTCCAGCCCCTGCCAAACGAGTGAGTTCGAGAAAGCCCCCTTCCCGGCCAGGTGCCACGTGCTGGACATTCAACTTCAGGCCTTTTTCAAGCACTTCTGCCGTTAGCCCAGTGGCTACAAAATTTCTACCCCAAAGCCATTGTTCCCTGTCAGCTAAAAAACCAACAAGATCAGCCTTTTTCGAGTCGTGGGCAATCAATGCTATATGCGACATACCTATTCAATTAATGCCCCGCCATTTGGGGAAGTTTGTATTTCACGTGATAATTGACCAACCCATCGATGGGCTTCTTAATCACATTGCCAAGATGAATGCCTTCTTCTTTGGCTGCAATCTCCAAACAGTGTTTGAAGTAATGAGAGATCGAACCGATAAAATGAACAGGCGCAGTTTTATACTCCACGAAGCACTTCACGTGAATATCGATAAACTCGCGCATCCCCTTCACGACCCATTTGATCACATGAGGGTGATGAGCATGCTGACCTATAAAACGGGTGAAACTGGCGAGATACACGTTCGCATTCGGCTCTCTGTACACACGTGAAATAAATTCATCCTTTGAAAGCGTATACGCCTCTTCAAAAGCAGTATTTAGATCCGCAGGAAGTTTGCGGTAGAAATACTCGCGGAGAAGAATTTTTCCAAGGTAGCTTCCACTAGCTTCATCACCAAGTATAAAAGCCAATGAAGGTACTTCCTCGCGAATAGTTGTACCATCAAAAAAGCACGAATTGCTTCCTGTTCCAAGAATACACGAAATACAAGGTTCACCGTCGTAGGTCGCATAGGCCGATCCAACCAGATCGTGATCCACAATGATTTCTGCATTGTGAAATACCTCTTTCAGCCCGCGATCCACAATTGCGCACATCGTTGGTGTGCTGCTTCCTGCTCCATAGAAAAAGATCAATTTGATTTTATCGGCATACAGTGCCAAAGGCACATTCGCCCTGATCGCATTGGAGATAACCTTTTCGGTGTGAAAATAAGGATTCAATCCCATGGTTTCAAAAGCACCCAATCGGTTGCCTTTTTCATCCAGAAGAGCCCAGTCACTTTTTGTTGAGCCACTGTCAGCAATTAGAATCATTCAGTCATTTTTGATTGAGGGAAATAAAGTGTTTGAACCTTATCTCACCATTGATTTTTTTGAATTAGTCCGCGTCTATTTTAATTTTTTGACTAGATCGCACACCCGTTCGGCATAACCCGCTTCGTTGTCGTACCACGCCATTACTTTCACAAGATTACCATTTGCCGAAGTCAGCGCCGCGTCAAAAATACAGGAGTGGAGGTTGCCGATTACATCAATCGAAACAATCGGATCAGTGCAATACTCAAGAATTCCTTTCATTGCTCCTTTAGAAGCCTCCAGCATCGCGGCGTTAATCTCTTCTACTGTCACATTTCGCTTGAGGATCGCCACGAGATCTGTCAGTGAACCATCAGGAGTAGGAACCCGAACAGCGACTCCATCCAACTTGCCCTTCAATTCGGGAAGAACCTCTCCTACCGCCTTTGCTGCTCCAGTTGAAGTTGGGACCATGCTCAATGCAGCGGCGCGGGCACGACGCAAATCTTTGTGAGGCGCATCCTGCAGACGCTGATCCGCTGTGTATGCATGGATAGTGGTGATGTAACCTTTCTCAATTCCAAATTTGTCATTTAGAACTTTAGCCATCGGTGCAAGACAGTTGGTCGTACAAGATGCATTGGACAAAATGACATCATCATCTGAAACGACCTCATCATTTACTCCTAGTACCACTGTCTTCACTCCACCCGAGGCCGGAGCGGAAATAACCACTTTGCGCGCACCTGCATCGATGTGCTTCTGTGCGCCTTCCTTGTCGGTGAATATTCCGGTAGATTCAATAACGATATCTATACCCAGCGATTTCCAAGGAAGCTGAGATGGATCTTTCGAAGCAAAAACTTTTACTTCCTGTCCATTCACTATTAAGGTGTCGGCAGTGGACTCAACTTTCAATGCGAATTTCCCATGCACACTATCGTACTTCAAGAGATGCGCCAAGGTCTTGACATCAGTCAAGTCATTGATGGCTACAATCTGAACTTCTTCACTTTGAATCAGGCTGCGAAAACAAATGCGGCCGATGCGTCCAAAACCATTGATTGCAATTTTCTTCATGTGTTCTATGCTTCGTGTCTTTCGTGTTTATAGATTAAATGTTGTTTTTCCTTTTGGGTAAAATGGCTCAAATAGCCAGGATCCGCGCTATTCTCAATTCATCCCGGTTCGGGAGATGATCTCTGCTGATGGCATCTTCAAGTGGAGTGTATGTTTCACGATCATTCACAATTCCGATCATACAATCCTTTCTGCCCTGAATAAGTCCTTCCACGGCAGCTACCCCCATGCGGCTAGCAATCACCCTGTCGTAACAACTTGGCGAACCTCCCCGCTGCAAATGGCCGAGCACCGAAACGCGTGTTTCATATTCACTGAAGCGCTCATTGACCTGTCGCGCCAATTCATACGCACCACCGCCCTTTGAGCCTTCTGCCACAATGACGATACTGCTCGATTTTCCGCTTTGTTCAGAAACCTTCAACGTCTCCACCAATTCATCCACACTCATCTCATCTTCCGGAAGAATAATCGCGATGGCACCTGCGGCGATACCCGCCTTCAATGCGATAAATCCGCTGCTGCGTCCCATCACCTCCACAAAAAATAACCGATTGTGTGAGGTAGCCGTGTCGCGGATCTTATCTACCGCATCTACTACCGTGTTAGTAGCTGTATCAAAACCAATTGTATGGTCAGAACCATAAATATCGTTGTCGATTGACCCAGGAACTCCCATCACAGGTATTCCATGCTCCTGAAATAAAATATGTGCTCCCGCAAATGTGCCGTCACCGCCAATGGTGATCAGGCCATCGATTCCATGCTTTTTCAACTGATCAAATGCCATCTTCCTTCCCTCAGGCTCATGAAACTCCTTGCATCTGCTGCTTTTAAGGATTGTACCTCCCCGACCGAGAATCCGAGCCACAGAACGCTCATTCAACCGTTTAAAATCGCCTGATATCATCCCGGCATACCCTTGAAAGATTCCGTCCACTTCCACATTGTGAAATGCACAAGCGCGAACAACTGCACGAATCGCGGCGTTCATTCCGGGGGCATCACCGCCGCTCGTCAAAACTCCTATTCGCTTTATAATCTGGGTGGCTGATTGTGGCATTTGCTTCGTATTTTCCGGCTAAATTCGCCAAGTTTAAGTAAACCATTACGAATACGAACTTAGTGTAAAATATACACTAAGTATGATTATCCTTGAAAAAATGTGTAAACACCCAGATAATCAGCTCCTTGCCGTAAACTAACTCAACCCCTTCAGGCCCTCTATCTATGGATATTTCTGTCGACTGTGTAATTTTTGGCTTTGACGATGAGCAACTCAAAGTGCTGCTGATTGAACAGAAGCAACCCGAGGTAAAATCAAAATCGTTCAAATCGCAAAAGGCGCTGCCTGGAGATATGGTGCAAGCTGAAGAGAGCTTTGACGATGCTGCCGCGCGTGTCCTTCTCGAACTAACAAGCCTTGACGGAATCTACCTCAAGCAGTTTTTCGCCTTCGGATATCCAGATCGGGTGCGTGGACTCAAAGATCAGGAATGGCTTCGCAACTTTCGGCAAAATCCAGAGCGTCGCGTAGTTACTGTCGGCTATTATTCGCTTATTAAGATGTCTGACTTTAAACCCAAAGCCTCTTCGTTTGCCGGCAGAGTTCATTGGGTAGATATTTACCAAGTTCCGAATCTCGCTTTTGACCACAATGAAATTGTGGATCGCGCGCTGGCCATTCTGCGCCATGAACTCATGGCCGATCACATCGGTTTTGAATTACTTCCAGAAAAATTCACGTTAAGTCAGCTTCAACGACTTTATGAGATCATACTCGACAAAAAACTGGACAAGCGAAACTTCCGAAAAAATATTCTGCGCACAGACACCGTAAAGGCTCTGGAAGAAAAACAAATTGGCGTATTGCACAAGCCTGCTCAATTATTCAGCGTAAAAAAACCACGGAGCGCCAAATGAGATTTGTCTTGATATGCGCCCTCCTTGGTGTTTTTCAGGCTTCCGCACAAACACATATTCCCAATTGGAGTGACGCCTTTCTCCAGGAAGAAATTGCAGTGATCCGAATTGAAATCGATCCTGACAGTCTCGACTTTGCATTGGCTCTCGCCGATCCAACTAACGAACACGAATATCCCGCTTCATTCATCTACGAATCTTCTGTGCGCACAGATACCCTGATGAATGTTGGATTCCGGCTTCGTGGCTCCTCTTCTCTGAATGCCATAAAGAAGTCATTCAAGCTATCCGTCAACTCGTTCACACCAGGAGCAAAGTGGTTGGGCTTGGAAAAATTAAACCTCGTTGCTCAGCACAACGATCCTTCCTTGCTGCGGGCTAAACTGTGCTGGGATGGCATTCGTCATTTTGGACTAGCTGGCTCCCGCACTTCTTTCGTGAAAGTATACATCAACAATGAATTCAAAGGCCTTTACCTCAATGTGGAGCACATTGATGAAAATTTTGCGAATACCTATTTCCTGGATAGTTCAGCTCCTCTCTGGAAGTGCACCTATCCGGCGGATCTAGCCTATCTCGGCAGCAATCCCGAACTCTACAAATTCGAGATGTGGGGCCGAAGAATGTACGAACTAAAGACGAATACCTTTCAGGATGATTATCGCCCCCTCGCCGAATTCGTTGATGTACTAAACAACACGCCATTAGCCACATTGCCCTGCGCTCTGGAGCGCTTATTTAACGTAGACGACTACCTTAAATACCTAGCATTGGACGTACTTACAGGTAACTGGGATAATTACGTGTATAATAAAAACAACTTCTATCTCTGTCGCAATGAGCAAACTGGACTGATAGACTACATTCCATACGACCTTGACAACACTCTAGGGTTAGATTGGGTCAATGTGGATTGGACCGAACGAAACGTATACAACTGGAGTCCGTCCAATGAGGAAAGGCCATTGTATGACCGACTCATGTTGATTCCGGAATACCGAAATCAATTTACCTATTATCTCGAAAGCTTTGCAGCCGATTGGTTTACCGAAGAAGGCATCATTGCCCATGCGGTTCAATTGCATGAGTTGATTACCCCTGCCGCACTGGAAGACCCTTATCGCCCGCTCGACTTTGATTATTCAGAAGATGATTTTCTCAATTCAATCGTTGAGGCAGCAGGCGAACAGGTCAGTTTTGGCATAGCCGAATTTGTTCAATTGCGCGTCAATGAAATGAATTCACAGACCGAAGCCTTTGTATCGCCTGCAGTGATGCATAACCTGACGGCAGTGATAGTAAGCAATTCTGTTGTGATCCGTGCAGTTGCATCGCCAGGCACTTCATTCCTAGCCGTGTGGCGCGAATGGCCCGATGGAAATTGGTCGGCAGAACCTATGGCACTCGACTTCCCTTCTGCGCCTTGGAATGAGATCTCAATTCTTGCAGCCATTACACCAATATCACCCACGAGCACCATTGAATACAACGTACTCTCCAACGACGAATGGCTGGCGGACCAGAACGGTGGATGTCCCACACGCTTCATCCACCGAGAATGGAGCTCGAGCGGACTTACCATCAACGAACTTCAGTCGGGCGGAAATCCACTGATTACGGATGAGTTTGGTGAAGCCGATGACTGGATTGAATTATACAATGGCGGCGGCTCTGCCATTTATTTAGGGGATAAGTTCATCACCGATGGCCCCAACAATTGGAACAAATGGAGAATGCCCAACATCACTCTTGAGCCAGGTAACTTTCTGCTCCTTTGGGCAGATGATGATCCCGAACAGGGAGTTTTTCACCTCGGCTTCAAGCTCAATGTGATGGGCGAATCTGTTCAACTTACTGAAGTCGTGCAGCGAGCACCCAAAGTAATTGATCGAATCGCTGTGCCCGAGCTCACCGAAGGTGCTTCTCTCGGAAGAGAAGTCGACGGACTAACGCCATGGATCTTTTTTGATGTCCCCACTCCTAATATGTCCAACCAATTTGTTTCGGTGTCCAATCATACAGAGGTTGATTTTTCAATTTATCCCAATCCGAGTTCTGGCCTAATCCAATTCAGTAAACCCATCACAGGCGAAATTCTCGATCTCTCGGGTAGAAAAGCGTGTTCTTTCCCAACCACGACTTCACTTGATCTGACAGGACTTTCCTCAGGAGTATATATGCTTCGCTCAGGAACCATTGCGCTCCGGTTTATCATCCGATAGAAGTTCGACATCAAACTCATTTTTTTCTCCCGTATAAAATATTCTGGTGTCTCCGGCGGTTATCTCATGCAAACCGATGCAAGGAAAAGTGGCGGCTTCCGGATGACACCCGGACAAAGGGAAACCTCAAAGGGAGAGGCAGGCAGTTCCAATTTCCGGAAATCAATCGTGGGAGCCGCCGCGCATCGGGCCTACAACCGACCGAGATGAACCACCTCGGTATGATTGCTCTCAGAATGCATGGCTTCAATCATGGAAGCATGTTCCGCTGTGACTAAAAATTCAATCTCACAGTTTTCTCCAAAATCGGTTCTCAACTTATCCATATCCGCTGCTTTAAGTGCCTTCATTACAACGGGCATACTCGAGTACGGGAAGCGAAGTAAATAGTGATCTTTCACAGGTTTTAAGATCACCTCACCCGCATCGATAGCCATGCGCGAAGAGGTTTTATATGCATCAATCAAACCGCCTGTCCCCAACTTGGTTCCACCAAAATAGCGCACTACCGCGATGAGCACATTGGTGAGATCATCTGATTGAATCTGTCCAAAAATGGGTTTTCCAGCAGTACCAGAGGGCTCTCCATCATCGTTGAGGCGATAGCGGTTTTTATCCCAACCCAATCGCCAGGCATAACACACATGATTTGCTTGATGGTGCTCTTTTCTCAGCCCTTCTAGAATTGACTTGATTTCCTCCTCTGAACTCACCGGATAGGCAAAGGCGAGGTGCTTACTGGCCATAACCCGATGAATAGCCTCTGATGGCCCTGCCAGAGTGCTATACGTGGCCAATGATTCAGGAAAGAGGATTGAGCGTAACGCAAAATACAGTGATTGAATTGGGATCGCGATCGTAGTACAATTTATCCAATGCTCCCAAAATATTCTTCGCACGGAAATAAGAGGTCTGCAATTGATTCTCTCCTTTGATCGACCACTGTATGGTGTAACTGCTTTCTGCGTCCTTGTAGTTTTTTACATATTCCAGCATCAACCGCAGCGTTTCTATTTTAGTAGACCCCTCGGAGATATGAAAAAGGAACGACTGATTATGACGAGGATTTGCCGTGATCAGCCGAAGGATCACGCGATTAGGCTCTTCGTCGAAGTTGTAAATAAGACTGTTTTGCCCCAATCCGATGTACGAAGCGATCTCCAACTGGAGATTCGCTATTTCTATGTTCTTATCTAATGTCATGCGATCCAATGTATCTGCAAAGCTACTTATCTAATCGTTGGAACTCTGAATTGTTGCTGAGGTATTCAGGCAACATGGATTTCAGCTTCGCCACGATCACCTCATTGTTTTGTGCATCAAACAAAGCGACCAACTCATCCACTTGTCCTTTCACCTCTTCAAACGCATACTCCCTCACTTGCGCAATGAGTATTCCGGGGTGATGTGTAGGCACAGCAGTTTCTTTATCGCTCAGCACTTCCTCATATAATTTCTCACCCGGACGAAGTCCAGTGAACTTGATAGTAATGTCTCTGTCAGGCTCAAAGCCCGACAAACGAATCATGTTTTTAGCCAGATCGACGATGCGCACACTCGCGCCCATGTTAAACGCATAGATCTCACCGCCCTTGCCCATCACGCCGGCCTCCAGCACCAATTGGACCGCTTCCGGAATGGTCATAAAAAAACGAGTGACCTCAGGATGAGTGACTGTTACTGGCCCACCTTCTTCAATTTGTTTTTTGAAAATAGGAATCACCGAGCCACTTGAGCCAAGTACGTTTCCAAACCGAGTGGTAATGAATTTTATATTCGAATTGGCCTGTCTGGCTTGCGCATACATTTCCGCCACACGTTTCGTAGCCCCCATTACGCTAGTGGGATTCACCGCTTTATCTGTGCTGATAAACACAAATGTTTCCACCTCAAATTCGTGGGCGAGATCCACCAAAATTCGCGTTCCCAGTACATTGGCCAATAAGGCCTCCGACGGATTATCCTCCATCAATGGAACGTGCTTGTATGCAGCGGCGTGATACACAATTTGCGGACGAAAATGATCCATAATTCGGCGCATGCGATCTTCCTGTCGAATATCGCCAATTATCAATTCGCACTTGGAAAGCATCCCCGTGCGCAACAATTCACCCTGCAACTCGAACAGAGGCGATTCCGCCTGGTCGAGAATGATGACCTGCGATGGCTCATAAGTCAATATCTGTCGCACGAGTTCACTTCCTATGCTACCGGCAGCGCCAGTAACAAGAACCTTTTTGTCCTTTAACTGGGCGCGTACGCCCTGACTATCCAATCGGATGCTCTCGCGTCCAAGCAAATCCTCGATGCGAATATCCCTGATCTGACGCACGCTGAGTTGTCCTCCAATCCACTGACGCACCGGCGGTACGTTCAGCACTTTGATTTCATATTTCAGCGCCTCATTGATCAGACTAGCCTTTTCTTCCGGCGACATAGAAGGCACAGCGAGTATGAGCTCATCCACTTTTCCAGAGGAAAAAAGATCTGACTTTTTGGAGGTATGATAGATGTCTGCACCCTCGAGCTTCTTTCCTGTTTTCCCTTTATCGCTATCTAGAAAGGCAATAACCTCCAGCCCTGATCGTGTATCTCTATCAATGGCTCGCTTAGTAATGAGTCCGCTCTCCCCTGCCCCTACAATTACTGCACGCCGGCGTACTTTGGAAGGAGTCTTCAGCTCGATGTAGAGCATTTTTATGGCAATACGTCCAACCACCATCGCAAACAAACTCAGCAAATACTCGAGAATAATAATCGAGTTGGGAATAAAAAACTGCTGATCCACCCAATGGTACTTCGCAAAATTACCGAGTATGAAAAAGATACTTCCAACAGTAAGCACAGTGAATATTCGCAGTGTATCCTGCGTGCTCGTATATCGAATAATTCCGGCATAAGTGCGTCCGATGAGAAACGAAAGTGCACGAACTGCCAGAAAAATAGGAAGGAAACGAATTGCAAGATCTATTTCTAATCCAGGAGGAGCAAATTCAAACCTCACCAGATAGGCTAGCACTAACGCGATGACGCAGGTAAGCAGATCAAGTGAAAAGATGATCCACCTCGGCGTATTTTTTAGTGGCAGCAGCAAAGGGTTGATTCAATTAAACGCGTTCGATCACCACGGCACTCGCGCCGCCACCGCCGTTGCAAATACCTGCTCCGCCTATGCGGGCATTGTTTTGCTTAAGCACATGGATCAGCGTAACAATGATACGGGCTCCGCTGCATCCCAGCGGATGTCCTAGTGAAACAGCTCCGCCATTCACGTTAACCTTGGTCGGATCGAGTCCCATCTTTTGGATGTTGACGATTCCTACAACCGAAAACGCTTCATTGAGCTCCACGTATTCGAGGTCCTTCATTTCAAGACCTGCTTTGGCCACTGCTTTTGGTAAGGCTAGTGAAGGAGTGGTGGTGAACCACTCAGGAGCTTGCTCGGCGTCAGCATAGCCAATCAACTTGGCCAATGGGGTAAGTCCAAGTTCGCGCATTTTCTCGCCGCTCATCAGCACCACTGCTGCGGCGCCATCGTTCATTGTCGAGGCATTGGCGGCGGTTACTGTTCCCTCTTTCGAAAAAACAGGCTTAAGCTGCGGGATTTTATCGAAACTCACATTCTTATATTCTTCATCTTCCGCAAAAAGGGTAACATCACCTTTGCGTCCTTTTATTTCGAGCGGAACAATCTCCTCCGTAAAACGACCTGCGGCCCATGCGGCAGCGGAGCGCTTATACGATTCAATCGCGAATTCATCTTGCTCCGCCCGGCTGATCGAACATTCGGTAGCGCACAAGTCTGCGGCATTTCCCATCGGATAATTGTGATACACATCAGTAAGACCATCCTTGGCGAGACCATCTACCATTGTCACATCGCCGTATTTGTTTCCCCAGCGAAGGTTCGGAGAGTAAAAAGGCACCTGACTCATATTCTCCATTCCGCCGGCTACGACAATATCGGTATCTCCAAGCAGGATACTTTGAGCACCCTGCATAATTGCTTTCATTCCGGAAGCACATACTTTATTCACGGTAGTGCAATGCACGGAGGCAGGCAATCCGGCAAACATGGCTGCTTGACGGGCGGGAGCTTGACCAACATTGGCCTGCAATACACAACCCATAAGAACTTCCTGAACCAATTCTGGCTTCAGTCCGATACGTTCAATGGCTCCCTTAATCACTGCAGCACCCAGACGGGTAGCAGACATAGAAGACAAACTGCCACCAAAACTTCCTATTGGCGTGCGAACTGCCGAAACGATAAAGACTTCTCTTTTGCTCATATCACATATCCATTTTAGGCGGCAAAGGTCGTTAAAACGAACGCTTCTTCCCCAATGCGAATAGTCATAGAAAGAGAAAGCCCCCAGACGTTTCCGGGGGCATTTCCTTAAACCTTAACCAAATTGGGTATTAACCAAAACCAAAACTTACTTAGAAGTTTCAGATAGATGCCGCGTTCATTTCAATCGCTGTGCCAAACGACACAATTGTTGCCTGCTAACTTTCGTTAAACCGACTTTTCTTAAACCACCTCTGTTTCGATCATCCCTTAGCGGTTCTCTTCAATTTGGAAAGCTTGATTAAGAAGGAATTAAAAAAAATCAGGAGATCGGTTGAAACCTTCGCTGAACAGTGCCCGTTGAAGAACACTGAAAACAATGCGGTTTGATATTCGGATTCGCCCCTATTCATTGCCACCCTGATGAATGAAAGTGAACCCATGAGCGGCTTCTTCTACTGTCCCTAACCTAACTTTAAACAGTATGCTAGAGTATTATAAGGCCGTGCTCGGAAATGTGACGTTTGATGCCATGCTATTCAGAAAAGAACTCCGTAAAGCCATGAGGCACCTTGTCGATGACGATAGGATGAAGCTGAGGGATTGGTTGAAGCAGAGCGGACTTGTGTAACATTGAAAAAGACTACATTACCTGAACGAGTGAGGCCATCCTGAGGAAGGGTGGCCTTCTTGCTTTTTATCCTTTTTCCTTCGTCTCATTCCGTGGTTTTGTTAGAAACTTGATGCGGCCGTGCGGCGAGCCTCAAGGGATTGGAACTAAAATTGACCTGTCTACCGTTCTATCCAGAACCAATGCACGCAATCTGAATGAAGTCCTTACCAACCATATTTTCCTTTCTCCTCGCCCTGATCACTCTTAATGCGCATTCTCAGCGCATTACTCAATTCGATCACGAGCCCCAAAAATTCATTGAACAACTCACCGAACTATTCGACGAGCAAAAAAAAGGTACGGGTAAGGACCTCATCGAACGGCAGTTTGCTCCAATCTGGATCGATGCCCCTGCCTACACCACTCAGCAGCAAGAGATGGTTTTTGAGACCCTCGATCTGATGCTCAAGAACAAGAACAAGGTGTTTCCCGATTTCGAAAACTACATCCTCTCTCTTCTCGCATTTCCCAAATCGGGAAAGTCCGACTTGGATTTCATGCAATGGCAAGAAGTAGTGATGCGCCTTATGTCTGACAAGAAAAACAAAAAGTTCATTTCAGAATTTTTGGAAACATCAGCCTCCTTGTTCACTGATCGCACGTTTTTCCGCAGCGATGCGGTGCAATGGGTCAGCAGCAGTCCGGGGTTCAAGTTCGTTTATGACAGTCTTCCCCACATAGATTTCCCCGCGCTCAACTTGAAATGCTATAGTAAAGGAGACAGTTCTGTTGTCTATCAAACTTCTGGTTCATACTATCCAACACTCGAGCGGTTTGACGGCAACGCGGGCCGAATCACCTGGGAACGTGCGGGATTCGATCCCACAAAAACCTATGCCGAGTTCGATCATTACTCCATCCGAATCAAAGGAAGCACATTCGTAATCGACAGTGTGGTGTTTCACAACGAATTTTTCGAAAAACCACTGATTGGCCAACTCACCGAAAAAGTGCTCGCCAATAAATCAGGCGACAACGCCACCTACCCTCGATTCGAATCCTACTTCAAGCGACTGCAGATTCAAAACATTGTACCCAATGTCGATTTCGATGGCGGATTCACGATGTCGGGTACCAAACTAGCCGGCTCGGGTACGGTGGAAGAACCTGCACTTCTGACATTCTACAGAGACTCGAAGAAATTCCTTGTGGCGCGAAGCCTTGCCTTTGACATCAAGCCAGACCGCATTGTATCCGGTCACAGTTCAGCCACATTTTACGTTGAAAGTGACAGTATTACGCATCCTGATCTGAACCTCTCCTTCGATAAAAAAACGCGTCAGTTGGTGTTGCTCCGAACAGAAGACGGCGTGTCCAAATCACCTTTTCAGAATACCTATCACAACATTGATATGTATTTTGAAGCCCTATATTGGAACATTGATGATCCGCTTATAAAAATGGGCGCCATCACGGGCAATACGCAGCATAGCGGAGCTTTCGAATCCAACACCTATTTCAAGAAAAAACGCTACGACGCAATGATGGGCATCAGTATGACCCATCCACTTTATGAGATTAAGAAGTACGTGGAGGACAGCAAGCTCGAATCGTTTTATGCCAAGGATTTGGCGATTGCCACACGGGCCAGCGAAGAGCAGTGGAATTTGGTGCTCATCGACCTGAACAACAAAGGCTTTCTGGAATACGATCTCAACAATCACTTCGTAACCGTTCGACCTAAGCTTTACGCCTACATCGAAAACAATATTGGCAAACGTGACTACGATGTAATTCAATTCAACAGCGAAGTTCCCGGTGGACAAAACGCACAACTCAGTCTACTGAATTACGATCTGCTCGTAAAAGGGGTGGATAATTTCCAACTGAGCGATTCACAGAAGGTGAGCATATACCCCACCAACGGAGAAGTGATTTTACGGAAAAACAGAAACTTCACATTTGGAGGCCGCGTGTTCGCAGGAAATTTTGAGTTTCTGGGAACAGAGTATTCTTTCTCCTATCAGGACTTCCGACTGGATCTGCTCAAAGTGGATTCGTGTCGCATCTACGTAGAAGACGAGTCACTCGGCAAAGACAATATGGGCAAATACCAAAAACGCAGAGTGCAAAGCGTACTTCAGGATATTGCCGGGAATATTCGCATCGACTCTCCCACCAATAAAGGAGGCTTTCACAGCTATGCCTATCCGCAGTTCCCTATTTTTACCTGCACCAAAACGTCGTACGTGTATTGGGAAGACCCTCGCATTCAAAAGGGTGTCTATAAAGAGAGTGGATTCTATTATCAGGTGCAGCCATTTACAATTGACTCGCTAGACAACTTCACCAAGGAAGATTTGAAATTCAACGGAACCCTCGTCAGTGGAATTTTCCCCGATATCGAAGAGCCGCTGGTGCTTATGGAAGACTACTCGCTCGGTTTTAAGCGAAGCACTGGGGCAGCCGGATTGCCGGCCTACGCGGGTAAGTCGAAGGTGGTAGCTGATCTCAAGCTTGACTTCGCCGGATTAAAGGGATCGGGCGATCTGGAGTACCTCACAGCCAAAGCAAGCTCAGATGAATTTACCTTCTTGCCGGAAGCTACACTGGGCCGTACAAGATCGTTTACCAACCGCGAACAAAGTGGAAAAGTAGAAATACCAAAGGCATCTTGCGACATTACTGATTTGGCCTATTACCCTACGAAAGATCAACTCGATGTAACGTCAATTGATACACCGATCGACTTCTTTGAGAAAGATGCGACACTAGATGGCACCTTGCGCCTGAAACCCACCGGAATGATAGGCGAAGGATCGATGGCCTTCGATGGTGCCAAGCTTTCCTCGGAAGGATTTGCCTATAACCGCCGTCGCATTCTTGCCGACAAATCAGCTTTCGAATTGGCAGGTATGGGCGACAGCGAAGGACTTGGTTTGGCATTCAAAACAGATGACGTAAATGCCAATGTTGATTTTGATAAACGTCAGGGTGTATTCAAGAGCAATACCGGTGAAACCAAGATCGACTTCCCTGTCAATCAGTACATCTGCTTCATGGATCAATTTACCTGGTATATGGACAAGGCCGAGCTCGATCTTTCTTCCTCCCGCAAAGCCTCAGATGACCTCGTGATCGACACAGGCGAAGAGGAGAAACGCTCGAATTTCTTCTCTGTCGCCCAAGGACAAGATTCGCTCAACTTCCTTTCTTCTCGGGCAAAATATGATCTGAGAAAGAGTCTGATCACCTGTCAGAAAATCGATTACATCCTTGTAGCCGATTCGAAAATTTCTCCCGATAGTGGGAAGGTAGTGATTGAGAAGTATGCCAATATGCGTCAGTTGGAACGTGCGCGTATTCTGAGTAACTACGTGACTCAATACCACAAAATGTTCAATTGCGATCTGAAGATTGAAGGACGTAAGAGATACGCTGGAAAGGGCGACATCGCCTACTTGGATGAGAATAAACTGGAACAGATCATTCGCTTCGAAGAGATACGTGTTGATACTTCGCTGCAAACAATTGGCAAAGGAGGAATCAAAGCAGAGGATCAGTTTTTTCTTTCCCCGGCATTTGAATACTACGGCAAGTTTAATATGCAAGCCAATAACCCATTCCTGACCTTCGAAGGTGGTGTTCGCATCTTGCACAATTGTGCTTCGCTTGAGCGGACCTACTTCAAGTTCACTTCTGAAATTAATCCACTGGACATTTATATACCCGTGGATTCGGCCATGCGCGACATGGATATGAGCAAACTGGGAGCAGGTGTAATGGTAACGCCTAATAGTCCGATGGATGTGTATCCGGCGTTCCTTAGCAACCGCCTCGACAAAGACGACCGCGGACTTATTGAGGCCTTTGGATTTCTGTATTATGACAAACTCACCAAGCGGTATATGATCGGTGAGAAAGAAAAAATCAAGCAGCCGCGCATGCCGGGTAATCTTGTCACAATAGGCGCAGAAAGCTGCGAAATCAAAAGCGATGGACGAATGGATTTCAACGCGGATTTCGGGTTAGTAAAAGTGACCAACGTGTCTGAAATCAGCTACAAAACGGATAAGAATGAGCTCAGCGCGCAAGGCGTTTGTCTCATCAACTTCCCCTTTGACGAGGGAGCGCTTAAGCGGATTTTTGATCAGGTAGAGCAATTCCCGAACCTTACCCCTGTGGATGTTACGAAAACGAAGTACGAGAAAGGTCTGGTTGAACTTTTAGGAATTGAAAAATCGGATAAATTGATTTCCGAATTGAACCTGGCTGGCCAACTCAAACGTGTACCTGATGAACTGCAAAGCACCTTCTATTTCGCAGATGTGAAATGGAGCTGGGATCCGGTGGATGAAGTATTCCACACAGTTGGGCCGTTGGGTATTGCCAGCATGGACAAAAAGCAATTGTTCCGTTATGTCAATGGGAAGATTGAAATTGAGAAACGTCGGAGCGCGGATGTGCTCAGGGTGTATCTCGAACTTGATCCTGGATCATGGTATTACTTCGAATATAAGCTTGGTATCATGAGCGTAGTGAGCTCTGACAAAGATTTCCTCACTATCATTACAGAGGTAAAAGACGACAAGCGGAAGTTTGAAGAGAAGAACGTGAAGTACACCTATCAATTGGTGACCTCACGCAAGAAGCGCGATGACTTCGTGTCCAAATATCCCGATCTGAACTAACCGTAGAATACCTCGCTCATTCCACTCATTTTATGCACGGTGAAACCCACCGTGCATTTTTTTTGAAACCTTTTAGAACTGGGATCGTTACAAGTAACACCTAACTTATTCCGATGACACCTATTCAACATCAACAGATTGCTGCTCTTATGGAGCGCCTTGCTAACATTCAATTGCGAATGGCCACTGTAAAAAACGTATTCCCCAACCATTATATGGAACTCCGCCACAGCTACAACCAGATGCTCTTGGAAGCTCGCGCGGCACAAGTCGTTCCGCCCTGGATGTTGGGCTGACAAGCTTACTGATTAATTAGAAATATGGGAGTGAATAAAAGGTCGTTCGATGAGCGGCCTTTTGTGTTTCTTCAAATGCACTCACGGCGCTTAGATGCCGGAACAAAAATCTGAGTGAAGCCGCACACAAACTGATCCCATGTGTCAAATTCCTCTTGATACAAAATACCTACTCCTTGCGTATACGGTGACTGCTGTGTGGTGATCGTTCGAAAGTCATTGCTCTCATTGTACACCACCAATCGGAGTTTTCCTTCCGTGGTAATTTTATATTCTATTCGAATATCACCTATATAATTGGTTGGATTCTGATTGGCTTCATTGCCCCTGCTCACCCCAAAGTTACCGCTGATGGCGAGACGCTCATTGAAGAGCTGTGTGCTCAACGCCAATGCAATCTCCTCATTGCTGATATCATCCCCAGCGCGGTAGTTGAAGCCTAAATTAAAGTCGTCGCTGATCTGACTCAGCCAATTCGAAATTTGACTTGATAACAATTCACTGCTATTCTCAGCAAGTGCATTTCCCGATGTTCCCCTATCGGAAGTGATATTAGGAGGAGTCACAAAGCGCCGCAACACGAGCAGTGAAAATGCTTGTCGGTTCCGTTCCTGTTCCGTATTAATGATGCTTTCCACCCGCGACCGAGTTATATCATCCACAGTAGGAAGACGAATGTCGAAACTGATTCCGGGGTTAAGCATTCTTCCAGTAAGATTCATTACAAGATCCACCGGTACTCGCAGTCCTGTTTGTCCTGTAGCATCCGGCATGAGGTCGTACAGGGAGGCGTTCACCCTATAGATTGCTTTCAAATTAAGGTCACCCGCAAACGGATCGCCGTACCACGCAATCGTCCCCCCCGGCTTTACAGTGAATTCTTTGTTTAGTAGGTTTTTGAGTGTAAATAGATAATCACCACTCACGAGTTCCACCGTACCATACATATTGAAAGTCGATAGATTAGTGATTTCCATGTTGATGTGCCCACTGCCTCTGCCTTTCATGACGTCGCCCACCGCTTCGTCGAATATGATTTGAAACTCCGCGTCAGGAGTGATGTCCAATTCAAACGTCATGGAGATACCAGAAAGATCAAGCTCCTGTTCTACCTCTTCTTGTTCCGAATCAATAAATCGAATGAACGAAGAAAAAGTTTGTTCCTCCGAAGAAGTCATGGGCATGGACACCTTGGTGCCTCTTTCGGTCCTCATCTTAATATCGAATTCAATGTGCTCGTCATAGCCATAGATGTGAACCGAGCCAGAGGCATACGCCTTTCCGTAATACAATGAATTCATTTCTTCCGTGGTATTCATCGTTAGAAATGGCTTTACCACGTCAAGTACCAAATCGTAACTCCATGAGTCAAAATTGGTGTGAATGAGCTGACCAGTCAAGAAGCCAGGTGAACCTTCGGTATCCGTAATACCGATATAGTCGAAGGTGAACATGTCCGGATAAATTCCAATCTTCTGTAGGACACGAAACGAGCAATTGAGATAGGGTACGTACACCCAGGCGTCGCGCAACATTGCCACACCTTCTAATTGAGGCGCTTCTAAAGTGCCCGTGATCGCAATGGTGCCTGTGGCGAAGCCTTTTATCCCAAGTATTTCCTTATCGAGAAATGCTCCGATAAACGAGAGATCCAGATCGCTCACTGTGGCAACCAAATCGAGTGGACTTACCTTATCCGAAGGAGTATAGTACCCAGCAAAGTGAAGTGGATTGAGCTTTTCCTTTTCGATGTCTCCACTGATTTGGAGTCGTTTCAACGCATTGTCCCAGGTCGTTTCTACGCGCACATCGCCCAAGTTGTAGTCATTGATCTGAAACCCGAGTAGGAGCAAATCATTATTGGAAATAAATGATTCATAGACATCGCTCACCGAGGAAGAACCTGTGAGCGTGCCGCCCAATTGCGTGTCTTCTCCTAAAAATGGGTTTACCACCGCTAGATCAAATGCGAATAGATCCACGAAAATCTCGTCCGTTGGATTACGAGATACGATGCCGTGTACATCCATCTGCTGCAATCCATTGCGCACTTGAAAGAAAGGTACCTCGAAGCGTGAACTGTCCATCATCACTAGGCTACCCGGAATAATATTCCATGTATCCTTATTGACTCGAATAGAACTTTCGCCGAGAAGAATATCGAAATTTTCGCTACCACGCACAGTCAATTTTCCTTTCATATCACCTTGATGCTTGGATTCGGCAGTGCCCCATACGATATCGGTGTACACTGAATCAACTTCGGTGTGTGCATCCAATGCGAATTCCGGAAAACGCATTCCTTTCCCAGCAAGAAACTCATCTGCCGTAAGTGTCACGTATACCGATTCATCGGGGCGGCGGGCATCAATCACAAGTCCGTTGAAACGTAAATCCTGATAGCTGATACTATCGGAAACTACACTGGCAGTCAAGCTAGAAGTGGGCTCATCGAGAAGCAATGAAATCCGCGTTCCAGGAGCAATGTCCAAGTCAGGAACAAATATGTCTGAGAAATAAGAGAAGTCCAGGACGTCCAGTCGGAGGGAAAACGATTGTGGGGAATGCACACGAATTGCTGGCTCATAACTGGGAACCACATTAGCCGCAATTTTCTTAAACGAAGGCATGAGATCCTTGAGGTTATACTGACCTTCAATATATCCAGTGGCCACGTCAGAATCCAAAGTGATTCGGGGATTATTACCTTGCACAGCGCCTATTTCCAGTCGATTGAGCGCATATTCTCTCGTTTGAGAGCAATAAATCAAATCGGTTACACTCAGATTTCCCACAAAATCATTGGGATCAAATCCAATGCTATTGACTACGATGGTGCCTGATAGAGCGCTGTATGGAAAGTCTGGAAGCAGTCCCAATGCTTTGAGATCCATGTGAAAGATGTCCGCAGTGAACTTAAGTTCCGGTTTTTCATTTTGAAAATTGACCTGACCGATAAAGTCTACAATCAGGTGAGGATCGTCGATCTGACAAACTCCATCAAAGAATCGCTTACGCATGGTGCCATCCGCACGGATGTTGACAAACGTATAGTCATTTATTGTAATACTGTTGATCACGCCATCCAAGGTGGCGTCCATGCGATCAAGTGAAAGTCCACTGCCGTCGATTTTAAGTTCCGTGGTCAGTTCGCCGAGTATAGGATCATCCACAAACTTGCCCAAATCGAATCGATCGGCTCCGAAAGTCCCGACGTAGATGTAGTCGCCGAGTTTTGGATCTTCCTTAAGTGCAATGTCGCTTTGGATACTTCCAATGTCGGTGTTGAGATTTCCAAAGGCCACAAAGTCATTGATAAAGCCAGTGAAATTTCCCGTAAAACGCATGCTTCCAAGAGTAGATAGGTTTTCGGGAACGTCCAATGTCTTGCCTTCTGCGAAAGGTGGAAGAGGTATTCGTTCGAGTTCTGCTTTATTCGAAATCAATTCTGTCACGTCACACGTGATAAACGTTTCATCGATTTCGGGTAGTCCATCCATGTGGAATCCACCTCTGAACCACGAGTTCGTATCAAACTTTAGATAAATATCTTTTCCCTTCAAGTTGGACACTTTCCCTTTGAATTTGCCTGATACCACCACCGATTTTTGAATGCCCCGAAGCGACGATGTAAAATAGCCGATGTCACCAAGTTCAAGCACAGATTCTCTCAGGATATGATTCATGCCCACCTTTCGTTCGAAGTCGTCGAGGTCATCAATCGACTCCAGTTGAAAGGAAAGATCACCACGAACCGCGGAGTGATTGGTGGCGATGCTTGCTCCAGTTAGTTTCACTTCACCGGGCAATACGCTCAATCCAGCTCGAAATCCTTTCAATTCAAATCCGCTTTTTTCGATAAATGAGAGGTCATTCAGGTAAGCATTGATATCGTCGCCTTTTGAAGTCAGGTGCTCTACATCTAGAAAAATGGAGTCCATGTATAGGTGATTCCAATCAAGCCCACCGCGTGCTTCGCGATTTTCGTTGATGTAGTTGAATCTTCCATTGCGAATGCGCAAATCGGTGAGTCTAATTTCGGAGGATGTTGCGGTAGTGTCTTTGGAAGTACCCGATAGGTAGTCGAGCAAAAAAGCCATGTTCAGATTTTTCTCCCCGTCATACCTCATTAAATTGAAATAAGGAGATTGAAGCTCGGCGTGCTTGATGGTAATGTCACCCGTGACGCGGTTGAAGGAATAATTTCTCAGTCTCACTGATGGCGCAAAAAGCAGCGTGTCGCGGTGAAGATCTTCGATGTAAAGGCCGTTGATGACCATGCGAGCCCAAAGGTCAATTTCCACACTTTGAACCCTCACCACTGTGCCGAGGTCACGCGACAAACGATCGGTGATAGCGTTCACCAGATAGGTTTGAACAGAGGATTGACGGACCGCAAAGAATACGCCGAAGACCAGTACCAAAAAGGCAATGATCAAACCACGTAACCATTTGAATATCCGTTTGCGCATACTTCTTCTAGATCGGCAAAATACGGGTAGCAGTGACACGAAAAGAGTGCCACTAACATTGATTTAAACAACGGAACTAGAATAAAGGTCAGGCTGACAACCTAATGCATTACAATGGAGCGAAGGATCACCACGGAACCATTGTCCAGCATGAGATTCAGAATATACACCCCAGCAGGCCAATCACTGGTTCGAAGAATTGAACTGGAGTTGCACTTTTCACGGCTTTCAATGCGTTCTCCGGAGGCTGAAAACACCGTACAGTGCCACTGCAATCCCAGAGGAGCCACAAACCCCAACTCCCCATACAGCGAAGGATTGGGGTGGACCTGAATGGAATGACCTGAGATCTCTGCAACGCCAGCTACGAAATCAATCTCAAAAGTAAATACAATAGAGCAGCCGTTGGCATCGATCACTTCCACTTCATACACTCCAGCGGGCAAATCTGAAAGGGTATTGCCTCCTTCGCCTATGGCGCTCCAAACTATCGAATACGGTGGAGTTCCTCCCCCAATCGTGAGAGTGGCAGTGCCGCCCGCACCATTTTCAAAAAAGGGAGTTACTTCTAAAGTGCCTATCAATTGTAATGGGGCTTCCACCGAGAAGTCCACTGCCCCAGCGCACTCCTGTGCATCGGTAAACATCACTTCATAAAATCCCGAAGCTAGCGCGGAAGAGTCCAGCCCTGCCCAGTCAATGACATAAGGCGGTGAGCCGCCCGAAATGGCAATACTCACACCACCTGAATCCAAGGCGCATAGCGGCATCTCGACTTCCGAAATGGCCAGCAAAGAGTCCGGCGAAGTGAGCGTGAA
>Ga0105049_10002228_pt1 | contig 22879 bp, 11 predicted proteins | sample MAT06_FD_78087 | JGI IMG/M metagenome (GOLD analysis project Ga0105049, IMG submission 78087) | Freshwater microbial communities from Lake Fryxell liftoff mats and glacier meltwater in Antarctica - MAT-06 | ecosystem: Environmental > Aquatic > Freshwater > Ice > Liftoff microbial mat | place...
ACAGCTGCAAGCCCACACTCGGCTTCACGTACGCCGCTTCGCCGAGCAGACGCGGATCGATGCGGTCCGGCCCCATGTACACCGGCTTGTCGATACCGTTGGCCATGTACCCTTCCACCAGACGACGCTCCTCGCCGGCGCGCGCCATCTGGTCGCCCTTCTCGGGGTAGCGACGGCCTTCGGCGAACGTATTGATGAACGTGTTGAACCCCTCGTCCTGCCACATGTAGGCGCGCTCGTTGCTGCCGACAATCATCGGGAACCACATATGCCCGATCTCATGCGTCACCACGTTGTACAGGTCGTACACGTCCTGACTCTTGTTCTCCATCGCGACCATGGGATACTCCATCCCGCTGATCGGTCCTTCAATCGCGGAAATCTGCGGCCACGGATACATGAACCAGCGCTCCGAGTACTCCATGATCGACATACGCGACTGATCGGCCGCGTCATGCCAGTTCACCGCCGCGCTCGGCCGATAGTACGCGTACGCCATGATCCCCTTCCAACTCGTCGCATCCCACTGAAAATCCGGCGACGCGGCCCAAACCGCATCACGCACGTTCTTCGCAGCAAACTTCCACGTCATCGTGCCGGTGGTACGCGCGCGTGCTGAACCGCGCTTCAGCTCGTCGGCCGTGATCAGGCGAACAACCGTGTCCGATTTGGCCGCGATCGTGTGACGGGCGACCTGGGTGGCCGTCAACACTTCCTTCGCATTCTGCAGGGCGCCAGTCGACGCCACGATGTATCCCGCGGGCACCGTGATCGCGAGCGAGTAGTCGCCGTAGTCGAGATAGAATTCGCCCTGCCCCAGATACGGCTCGATGTTCCAGCCGCGCACGTCATCGTATACCGCAACCCGCGGGTACCACTGGGCAATCTCGAAGAGTGCACCATCGCGACCCATCCGATCGGCGCCGTGCTCCGGGACGAGAAAACTCCACGCCACATCGAGGGTTGCAGCCTTGCCCGGCGCTAACGGCTCAGCGAGATCGACCTTCAATAGGGTTTCGTTGTCGCGACGTTTGAGCGCGGCACGCCGCGCGGGCTTGCCGGCCACGGCTGTGCCGAACACCTGATCGAAACGCGTGAACTTGTAGCCGCCTTCGAACCCGCGCGCACCAAAGCGCGAGTCCTCGGGAAAGACGAACGAGTTGAGGGTGTTCGCCTTGAACGCGTTCTGCTCCGTCTGCAACCAGATAAACCGCAACGTGTCGGGCGAGTTATTCGTGTAGCGCAGCGTCATCTCACCAGAGACGGTCTTGGCCGCGGTGTCGAGCGTTGCCGCGAGCGCGTAGTCGGCGCGATTCTGCCAATACCGGACCCCCGGTGCACCGCTGCCGGCGCGCATCTCGTTGGCTGTAGGCAACACCAGCGGTGCGAAAATCGATGTGTCGGTGACCGCGCGCGGGCGCTGCGGTGTGACCTGAATCGGCGGCCGCTGTTCCTGCGCAGACAGCGACAACGGGAGCAAGGAAATGGCCGTCAGCGCCGCAGCCACGAGTGACGTGACCTGGCGGCGATTCCCAACGGAAAATTGGCGAACGGAAAGACGCGACATGTCGTGCACGCCCTGAGAGCGAAAGGGTGGATGGAACAGAAGACAACAGAAGTTTAATGAACGCTGGCGCAGGGAGCCCCGTTCACTCAGCTTTGGCGGATGCCTGCAACACCGTTCATACCGTTTCATGCCACGCCGGTGTTCCCGCGCGGCTTCCGCTGCGCCAGCCGAAACGTCGGTCTCAAGCCAACGGCACGCGACCTGACGCTCTTTGCGAGCGAGGTCGACGCGGCCGCGGCCGCCGTCTTTACGCGCAATCACTTTCCGGGCGCGCCCATCATACTCGGCCGGGAAACGATCAAGAGCGGACGATTGCGTGCGATCGTGGCCAACAGCAAGGTGAGTAACGTGGCGACCGGCGTTCAGGGCGTGGCAAATGCGCGACGTATGGCCGCCGCTGCCGCGCAGGAACTCGGCACCACTGCAGATCGTGTCTTGGTGAGTTCGACCGGTGTGATCGGTGTGCCGCTCCCAATCGAAAAGATCGAACGGGGGATCGCCGGTATGACGTCGGAGCTGCAGGACGATCCGATGGTTGGTGCGCAAGGCATCATGACGACGGACACACATCCCAAGGCATTATCTGCTTCGGTCGGCAACGCAACCATTACATGGGTTGCCAAGGGCAGCGGTATGATCGAACCCAACATGGCGACCATGCTCGCGTACATCTTCACCGACGCCGAGTTCGACGCCACCACCCTTGATGCGATGCTGCGCCGAGCCGTGCGGAGTTCGTTCAATGTGCTGAGTGTGGATACGGATACGAGCACGTCGGACACGTGCGTCATTCTCGCGAACGGTATGGCGGGCGCTGTTGACGCTGACGCGTTTTACGAAACGTTGCGTGCGGGCTGCGTGCGCATGACCGAGATCCTCGCGCGCGATGGCGAGGGCGCAACACGCATGATCCGCGTGAACGTGAGCGGCGCATTGAACGACACCGAGGCACACATTGTCGCCAAGTCGATCGTCAATTCACCACTCGTGAAAACCATGGTGCACGGCGCCGATCCAAACGTCGGCCGCTTGCTCATGGCCATTGGCAAGTGCTTCACCTGTACCATCGTGCCGACGAGTACTGACGCCTCCATCAACGGCTTTCAGGTGGTGCGCGGCGGCGAACGGCTCGACTTCGACGACGACGTAGTCCGCGAAACGCTATCACGCGAGGTGGTCGATCTGGACGTGTCACTCGGCGTCGGCACTGGTGCTGCGCTGGTGTACGGTTGCGATCTCACGAACGGTTACGTCGAAGAGAACGCGGCGTACTACTCGAGCTGAGGTGCTGCTAACGCTCGCGGAGGCACGGCGCATAGTGCCGACATGACGCACGACTCACTCCGCCGTCATGTCGTAGGCCAGATCGTAGAGCATCACGTCCACCAGTGCGATGAACGTTTGAAGGAAGAGCATTGCGGTGAAGGCCACACTTCCTGTCAACGCAACCAGGAAAATGTTCCGGACCCCGAAAAGCCGCAGCAACCCGTACTGTGCAAGCATCGCCAGCGTCGGCGCAACGAAGAAGCCTACGAGTTGCGCCACCACCATCGTTGCCAGCGCACCCTTGGGCAGCACGTCTGCCATCCGCCCGAGCCGCTCCTCGCCGACTCGAACGCCAGCGTGGCGAAACAGATCGATGAATGTCAGCATCGCGCGAATGCTCTGCCCCTTCGTACGTCGCGCGTTCGACAGGTAGCGCGACATCGACGCAGTCACCCACGCGGCCACGAGCCGCACAGCGGGCGCGTCGTGCCCCACGACAGCAATCGCTGCGCCTCGCCACGTGATTGCCGCGAACGGTCGGTGCTTCACGTCTTCGAATGTCGCGGCGATGCTCGCCATGGCCATCGGTCCGCTCACAATAACCGAAAACGAAATCAGCATCATCCAGATCAGTGGCACCTTCCACAGCAGCGCACCGATTATCGTGGCGGCGACGCCTGGCAACGCGAAGCATGCGCCCAGTCTCGCCAACTCGGGAAGACGTTCCGCGAAGATGACGAGCGCACGCCGCATACTCTCGCTGAACCCCATGGAATGCGCGCGTAGTGCTGACGCGAACGCCAGCGCAGACTGAAATCGCTGGTCCGGCTCCTTCGACAACGCTCGGCGAACTACCTGATCCACGCCAGCTCCAATTCCCGAGTCAGCGGTGAACGCCGGGACCTCCGCAACGAAGTGCGCGCGCAGCAGCTCGACCGTCGACCCGCGGAACGGCAGTTCGCCGGCGAGCAGCTGATAGACCACGATGCCGAGGCTGTAGATGTCACTGCGCGCATCGACCGCATCACCGACACACTGCTCCGGAGACATATATGCCGGCGTTCCGATCGACTCGCCGACCTGTGTCGACGTGTTGTCCGCTTCACGCGAATTGCTGAGAGAAATCTCTGGCACAACCGGCACAGACTGTCGCGCTACCAGTCCGTCATCGCGCAGCTTGGCGATTCCGAAGTCCAGCAGCGTCACCCGAAAGCCACCGCGATCATCGGGCGAGAGCCAGATGTTGGCCGGCTTGAGATCCCGGTGCACAACGCCAATCACATGCGCCGCCGTGAGCGCAGACGCCACCTGCTCAACGATGTCGACGACTTGTCGGAGTGGAATTCTCCGACGCTCGTGCAGCACGTCCTCCAGCGTCTGCCCGTGTAGCTGTTCCATCACCAGGTAGGCGATGTCGCTCCCAGCAACCGCAGCGATGCCGAAGTCCGTCACGTTTACGACATTCGGATGCTGGATGGCTCCGGCCGCGCGCGCCTCACGCTGGAATCGATCGGCTGCTGTCGGTTCAGACAGCAGCTCGGGACGCACAATCTTGAGCGCCACATTGCGACCGATGCCGATGTGTTCGGCGAGATACACCGCGCCCATTCCGCCTTCACCAAGACTCCGACCGACGCGGTACTTGCCGTCAATGACCATGCCGGTCAGCGATTCCATCACGCGCAACTCACGCGAGATCGAAACGATCGAGATTCATCACTTTGGTCCACGCCGCCACGAACGCATGCACGAACGGCTCCTTCGAATCGTCCTGCGCATACACCTCGGCGAGTGCACGCAGCTGAGAGTTCGACCCAAAGATCAGATCGACCCGCGTCGCACTCCACTTCACGTCACCCGTGACGCGATCGAGACCCTCAAACACGTCCTTGGAATCAGACATCGCTTTCCACGTCGTGCCCATGTCGAGCAGGTTCACGAAGAAGTCGTTCGTGAGCGTCTCCGGACGGTTTGTGAAGACACCATGCCGTGACTGGCCGTAGTTGGCGTTCAACGTGCGCATACCACCAACCAGCACGGTCATTTCAGGCGCCGTCAGCGTGAGCAACTGCGACTTGTCGATGAGCAGTTCTTCCGCCGACGCCGTGTACGCGCCCTTCTGGTAGTTGCGGAACCCGTCGGCGATCGGCTCAAGGAAGGCATACGAGTGTGCATCCGTCTGCTCTTCCGATGCATCCATGCGCCCAGGGGTGAACGGGACCGCCACAGCGAATCCAGCGGCCTTGGCCGCCTGCTCGACCGCGGCTGATCCGCCAAGCACGATCAGGTCGGCGATCGACACCTTCTTCCCGCCGGTCTGCGCGTCGTTGAACGCTTTCTGGATGGTCTCAAAAATGTCGAGCGCGCGCGTCAACTTGGCCGGCTGGTTGACTTCCCAATTTTTTGCGGGCGCGAGCCGAATGCGCGCGCCGTTTGCGCCGCCGCGCTTGTCTGAGCCGCGGAACGTCGACGCTGACGCCCACGCCGTCGACACCAGCTGCGAGACGGACAACCCTGACGCGAGGATGCGTCCCTTCAATGCTTCGATGTCCTGCGCATCGATGAGTGCATGGTCGACGGAGGGAATCGGATCCTGCCAGATCAGCTCTTCCTGTGGTGCCAGCGCGCCCAGGTAGCGCGTGCGCGGGCCCATGTCCCGGTGGGTGAGCTTGAACCACGCGCGCCCAAATGCGTCGGCGAGTTGGTCCGGGTTCTCGTGGTACCGCTTGGAGATCGGCAGGTAGATCGGGTCCATCCGCAGCGCGAGATCCGACGTGAGCATCATCGGAGCGTTCGTTTTGGTCGGATCGTGTGCGTCAACGACCGTTGTCGCGGCAGCGGGGTCTGTCGGCGTCCACTGATGCGCGCCGGCCGGGCTCTTGGTGAGCTTCCATTCGTAGCCAAAGAGCGTGTCGAAATACCCGTTGTCCCACGTCGTCGGGTTTGGCTTCCACGCGCCTTCGAGGCCGCTGGTGATGGCGTCCGCCCCTTTGCCGCTCTGGAAACTACTGATCCAGCCAAATCCCTGCACCTCGATTCCGGCGCTCTCGGGCTCAGCTCCCACGTGCGCGGTATTTCCCGCGCCGTGCGACTTGCCAAAGGTGTGACCGCCGGCGATGAGGGCGACCGTTTCCTCGTCGTCCATGGCCATGCGCGCAAACGTTTCGCGAATGTCCCGAGCGGAGGCGAGCGGATCAGGGTGACCGTTCGGGCCTTCGGGATTCACGTAGATGAGTCCCATCTGCACAGCAGCCAGCGGCGTCTCAAGCTCGCGATCGCCGCTGTAGCGCTTGTCACCCAGCCACTCGGCCTCAGGGCCCCAGTAAATGTCGGCTTCGGGCTCAAACACATCTGCTCGGCCGCCGGCAAAACCGAAGATCTTGAACCCCATCGACTCCATCCCACAGTCGGCGGCGAAGATCATGAGGTCGGACCACGAAATCTTGTTGCCGTACTTCTGCTTGATGGGCCACAGCAACCGACGCGCCTTGTCGAGATTCCCGTTGTCGGGCCAGCTGTTGAGCGGCGCGAAGCGCTGCGTCCCGGAGGACGAGCCACCGCGACCGTCGGCGGTGCGATACGTGCCGGCGCTGTGCCACGCCATGCGCACAAGCAGAGGGCCGTAGTGGCCGAAGTCGGCGGGCCACCAATCCTGCGACGTCGTCATCAGCGCGACGAGGTCCTGCTTCAGTGCCTCGAGGTCCAGCTTCTTGAATTCGTCCGAATAGTTGAACGTTGCGCCCATGGGGCTGGACAGCGCCGACTGCTGGTGCAAAATGCCGAGGTTGAGCTGTTTCGGCCACCAATCCCGGTTGGAAGACCCCCCTGCAACCGTCATACGTGCCCCGTGCATGACCGGGCATTGGCCCCCTGCCGCTCCGCCGCTTTCGTCCATCTATCGCTCCGATCGTATCTTCGTTGATTGAACTGCGTCGCTAACTGGCCCTGAGAAATTTACTTACTGGCGAGCTGGTTGCATGCGGCATGCTGTGGTTCACCGGCAACCCGAAACTCCAACTGCAAAGTGGACACCTACTGGTGAAAACACCGCCGGGCCGCTCTACTGCGTCGCTCCGACGACCGCGACATCCCGCTCGCCCTTCCCCGCCGCGATCAGCTCGTCCATCTCCATCGCCAACGCGCGCAACATTGGCATCGGTAACCCGCCAGCCGTTTCGAGCATCAGGCGTAAGTCCTTGCGCGCGACATTGAGCGTGAACTGCGGATCGAAGTTCTGCGACACCATCATCGAGCCGCGGGTCGCGAGTGATGCGTTGAGATTCACCTTGGACATCATCTCGAATGCGCCGGTCCGATCCACACCCGACGCATCAGCGATCCGCATGACTTCGGCGACAATGCCAACCAGCGGCAGGATCGTTGCGTTTCCACACAGTTTGTAAACGGCAGCGAGGTCCGGGCGTTCGCCTACGTGCCAGAGCTCACCGGTCATGGCCGTGAGTGCGTCTCGCACGCGCGCGAAGCGTTCGTTCGGACCGGCGACGAGCATCATCCCCTTGGCGAGACGCGCCGCACCCGGGCCCATCATGACGGGCGCGTGCAGGTATTGCAGTGCATCCTGGTCGAGTGCCGCAGCGCGTGCTGCCGTGCGATCGGGACGGGTGGTGGTGTGGTCGACAATCACGGTCGACGGATCGAGTGCGTGCATGAACTTCCCGATCGTCGCATCGACGGTATCGTCGTCGAGCAGGATGAGGTGCACGCGCTCCACGCCAACCACCGCTTCGGCGGGGGTGGCGGCCACCGTCGCTCCCATTGCCACGAGCGCATCGGCTTTCGACTTCGTGCGGTTCCACAAAACGACATCGGTTCCACCGCGCGTCAGCAACCCCTCGGCGAATCCGCTGCCCAAGAGTCCCAGTCCCAACACCGCAACTTTAGCCATCTCATCACCCCGGTCAGAATTCTCTGGTTCGCTCGATCATCAAGTCAAAAAAACAGCAAAAGCAGCCGCGAATTACGCGAACTTCGCAAATTGATCGGTGCCGATTCGCGCTATTCGTGTGATTCGTGGCCTGCTGTTTGTTTTTTCCGACTCGTCGCCAACGCTGGCACTGTCGCCGGGGGATGACGATGCTTTGTGGCTTGTTCAAATCCATACGCCAGCTTGATCAGCGTCGCCTCGCTCCACGCACGGCCAAAGAACGTCATCCCAGCGGGCAATTGTCCGTCCCGTGTGTACCCCATCGGGACAGTAATCGCCGGGAATCCCGTGGTGGGTGAGAAGAGCTGACTGTTGTCACCGTGGGGCGTGTTGAGGTCGCCAATCAGTCGCGGGGGGTTGCTCCACGTCGGATATATCAGTGCGTCGAGGTGCAGCGTATCCATCATTTGGGCAACGGCAACCCGAAGAGCAGCGCGAACATTTTCACGGCTGATGCAACCCGCGTTTGTTTCGGGTGGCTCTGTGGCAGTCGATGCATCACGCAGACGCTGCTCAACGGTGGGGTGGAACTTGCGGCTGCGGAGCACTTCGTCGATCGTCTTGATCGGCGCGTTTGCGCCACGCGCGGCGAAATAGCGTTCCAAATCCGCCTTGAACCGATTGCATCCGCCCTGCTGTCGACGCTGAATCACATCCAGTGAATCGACACGCGCCGGGTCGACAATGATCGCGCCTTCTTTCTTGAGCGCTTCGACCGCGCGCAGGAAGACCGCATTCACTTCGGCGTCGAGCGTGGGCCGCTCGTACGCCTGACGCAGAATGCCGATGCGCGCGCCCTTGAGACCACCCGCCACCAGTGCAGTGTTGTAGTCACGTTCACGTTTGCTGTCGGCTTGCGACGTGACGGTGTCGGCTGCGTCGCTGCCAACGACCACATTGAACACAGCGACTGCATCGGCGACGGTGCGGGCCATTGGGCCTGCGACGTCCGCTACGGCATTCAGCGGCACCACACCGGCGCGCGAGGTGAGGCCCATCGTCGAGCGAATACCAACGAGCGCTTGATGCGCCGATGGCCCGCGAATGGAATTGCCCGTGTCGCTGCCAAGCCCGACTTCCCCAAAGTTCGCGGCGACAGCGGCTGCGGTTCCACCGGACGAACCCGCAGTCACGCGATCGAGCGCGTACGGATTGTGCGAGTACCCAGGGAGAATCGAACTTACCGTTTCGTATGGCGTGAACGCCCACTCCGCGAGATTCGACTTGGCCAGCACGATCGCGCCTGCGGCCTTCACCTTCGCCACCATCGTGGCATCTTGCTGCGGCTTCCATCCTTCGAGAGCCAGCGATCCAGCTGTCGTCTGCAGGTCGATCGTTTCAAAGTTGTCTTTGACGATCATCGGAATGCAGTGCAGCGCCCCAACAGGACCGGACTTCACAAATCGCGCATCAAGCGAATCGGCGACCGCGATTGCGTTCGGGTTCAACACGACGAGTGCATTCACCGCGGGACCACGCTTGTCGTACGCCGCGATGCGATCGAGATAGCGCTGCACCAGCGAATGACAGCTGAGCGTCTTCGCGCGGAACGCGGCGTGCACCTGCGCAATGGTCGTCTCTTCGACACGAAACGCGGCGCCGTTCGCGGCGGCCTTCGCCTGCGCCAGCAACAACGACGGTGCGCTCGTCGCGAGAAGCGTGATCGCGGCCAAATGAATGGGGTGACGCCGTGCGCCGACTGACATCACGATCTGCATCCTTGAGTTGAACGGGCGTTGAAGGACGACGATTGCATCATGCGACCAGTGCCGGCGCGCCGACGGTTGCTTCCGCGGTGCGCGCTTCGAGATAGTCCACGAGCTTCACCCACGGATCAAAGCCGATCACGTTCGGCGCATCGGCGACGAAGTTCGACAGCGCGTTGATGTCGTAGAAGTAATGCTTGCCGTCGCGATCATCCACGAGGTATTCGACGCCGCCCACATCGATGTGCGCAGATTTTGCGATGCGCTCCACCTGCGCGATGATTTCAGCCGGTGGCGTCGTACCTTCCACGCGCATGCCGGTCTTGGGCGCATCGACCGCACATGCGCCGCGCACCAGTTCAACACCGTTGGTCGTCTCGCACGCATCGGCTGGGCAGAGGTCGAACGAGTCCTTCGGCGGATGGACGTTGATGCCGTACAGGTAGCGACCGCCGAGTGTCTCAACGCGCGTGATATGTCCATCGCGCAGCGGTGCCGATTCCTGCACGAGTGCCGTGCCATCGACGCCGAGATCGACCGTGCCTTGGGCGACGGCATCAGCAAGTGCCTCTGCGCTGTCGTAGCGCACGATACCGGCGCCGCTGCCGCCAACGTTGGCCTTCACCAGCACCGGGAAGCGGAATCCCTTCGCCGCGTCGAGCGCGCGCGTGGCGTTGTTGATGACGCGCGCCTTCGGAAACGGCAGCCCCAGTTGACGCAGCAGATCGAGTTGCGTCGCTTTGGAGAGTTCAAACATGTAGGCGTCCGCCCCGTTCACCACGGGCACGCCAATGCGTTCGAGATGCCGCAACCAGTGCAGCGTGTGGAACGTGCTCTGGGCATGTCCGCGCAGGTATGCCGACGGGCTCGCGCGATTGAACACGAGCGACCACGGCACGGTGCTTTCGGACGGATCGAAGAGATGCGCTGCAGCGTCGAGGCGGTCGAACGGAATGCCGCGCTTTTCGAGTTCAGCGAAGAGCGGGCGAAACCAATCTGGGTGCTCGTGATAAACGGCAATGGGACGACGTGACATCGCAACACTCGGGCAAAACGGAAGCGCCGTCGATACAACGACAAAGCCCGGCAGTCGAAGCCGCCGGGCGTTCGCGTTTTTAGCTCGTTGTTTTACGTGGCGGCAATAGGCGGCAAAAGACCACGGTACCTGCGTGTGATGTTACTCGGCGGCGCGCAGAATGGGCAAGTGGTGAGATTGTAGTGCGGCCCGGTCAGGCATTACAAACGGGGCGGCCTCTCGCAAGAGAAGCCGCCCCGTTTGTCTCATCCCTTAAACCCAAACCCTCACACCACCCAACGTTCCGGCCAGCAGCACCGCCAGCACCCGGTCCACCAACCTCGGCAGCTGTGCCTCGATTGTGTAGGTCATCGGGTCACCCGCATTCGCTGAAGCCGCAAACTTGGCACTTCACGCACCCTTCGGCGAACTCCAACTGCGAGCCGCAATCGGGACACGTGCCCATGAACACTTCACCCCCGTGTGGGACAAACGCCTCAGCCTGCATTTGTTCGGCGCCCTGCGGCGGCCGCGACGTGGGGACGACACTCGCCACCGGCTGCGGAGCCGTCAGTGAGCTGACCGGGCTGACCTGACTCTGTGGGTTGCTCTGCAACAGGTCCTGCTGCACGCCCTGCTTCTCACGCCACCACTGCTCGAGCGCCATACCAACCGCATCAGGCATCGACAACACCTTGTTGGGCCCGAGTCCGACCGCGCGATCGGAGGAGATACCGCGCAACTGACGGTGTACTTCCAGGAGTGGGATGCCGCTACGTAACGCGAGCGATACAAGACGACCAATGGCTTCTGCGTCGGCCATCGCGCTGCCGCCGGCCTTGCCGAGGTTGAGAAACAGCTCGAACGGCTGACCTTTCTCGTCTTCGGTGATATTCACAAACATGACGCCGAGTGGCGTGTCTTTGCGGATGGTAGTGCCGCGCAACACGTCAGGACGTGAGCGTTTGGCACGACGCGAGGCGTTCTCGGCTTCTGCGCTGAACAACGCCTTCTGCGCCCGCTCCAACTCGTTGTGCAGTTCGGCGATGGTACCCTGCAACTCGCCGTTCTCACGCTTGAGTGCGGCTTCGGCCTTGGCGTCCGCAGGCGCACCATCGCGCTTGGCGGCGGCATCGGTCGTGGCACCCGTGCTCAACACCTGGTTGTCGCGCGAACCATCGCGGTAGACAGTTACGCCTTTGCACTTGGCTTCGTACGCCATCTCGTAGATGGCACGCACATCGTCAATCGTAGCGGCCTGACTGAAGTTCGTGGTCTTGGAGATCGCCGAATCGCAGTGCTGCTGAAACGCGGCCTGCATGCGGATGTGATAGTCGGGCGAGATGTTGTTCGCCGTGTTGAACACCGCCTGCCACTTGGCCGGCACTTCTGCATGCTTGACCGACCCAGTCGTGGCGATGCGCTCCATGAGTTCTTCGCTGTACCACCCCTCACGCTTGGCGATGGCGACAAAGTCTTCGTTCACATCGGGCATGCGCACACCGGCCTGATTGCGCATGAACGCCACGGCAAACAACGGCTCCAGTCCGCTCGAGCAGCCCGCGATGATGGAGATGGTGCCAGTCGGCGCGACGGTGGTGACGTTGCAATTGCGCAGCAGCTGCATGGGACGGATACGCAGCCCCTGTTCGTCACGCGCACACGTCGCGTCAGGGCCAAAGATCGACTGCGCCCACTCGGGGAATGGGCCACGATCGCCGGCAAGACGCTCGCTTTCCTTCTTTCCTTCCACGTCGACGAACTCCATGACCTTGCGCCCCATCTCCACACCTTCCGGGCTGTCGTACGGAATGCCCATGCGCACGAGCATGTCCGCAAAACCCATCACGCCAAGGCCGATGCGACGGATGCGCTTGGAGAGTGAATCGATTTCCGGGAGCGGGTACTTGTTGACGTCGATGATGTTGTCGAGGAAATGCGTGCTGATCGCGATATCGCGCTTGAACGCATCCCAGTCCATCACGCCATTGGTGACGTAGTAGCCGCAGTTGATCGAGCCCAGATTGCAGACGTCATACGGCAGCAGCGGCTGCTCGCCACACGGGTTCGTGGCTTCGTACGCACCCATGTGCGGCACAGGGTTGTAGCGGTTGGCTTCGTCGATGAAGAACACGCCGGGCTCACCGGTGCGCCACGCGCCCAGAATCATCTTGTCCCACACGTCACGCGCGCGCAGCCGACCCGTGACTTCCTTGCTGACGGGATCGACCAGATCGTACTCGGCGTCCGCCTTGAGCGCCGTCATGAAAGCGGTCGTGATGCCGACCGAGATGTTGAAGTTCGTGATCTGCGTGAGGTCTTCTTTACAGGCGATGAACTCGAACACATCCGGATGATCGACGCGCAGGATGCCCATGTTCGCGCCACGACGCGTGCCGCCCTGCTTCACCGCGTCGGTGCTGGCATCGTACAGCTTCATGAACGAGACCGGACCCGACGCCACGCCGGTGGTCGACCGCACCATTGAACCCTTGCTGCGCAACCGCGAAAACGAGAAGCCGGTGCCCCCGCCCGACTGATGGATCAGCGCCATCGAGCGCAGCGTGTCGTAAATGCCCGCCTGGCCATTCGACAGCGCGTCTTCGACCGGCAACACGAAACAGGCGCTCAACTGCCCCAATGGACGGCCCGCATTCATCAACGTCGGCGAGTTCGGCTCAAACCGACGCTGCGTCATGAGGAAGTAAAACTCCTCGGCGAGCGTCTGCACTGCCCCGTCGCTTGCCCCGTAGCGACGGTCGGCTTCGGCGACCACGGTGGCAACGCGCCAGAACATCGCCTCCGGGTTCTCGGTCGGCTTTCCCGACTTGTCCTTCACCAGATAGCGCTTTTCAAGAACAGTTCGCGCATTCGAAGACAGTGTGACGGGTCCTTCCGGTGGCGTAGCGGAATGGGGCATTGGTGAAGCTCCGGCGTGTTGTAATGGGGCGGGCTGAACGAGCAGCGGCGTCATGCGATTCGGGTGCGTCCCCGATCGGCATTTGGGTTCTGGCGGGCCGAGTAGGTTACCTAGTTCGTGAAGCCGCGCAAGTGTTTCTGTAAGTCGCTGATGGGTAATGATTTACACGTACCACATCACGGAAATGCGCGAGCCGCTCCGTTATCCACCGTGATGAAGCGCACAAATTACCAAACATGAATGTGACGTTATGGTTGCGGTCGATACCAATAGCTGGCTTTGTTTCAGATTTGGGAAGCAGTGATGCAAAGCGCTGCTGCGTATGCACTTAGCACGATACGAAGTTCGGACAATTGCGCAGCATCGGCGCAGTATTCGGACAGAGGTTAAGCGGCGCCTTACTGGCGTGATGACCTACGGTGGCTGTTTCCTTGCCTGCTTACACGTTCAGAACTGGAATTTGCCTGGAGGCACGAACGGTCGGCCCCGAATGACGCGAATTACGCAATTTTGCCCGGCGAGAACATTGGGACCGACGCCGACGAAGCGAGAATGGAGGCGACGCGGCTAAAAAAACGACCCCAGCGTCACGTATACCGAGCCCCCGCGTCCCACACCCGCCGGCGCGACATACGGACGAGCGGCCCCAACCCGGAACCTGTACGGAATGTCGTACTGAAGCGCCGCGTCCAACACCAGCTCCGCCCCCGCCGACGCAATCCAGCCATCGCGCGTTCTCGGCCGCTCGCAGAACCCGACACTCGCCGTCTGCCGAGCAAACGCCCCCGGACACCAGGCGCGCCCCGCATCCGAAAACACCGTCATCGATAGGCGGTCGAGAAAAACCGTGAACGGCGACGGCGCGGTGCGATAGAGCAGCAACGGCATGCGATACTCGACGCCCCCGCCGATCGCCCGAATCCCACGCTGCGCATCCGGTGCCACCCCACGTACCGGAAACGTTCGCGACGGATCACCAACCACCACCCCCGGCAACAGCTCGGCGGATATCCCACTCACGCCACCGACGCTGAACTCCGTGGCCGTCTTCACATCTGTCGCCCCAACGGCCCCGCGCACCGACAGCACGTGCCGCGCAAAGCCCGGCAGATCGAGCGGCACGTAGCCACGCCCGCTCAGCACGGCGCGCCACGACCCGGTGGACGGCGCGTCCTCCCGCCACCGATACGAACTGCTCGCCGACACCGACACGCCTTCTTCGTGGGCAATCGCAAGCAGACCACGGCGCAGCGTGGACACACCAGCGCTGGCAAAGAGCTGCGGATAGCGGGTGCCGCGACGCAACAGCGCGTTGGGGGCGCCCAACAGTGAATCGACCGTCGCGGTGAAGTCGCGCACTTCGTACTGCGCGCCAACCGTGCCCGACCACGAGGTACGAACGCGCGGACGGGCGAACGTTGCCGACGCCGTAGCGAACCGGCGCCGGCGCGCAATATCACCCAGCATGTTCCCAGTGCTGTCTCCGATTCGAAACGTTGCATCCCATTCCTGCGACCACGACAGATCGAACACAGGAATTCCCAATCCAGCAAAACGATATGCCGCACCTCCGTCCCACTCTCGCCGCGTCGGATTGACCGCAGCATTCGCCGCCCACGCATGCCGCTGTAGAATATCCGAAGAACTCGTCGCCACGCCGTACGTCGCCTCGTCGAGTCGCCCCTGCCCTGCAATCGGCAACCAGTAGCGCGGCAACAGTTGGCGCGCGGCGCGATACGACGTCGACGCGACAGTCACGCTCGGCGCCGCGGTGGTGACCGAGGCAAGCGGTGTCGCACTGATTGCGGCCGGCCCCATCGTATCGAGCGGCGCAACGGCCACATGATATCCATCTCCCCGCAACACCAGCGCTACGATCGACGCGCCGTCCGGCGACACACTCGGCTCATATACGCCAATGCTCTTCGCACTCGCCGCGCGTACATCGGCGCGATCTTCGCGCCAGCGGGTGGTATCAACCGGCGCCCCCATTGGCGCGATGGGCGCGGTCTCGACTTGCATGCCTTCACCATTGCGATTGCTCGCCCACACCAGGCGCATACCATCAGGCGTGAACGAAGGGCTCGCAAAGACATACCGACGACCCGTCACGATCTGGCGAACGCCGCCGAGTGTGTCGAGGACGACGATGCGCTGCTCGCCCGTGCGGAGCAACTGCACGGCCGCGATACGTTTGCCGTCGGGCGACCACCGTGGGTCGGCCCAGTTCTCATTGTGCTCGCCGCCGGTGAGCAGCGCCACCTGTCCATTGGCCCCAACGCGCACCAGTCGCGTTCGTGCGGGAGACAGTTGCACGGCGATGATTGCACCATCGGCGCGCGCGTCCGGTTGGATGAGGCGTGCACCGTGAGTGAGTTGGCGCTCGGTTCCGTTCTGGGAGATCCACAGGTCTGAGCGCACCGTGTACGGATCACGCAGGTCGCTCTGCGCGAAGACCACACGGTCGCTGCCGACAGGGACGTTTACATCGAGCGCGTTACGACGTGCGAGTCGGCGTGGTGCCGCGGTACCCTGAACGTCGGCGACATACACGCCAGCGACCTCGCGCCCATTGCTTGCGGACCACATCACGCTATCGCGACCACGCCAGCGTGGAGACTCGGCATACATGCCCGCCGTCGTCAGCTCACGCCATCGTCCTTCGCCGGCGGTGTCCGGCGCAGCCCCTATCGTCCCTTCGCCGCGCACGAAATCAAACGTCGAGTAGATCGACGAGAAGCTGCTGCCGAAGGCAATGCGCGACGCCCGATTCAGTCGATACGGCATTGGGTGCTTCGCCACTTCGTCCACCAGGCGGCGCATTGAAACGAGCGAATCGAGTGCACTCGATTTGACGGCCTGATCGAGCATGCGCACCCCGTATGCGTACGCCGTTGCACCGCGCGGATATCGCGAGGCGTCCAGACTCCAACGCGAGATCGGCGGCACGGCATGATCGCGCGCTGCCGCCCGAATGGCGGCGTATGACTCCGGCGCATACAGCCGCCCGCTGCCCGTGAGCACCGTCTCGTAGTACTGCGCGAGTCCCTCCTTCAACCAGCTCGGCGTGTAGCTGTTGGGAAAGAGCAGCGGATTGCGACCGAACACCGTGCGCGCCACCGACCAGAGTCCGCGTGCGCGATCAAGGTGAAAGATGTGCGCCAGTTCGTGCGAGATCACCAACTCCAACCAGTCATCGTGCTGTCGCAACTCCACTGCTTGAATCGGTGGCACGGCGTAGACGACGATGCGGTTGGTGGGAAAGACCTGCGCAAAGCCGTTACTGAAATCGACGTTGTCGGCGAGCAACAGATCCACCGGCCCGGCCGGCGGCGCCAGCGACTTCGCGAGCTCCTCGTATGCACGTTCCGCGATCGCGGCTGCACGACGGGCCAGCGTGTCCGACTGCGCACCAGAGTCCGCGCGGAAGTGCACGCGGAAGTGGGGCGTTGCGATTGTGCGCACCGGGCCGCGCGGGTCGACCTGTGCGTGCGTTACCTGCGCGCTCGTCGCGAGTGCGCACATGCATGCGCATGTCATCACCAGCGCAACGCGAAACAGCCCACCCACTCCGCCTGCGATCATTGCTTTGACAACTCGCGGAAGTACGCCTCGAGTCCGGCAACGATCGCTTCGGCGTAACGCCGCTGAAATCCAACGTCGCGCATGGCCGCTTCCTGCTCGGGCAACATCACGAATAACCCCTCCGTGAGCACCGCCGGATACCACGACGGCCGTGCGACCGCGAGGTTCTGATAGTGCACGCCCAAGTCACGCAAGCCAAAGCGCGCCACGAGCTCTGTCTCGACCAAGCGCGCCAACGGTTCGCTGGGCTGATGATAGAACAGGGTGCTCGTGCCGTTTGCCGTGAACGGATTGACCCCGTCCGGCAACGCGTTGAGATGAATGGAGACGAACGCGTGCGCATCGGCACGACGCGACGCGACACCGCGCTCCGTCAATCCAACAGGCCCCAATGTTGTGCGCGTGAGTACCGGGTTTGCGCCACGCTCGCGCAGCAAGTCAGCAACCAGCTTCCCAACCGGCAACACCGCGTCGCCCTCATACAGTCCTGTCGGGCCAGTGGCGCCAGCGGGGGGATGGCCGGGGTCCACCGCAATGGTGAGTGCCGCAAGTGGATGCGCCGGATCGATGGTCGGGATACGCCGCACGCGCAACACCAACGCCCGCCGACTTTCGTCCCATAGCGACAGCCATCCGTACACCGGGCGCGACAGCGTCAACGTGATCCGCGCGCGGTCAGAGGTAACCTGATCCCAGCTGATGCGACGAATTAGCGTGTCGTTCCCCAGAATCGGCGAGATCTCGGGATTCACCTGCACGCCGTAAAGCGTAAGCACGAGGGTCTTCCCATCAGGCTCCACGAGAAACGCCGGACGCTCCCCCACTGGAATTGCGAGGTCAACCCAGTCCGCGCTGGGCGTCACGCGCAAACCACCAGTGACGCGTCGCGGCATCGCGGTGCCCTCGGGGAGGGTGACGAGATCCTCGTTGGCCACCCACACATCCAGCGAGGGATCGAGTTGCACGCGCGTCGACCCGTTTTGCCGCCCCGTCACCTCGAGCACAGTGCCGGGGTGCAAGAGCCATTTGTATGTGCCGTCGGGCACGGTGCGAGCGTTGACCACCCGATCGGTGTCCGCGCCGATCGTGGACGTACTACGGAGCATCGCCAGCACGCGCGACTCGGGGTCGTTGATCTGGATTGCCGGAATTGGCAACCGAATCGTGTCCCCCCCACGCACGGCAATCAGCTGAGCCCGGGCGGCGAGACGGCGTCCCACCACGTCCGTTGCGAACGTCACCCCCACATCCTCACCACTAGCACCTTGTGTTCCATTTACCGGAACAGGAACAATCGGATCCACCTTTCCAGCCAGTGCCTGAATGGCCGTGGCTTGCGTTCGTGCCAATGGAATCAGCGGACGGCGGACACCATCGGCGCCCTCAACCCACAGCGACGCATTGTTTGGCGCACGCACGCTGACTCGCACCAACTCGTCCGGGCGAACGCGTGTCCTCGATGACGGCTGCAACGTTCCACTATCGATGATCAGCTTTCCGGATGCCGGCAGCGGAAGCCGAGTGCCGTAGCGGATGCGAACAGTACGTCGCACCGTGTCGACCCCGCGCGCGACAACCAGGTCATATCGCGACGCCATAGCGGATGGGTTGGCCACCCAGCCAAGGAATGCGCCATTCGGGGCAACGGGGATGCTCACGCCGTTGATCGTCAGCGTCACGTCGCCTGATCCGAGGCTGCCGAGGATGAAGTTGGAATCCCGGGTCGTCAGCAAATGGTTGTCGGACGGGTACCTGACCTTCACGTCGAGTATGGCGCCGCGGACGGCCGGAACTGCGGGGAGCCTGGACACTGGAATCGTTCCGACGCCGGGCCCGCGACCTGCCGGCGGTCGGCCGGGTGTGACAGACGTCGGCGGCCCCGCACTGGGGGCGGGCGCACTCGCGCAGGCATGCAGGCTGAGAACCGTGAAGACCGCAACGCCCGACTTTGTGATATTGGTCACGGGCCGTAGTATCGACCGTGGGCTTATCATCTGTCGGTGGCAGTGCCCGCGCGTCACAGTCCTGAGAAAGTCAGTTCGCATCTGGAGCAAGCTGGCCAGCGTAGGTGGCGCAGTCCAGCACAGGATTTGACCGAGCGCACGAGCATGGTCCATCTTTAACACAGCGTCACCCTGCAAGCCGAGGTGGGGGGGCACATGAAACGCGGCAAAACCTATGGCGCCCCCGTCCGTAGGGATACACACGATTCCCCGTTTGCACCGGCCCGCCATATGACGCTGTGACTGTCCACGACTCGCAATCCCCCAATACAGCCGGTGCCGGCGACCATCGGGTACACGTGCGCGTGTATGCGCTAACCGATGTCGGGCACTCGCGCGACCACAACGAGGACACGTTCCTGGTTGCCGACCTGGAGCATGGTCATCTGGTCGATTTTGACGCCGCCCCCAAAGAGCTGTCGGCCGATGCACACGGCCTGCTCTTTCTTGTTGCCGACGGCATGGGCGGCGCCGCGTCGGGCGAGCTTGCCAGCGGCATGGCGGGACAGGTAGTCCTGAATACGCTCCGCGCGTCGTGGAAGTCGCACGGTGCACTCTCTCAAGAGGCGTTCGCGGCGGCGCTGCGTGATGCCACAGAGACAGCGAACGCCAAGATTCACCAGTACGCGAAGGAGAATCCGGAACATCGAGGTATGGGCACCACGGCCACCCTCGCCGGACTCTTTGGCGATCGGCTCTTTCTGGCGCAGGTCGGCGACAGTCGTGCGTATCTCGTGCGGGGCGGTGATGCCCGTCAGCTGACGAAGGATCAGTCGTTAATGCAGCGGCTCGTCGAAGCCGGCGAGCTGACGCAGGAAGAAGCCGACGCGAGTGACCGACGCAACATCATTCTGCAGGCGTTAGGACCTGACGCGCACGTTACAGTCGACCTTACACACCAGCAGTTGCGACGTGGCGACACACTGATTCTGTGCAGCGACGGGCTCTCCGGCTTGGTCCGCGGCGACGAGATCGCGCGATTTGCCAGCGAAGCGGGCAGTGTCGATGTGCTCTGCCGGAGACTGGTCGATCTGGCGAATGAACGTGGGGGGCCCGACAACATCACGGTGATTGCCGCACGCTTTGATGGCGAAGCGCTGACGGCGACCACACTGGGCGACGCGCACGGCTATACGACGTTTCCGATCGGTGACGAAGCCCCGGCCGAAACCGTGGAGCTGCGAATTCCCCACGCAACGATCAAGAGCGACCCGACGCCGCGATTCGGCACGCCGTTGCCATCGGCGGCCGCGATCGAAGCGGAGTTTGCGCGCGCCCGCGCGATGGAAGACGAAGCCGCGATGGGCGCGCCGGACGAAGTCATCGAAGAACGCCGGCGTGCAGTAGCCCCGATTATTTGGCTGCTGCTTGTGGCCGGCGGGATCCTGGCGGTGTGGCTCGCGGCGAAGTTCTTCACGAAAGCCACGCCCTCAGCCGGCTGACCGCGCCGCGGCGCACTCGTCGCCGCGGCACTACACCACAAAGACTAGCCTCGTCGCGATCGCAACAGTGCCCGTGCAGCCGCCTGCTGCATGACACGATCCCCGCTCCACGCCATGATCGTCGGCACTTCAAGCGCAAGCTGCGTCGCGAAGCGGGGGTCGCCCAGCGCGACGAGCACCACGCCTCGCTGCAGTACGGCCGCCTGATGGACGAGCGTCTTCACAGCCTCAATGCTGCTGGCGAGCAGTGTCGTGCGTGCCTTGAAGGGCAGATAGTCCGAGAAGAGCGCGATCACCAACGGTCCACCGCTGGCAACGGTGGGCACCGTTGCCAGACGCGCATCGTGGCCACCGACACGCAGCGCTTCGACCAAGACGGTTGTCGCGTTGCCCGGCACTGAGTCGGCGCCCTGCACGTCGATGTCGTCGTTCACAATCGCCACTTCGGTGACGGCGCCAAGCACGGGCAACGGACCGTGGGCCACCGTTAGCACGCGATCGGCCAGCAGCGCTCCCCAGGCGGTGTCCGCTCCACTCGGACGACGCCAGTCATTGGGCGGCGACGCCCATTGCGCCCACTTCAGTCGCCGGCGCATCGATCGACGCACCCGCTCCGGCTCGAGCGTCCCGTCGTCGAGGGCGCGTTCGAGGACGTCGAGGGTGGCGGTGAGGTCGCCCGGTGCCAGCAACACGTCGCAGCCCCCACGCAGCGCCAGCACGGCTGCCTGCGCGGCATCACGTCCCTGCGTCACGCCGAGCATCGTCATCGCGTCGGAGACGATGAGGTTGTCGAACTTGAGTTGCTGTCGGAGCAACCACTGCAACATCTCGCGGGACAGCGTGGTGGGTACGCGACTCGAGTCGAGCGACGGAAACGCAATGTGCGAGGTCATGATACTCGCCACGCCAGCTGAAATCGCCGCGCGAAAGGGCTGCAGGTCGAGCTCCTTGATCTGATCGGCCGGCGCGTCGACAACTGGGGCGTCGAGGTTCGGGTCGACCGTCGCGCGGCCGGCACCCGGAAAACGCTTCGCGCAGGCGAGCACGCCTTCGGCCTGACACGCTTCGATCCACGCCTGCACGAGCGGCGCGACGCGTCTTGCTTCGCTGCCCATGGCGCGCGTGCCCAGGATCGGGTTGTCGGCGAGGAGATCGAGGTCGCAGACCGGCGCGAGATTCCAGTTCACACCCATCGTTCGCGCTTCGCGTGCCGTGAGACGTGCCGCACGACGCAATGACTCGAGATCGCCTGTGGCCGTGATTGCGGCAACCGGAGGCAGTCCGGTCGCACCGGCAAACTGCTGCCCTGCCCCGCGCTCCAGTTCCGCGGCAATCAGCAGGGGGTGACGCGACTTGACCTGCAACTCCTTGGCGAGCGCGCGGACGGTGTCCTGTTCACCACCAACGAGTTGAAACCCACCGACGCCAAGTGCGATCGCTTCTTCAATGAGCGGGCGCACGGCCGCGAAGCCCTGGCCGGGCTGCCAGTGCAGCGTAGGAACCAGCAACTGGGCCAAGTCGCGCCGCGTCTGTTCACTCATCGAGAGAAGTCTGAGAACACACGAGACAAGATACTCACGGCGCGCCCGGCGTCGGGGTGCAATTTCACCGTTGGCGTCACGTGGTCGGGATCATGCCGGTGTGTATGAACCGAGGATGCGGGGACCACGCGCGCCCGTGGCACTGGGGAGGTTTCCAGGACGACCGGTGAGGTGCAGATAGCCGAGTAACGCAAAAGCGACCGCTTCCTTCGCTTCGCCGTCGAAAAAGAGCTCGTCGAAACGCAAGACGGCGGGTGGGTTTTGGGGGCGTGACCGCGTGGGTTCGGCCAGGGCATTCGCGATGGCCTCAACCAGCGCTGGATTGCGCGACCCGCCCCCCGAGACAACCACCTGCGAGATGGGCTCGGGCACGTAGCGCGCGAACTGGTCAGCGATGGAGCGTGCGGTTAACGCAGTTGCGGTGGCGACGATGTCTTCGTCGGTGGCACCTGCAGCGCGGCAAGCAGTCATGAACGCGTAAACGTATTCACGCGTGAACAGTTCACGACCGGTGCTCTTGGGCGGCTCGGCGTCATAGAACGCGTTACGCAGTTCGGCGGCGACTATCACGTCGTTCGCGCGTCCTGCGAAGGCCAACGCCCCGTCAACGTCGTACGGGAGATCGGGACGAATGAGGCGAGTGACGGAGTCGATCAACACGCAGCCCGGGCCGGTGTCGAAGGCACGGAGCGATTTGAGCCCGCCCGTGGCGTGCGTGGAGCCGGGTGGGACGACCGCGACGTTGCCGATGCCGCCCAGATTCTGGAGCGCGCGCCATTCGGTGGGGTGCGCAAAGAGCAGCGCGTCAGCCATGGGAACGAGCGGGGCGCCGTGCCCACCCGCCGAGACGTCACGCGAACGAAAGTCCGCCACGACCGCGCAGCCTGTG
>Ga0105049_10002231_pt1 | contig 22869 bp, 23 predicted proteins | sample MAT06_FD_78087 | JGI IMG/M metagenome (GOLD analysis project Ga0105049, IMG submission 78087) | Freshwater microbial communities from Lake Fryxell liftoff mats and glacier meltwater in Antarctica - MAT-06 | ecosystem: Environmental > Aquatic > Freshwater > Ice > Liftoff microbial mat | place...
GACTTTCTGATCCGCATCGACGCGGCGACCTGAGGCCCCGAACTGGTACCCCGACCTGTGGGCCTTGACCGTGGCCCTGACATGCGGCCCTTGACCGTGGCCCTTGACCGTGGCCCTTGACCGTGGGCCCTTGACCGTGGCCCTGACATGCGTCCCTTGACCGTGGCCCCTGACTGCAGCCCTCAACTGCGAAACTTGACTGTGGCCCGGTGCAGGGCCATCACCGGCGGTTTCATGTGCGGACATGAATCGGCCCTGCGGGCCTGGCCTTGGCGTTGGCCGGTCACAGGCCGGGCCGGATGCAGCCCCGGCGTTTCCTGGGCTGGACGCAGGTTGCGTCCGGTCGCTCAACGCTGACACTGCGGGCCATCACGACCGGCTTGGGTGCGGCAGCCGGTCAGAATCATCGGGTGCCGCCGAAACTGCCTGCCGTCAGGCGTCGCGCATGCGCTCCAGCCCGTCCAGCAGCAGGTCCATCCCGAACATCAGATCGTGCAACCCGTCGTGCTGATGCGTGGCCACCAGCCGGGTCAGGGCCAGCAACTGCGGCATCGCATCGGCTGGGATCATCGGCATGTATTCTGCCGCCGCCCTTGCGTAATCGTCTGGCGCGAAGGGGAAATTGATCTTTTGCAGGGTAAAGCCTATGATATGGCTGTCCATCGCGTTCCAGGCGCGATCGGCCTGCGGCAGGCTGAATCCGGCACCCGCCAGACAGGCCAGCGTCGCCTCGACATAGCCCAGCACCGGCGCGCCGGTATTGGGCAGCGACACCATCAGCATCGGCAACCAGCGGTGCCGCAGCATCACCTGATGCGCGGATACCGCGCGTGCCCGCATCTCGGCCTTCCAGTCGCCACCCGCACGGGGGTGACGGATCGACGCGACCACCACGTCGCACATCCCCATCAGCACCTGATCCTTGCCCGCGACATGGTGATACAGCGACATCGCCTCGACCCCCAGCCGCTGTGCCAGCTTGCGCATCGACAGCGCGGCAATGCCTTCGGCATCGGCCAGGGCCACCGCTTCCTCCAGCACCCGCGCCCGGTTCAAAGGGTCTCGTTTCACCGGCATCCGAATCCCTCTTGTCAACCTTACAGCGTAAGCCTATACGCGCCGCATCAGGACTTACAGTGTAAGTCTCCACGATGGAATCACCAAGGCGCGCTTCATGAAAAAGATCTGCATCATCGGCATCTCGGGCAAGCTGGGCCGCTACATGCTGGACCACGCGCTGGCGCGCGGGTACGAGGTCACCGGCGTCTGCCGTCCGCAAAGCGTGCACAAGCTGGACGCCTATCGCGGCCGCGTCACCCTGTTCCCCGGCCGCTGCAATGACCGCGAGGTGATCCGCGCCGCCGTCAAGGGGTGTGACGGCGTGCTGACGGTCCTGATCCCGATGGGAATGGACAACTACGCCTCGGGGATGACGCAGGCCGTGCTTGACTTTGCCGAGCCGGGCGCGCGGCTGATCTTTTCCTGCGGCTGGCACATCACGCTGGATGGCAAGGACACCTATTCGTTCAAGATCAAGGCCATCGTCGCCGTGTTTGGCCGCATCGCCCGCCTGCTCCGCTTTGCGCAACTGGACGATCAGGTCGAGGCCGCGCGGCGGGTGTTCGCCAGCGACCGCGCCTGGACCGTGGTACGCGGCAGCGATCTGGAGGAGGGGCCGTCGCAGGGCCTGCCGATCTGGTCGGCCCATGTCGGCGACGCAGTGCTGGCCGCGAACCGGACGCGCCGGATCGACTTTGCCCTGTTCATGGTTGCCGCCCTGACCGATGACAGCCTGATCCGCCGGGCTCCGGCGATTTCCGCGCCGGTGGCGCGCGCCATCAACACCATCGCGGCCTGAGGGCGCTTAGAAAAACCCCGGTCCGGCCCGGTCCAGCAGGCGCGCGGCCATGTCGCGCGCCATCGCCGGACCGTCGGCCACAGGCACCTGACCATCATCGGCCATGACGGCGCTGCCATCGACGCGCAGGATCTCTCCCCTTAACCGCAGCGCGCCGCCGCTGAGTTCCGCCAGCCCGCCGATCGGCGTCTGGCAGGACCCGTCCAGCGCCGCCAGAAACGCGCGTTCGGCGGCCAGCCTTTGCCCCGTCGGGCCGTGATGGATCGCGGCCAGTATCGCCTCGGCCCGCGCATCGCGGGCGCGGCGTTCGATGCCGATGGCACCCTGCGCCACGGCGGGCAGCATGTCGTCGGGGCTGATCGGCACGCGCCGCACGTCGGTCATGTTCAGCCGGTTCAGCCCGGCCATCGCCAGGAACGTCGCCTGTGCCACCCCCTCGCCCAGCTTGCGCAGGCGGGTCTGCACATTGCCGCGAAACTCGACAATCCGCAGGTCGGGGCGTCGGGCCAGCAACTGCGCCCGCCGCCGCAGGGATGATGTGCCGACCACCGCGCCGTCTGGCAGATCGGCCAGCGTGCCGGGGGTCAGCGACACAAAGGCGTCGCGCACGTCCTCGCGCGGCAGATAGCAGTCCAGCAGCAGGCCGTCGGGCTGCGCCGTCGGCATGTCCTTCATCGAATGCACCGCGATGTCGATGCTGCCATCCAGCAACGCATCCTCGATCTCTCGGGTAAACAGGCCCTTGCCGCCGATATCCCTCAGCGGGCGATCCTGGATCGCGTCGCCGGTCACCTTGATGACGGTGATCGCAAACGCCGCTTCGGGCAGGCCAAAGGCGGCCATCAGGCGGGCCCGGGTCTCATGCGCCTGCGCCAGTGCGAGGGGCGAGCCCCGGGTGCCGATTCGCATTGGGTCGGCAGGGGTGGGAAGGGCTTGGGTCATCGCCATGGTTTCTAATGCGGTCACCGAAAGCTGACAACCGGCAAACCTGACAACCGGCTTGACAAGGTTCGCCGCAGCCATGACCACTCCGCCGCATGCAAGACCATGCCATGACCCCCAAGACGATCCTGCGCGCCCTGAAGGGCGAGGTGCTGCCAACCCCGCCGATCTGGATGATGCGCCAGGCCGGGCGATACCTGCCGGAATACCGCGCGACCCGGGCGCAGGCGGGGGATTTTCTGGCGCTATGCTATAACTCCGACCTGGCGGCCGAGGTGACGTTGCAGCCGATCCGCCGCTATGGCTTTGACGCGGCGATCCTGTTTGCCGACATCCTGCTGTTGCCGCAGGCGCTGGGGCTGGACCTGTGGTTCACCACCGGCGAAGGGCCGCAGTTGTCCACTGTGACCGATGCCGCCGGGGTGGCGGCGCTGCGCGGGCCGGACGCGATTCACGACACGCTGGCCCCGGTCTATGAAACGGTGCGGATTCTGGCGCGGGAACTGCCGGCCGAAACGACGCTGATCGGCTTTGCCGGGGCACCCTGGACGGTGGCGACCTACATGATCGCGGGGCATGGGTCGCCCGATCAGGCAGCGGCCCATGCGTTGAAGGCAGCCAATCGCCCGGTGTTTCAGGCGATCATCGACCGGCTGACCGATGCGACTGTGGAATACCTGTCGATGCAGGTGCAGGCCGGGGCCGAGGTCGTCAAGCTGTTCGATTCGTGGGCCGGTTCGCTGCAAGGCACCGATTTCGACGACTTTGCCCTTGCCCCCGCCCGCGCGATCACTGCTGCACTGAAGGCACGCCACCCGGGCCTGCCGGTCATCGCATTTCCCCGGGGCGCAGGGGTCCGCTATGCCGGTGCCCATGCCGCGACCGGGGCCGATTGCGTCGCGCTGGACGATGGCGTGACGCCGGAATGGGCGGCGGCAAACGTGCAGGTCGCGGGCTGCGTGCAGGGCAACCTGGCCAGTCGTCACATGGTGACAGGTGGCACCGATCTGGTCCGCGAAACCCGCCGGGTGGTCGATGCGTTCCGCAACGGCCCGCATATCTTCAACCTGGGCCACGGCATCACGCCCGACGCCTCGCCTGACAATGTGCAAATGATGATCGACACGGTGCGCGCCTAGGTCTCGACCGGGATCGGGCTGGGCTGGGCTGTTGCGGATAGGCGCGGCATCAGCCAGACCAGCGCCGCGATGATGCCAAAGCTGAATGCGCCATAGACCACGGCATAGCTCAGCGCACTGCCATAGGCCTGATGCGGCGGGGTGGCACTGGCCAGGGCGGGGCCAAGGGTGGCAAAGAACATCTCGCCCATGATTGCCACGCCCACCGCGCCGCCCATCTGCTGAAACGCTTGCAACCCGCCCGAGGCGGCACCGGTATCGGCCATCGGCACCCCGGCCAGAATCGTCTGGAACAAAGGCGAGATCGACGCGCCCAGCCCGATCCCGGCCAGCAGCAGCGGCGGCGAAAAGGCCAGAATCACCACCTCTTCCCCGGTGCCCTGCACCACCAACCGCAGCCAGATCATCGCCGCCGCCATCATCAGCGCGCCCGCAGCGATGCGCTGGCGCGGCCAGCGCGGGCCCAGACGCCCCGAGGCTGCCGAGGCGATCAGCACGCCGACCGAAAACGCCACCGTGGTCAGGCCCGATTGCAACGGGGTCAGGCCGTGGCCGATCTGCAGGAACAGGGCCAGCACCAGAAAGAAACCCGGGATGGCGGAAAACAGCATCGCCGACAGCAGGGTGCCCAGCGCAAAGGCCCGGTTGCCAAACAGGCTGACCGGGATGATCTGCGCGCCCCCGCCCGCCGCCTGCCGCCGCAACCACAGTGCGAACAACCCCGCAACCGGCAGGCTGGCCGCCATCATCGCAAAGCACCAGGCGGGCCAGCCCATCTCTCGACCCTCAATCAGCGGAAAGATGATGCAGAACAGCGCGATACCGGCCAGCAGGGTGCCGATCAGGTCCAGCCCCTTGCCCGGTGCGGGGGCAAGGCGCGGCAGATAGCGCAGGCCGGCAGCGATCGCGATCAGCCCGACCGGGATGTTGACCAGAAAGATCGGCCGCCAGCCCAGGTCGATGAAATTGCTTTCGACCAGCCAGCCACCCAGAATCGGCCCGGTCACCGCCGCCAACCCCGAGGTCAGGCCGGTCAGCGCAAAGGCCGCACCGCGTTCCTGCGGGCTGAACAGGGTCGGGACAAAGGCCAGCGTCTGCGGCGTCATCATGGCTGCCCCCACCGCCTGAAACAGCCGCGCCACGATCAGCGACTCGATCGACGGTGCCATGCCACACAGCGCCGAGCCGACGGTGAACACCGCCACCCCGGCCACGAACATCTGCCGCCGCCCCAGAATGTCGCCCAGCCGCCCGGCGGGCAGCAGCAGCAGCGCAAAGCACAGGATATAGCCCGCCACCACCCATTGGATCTGGCTGTTCGAGGCGCCGAATGCCTCTTGCATGCTGGGCAGGGCGACGTTGACGATGGTCACGTCGATCAGGTTCATGAACTGCGCGACCAGAAGGACGATCAGCGCGACCCAGCGGGTGCGATTGGCGGGTGCCGTGGTTGTGTCGGTCATGGCGTGGCGATCCTGCGCTGCCCTTTTGCGGGGCGGCATGGATCATGCTCCGTTCTGTTGCTGGGGGGTAGCCGCTGCAATTTGCTCTGTGCGATAGCCTGGCGTCTCGTGGCGCGGCGGCAATGGGATTTTGCTGCCCACCAGCGCAGGCCTGGTCGTTTGTCGCCGGAACGGCACCCTGTCGCGCATCACGGCGCGGTGCGGTTCAGGCATTGGCCCTGACCGCCGTCTGCGCTGAAGTTTCCACCGATGCAAGGCGGTCGGGAATCAGGCGTTCCGAAAAGCCCGCAATCACCGACCAGACCAGCAGCTTGGCAAAGTCGGTCGAAAAGGCAACGATGGTCGCCGAAGCACCCTTGGGCGTCACGGCCTCGTGCAGGTTGACGGTTTGCACCACCAGATCGGCCGTATCGCCCGGAACACCCCCAGCTAAACCCCCGGCCGCGCCCGCAGCCGCGCCTATTGCGACATTGGCATCGCCTGCGCGAAAGGTCTTCATCAGTTCGAAAAACCCGTCGGCGCTGTTGTTGGGGAAAAGCTCGCCGCCGACCAGTTGCCCCCGGATCAGGAAATACCCCACCAGCGCGCCGAAAACCCCCACGATCAGCCGCAGCGCCACCGACCAGCCGGAATAGTCGCGCATCACGCTGTCATAATCGAGTGTCCCAAGCGCGCGCTGAAAGGCAATGATGCGCGACAGGAACGCGCCGATGGCACCGAACCACAGCACCAGCAACAGGTGATAATCGGCAATCAGCGACACCTGCGCCGACACATAGGCCGCGATCAGCCCACCCACGGTCAGCAAAACGATGACGATGCCGATCCAGTTCAGGATATTGGCCTTCTGTCGCCGGACGTTACGGTCAAGCGACCGTTTCTGATAGCGGATCTGCAATTCGTCGACCATCTTCAGATGCAGCGACATGCGCTCCTGCTCGGTTCCGGCGGTGTCGAATGCCTGTTGCAGGGATGCGGCAAGCCTGGGGAACAGGTGTTCTGCCTCGACCAGCCGGCGGGTGTGATCGGCGCGGATTTCATCGTCATGCATCAGCAGCACCACGCGCTGCTCGGCCTCGTACAGGCGGTTCCAGCAACGGGGTTCGGGGTGTAATGCCTTGAGCAGCGTGTCCAGACTGCCATCCAGCGGCACCCTTTCCGCCCCGGGTGCCGCGCGGTTGATGCGGTAGTTCAGCGATGTCAGGCTGGAGGCATAGGCATAGAACAACTCGTCACGCACGGACTGATTGGTGAACAGGGCCATGGCGACCTCGGGCGTTCGGTAACGTTGCAGCGATTATCGCTTGGCGCGTGCAGGAAACAAAGTCAGGTTTCCCACCGTTCCGGCCTGTCGCGTCTTGTGCGCCCGGCAAAATCAAAAGGCAACAGCGGCAAGCGCCTGCGCAAGGGCACGACGGACGATCCGGGCGCGGCGGGGGTCGTCCAGAACACCACCCGCCGCGCCCGCCAGCCCCGCGATGCCGCCATGCGCCAGGGTCGCGATGGCGACATAGATCGCCGACAACGTCAGCGTCTGCGGCAACATCGGCGCGCCTGCGACCACAAAGCCGGGCAATACCGTGCCATGCAATACCGCCGCCTTGGGGTTCAAAAGGTTCATCAGCAAACCCCGCGCAAAGAACCGGCCCAGCCGCGAGCCTCCGGGCGGCGTGTGCAACCGCCTGCCCGAACCCGCGCCAGCCCTGCCACGCCAGCCCCGGCAGATCGCCGACCCCGGCCCAGCGCAGGGCCCCAATCCAGCGCGGGCGTGGCGTTGATCGCTGCGGCCAGCCCCGGCGCAGTCGCCAGACCGACCGGTGCCGACCCCAGCGCCACCCCCGCCACGGCCGCAAAACCGCCGCTGCGGCCATCGGTGGAAGCGCTACCGGCCAGACAGGTCGTGTCCAATCCGGGGGTCAGTTCGATCAGCAGCGCGGAGTGGGCCGGCCCGGCAAGGCTAGGCAACGTCCAGACCTGCGATCAGATCCACTTGGCCAGCGGCGGCAGGCTCATCAGCACTGCGTTCGCGTCATGGCCGGTTTCCAGGCCGAACTTGGTGCCCCGGTCATAGACCAGGTTGTATTCGGCATAGAGGCCGCGATGGATCAGTTGCGTGTCCTTGTCAGCCTCGGTCCATTGCGTATCGCGGCGGCGTTCGACCAGCGGCACATAGGCCGGGATGAACGCGCGGCCGATGTCCTGGGTCAGGGCGAAATCGCCCTGCCAGTCGCCGGTGCAATGATCGTCCATGAAGATGCCTCCCACGCCGCGTGCACGGCCGCGATGGGGGATGAAGAAATATTCATCCGCCCAGGCCTTGAGCCGGGGGTAAAGTGCCGCCCCGTGCGGATCCAGATGCGCGGCTTGGGTCGCGTGGAAATGGTCGGTATCGGCGGCGTATTCGATGCAGGGGTTCAGGTCGGATCCGCCGCCAAACCACCACGCCCCCGGTGTCCAGAACATCCGCGTATTCATGTGCACGGCCGGGGCATGCGGGTTCTGCATATGGGCGACCAGCGATATCCCCGAGGCCCAGAAACGCGGGTCATCCGCCATGCCCGGCACCCCGCGCGCCGCCATCGCCTGTTGCGCGCGCGGTGCCAGCGCGCCGAACACGGTCGAGATGTTGACCCCGACCTTTTCGAAAACCCGCCCGCCGCGCAGCACGCTCATCTGGCCGCCGCCGGCGTCGTTGCCGTCGTCGCTGGCGCGGTGGGTCTGGCTGACGGCGAACCGGCCTGCAGGCAGCGTTGCGGTGGGGCCGGTCGTCTGGCTGTCTTCAAGTGCGTGGAACGCCGTGACGATCTGGTCGCGCAGGGCACGGAACCAGGTGGCGGCACGGGCCTTTTCATCCGCCATCGCGATGTCGGCCGTCTTTGCCTGCATCTGTGACGCCATCGCCGCCTGTCCTTGCGTTGTTATTGACTATCACTGCGTCCTAGCACCCTTCTTGGGCCATCGCTACTGCGGCCCGATCCCGTGCCGCCTGATCCGGAGTTCACCATGCGCCAAGCGTTGTTGCTGTTCCCCCTGCTGGCCCTGACCGCCTGCCAGTCCCCGCGCGAGGCCTGCATCAGCGATGCGACCCGCGACCTGAACGTGGTCAACCGCCTGATCGCCGAAACCGAGGCGAACCTGACACGCGGCTATGGCGTGGCCCAGCGGCAGGATATCGTGACCCGCCCTGACATCTGCACCATCGAGAACGCCGATGGCACCCAATCGACTTTTCGCTGCGACAAGCAGGACGTGGTGACAACCGAGGTGCCCGTCGCACTGGACCTGAACGCCGAGCGGGACACGCTGCGGTCGCTGGTGCAGCAACAGTCGGCGCTGCAACAGCGCGCACAGGCGTCCGTCCAGTTTTGTGTCGCCAGCTATCCCGACGAGTGACAGTCGAAATGGGGCCGGTCCCTGCGGACCGGCCCCCTGTCGTCGTGCCGGGAAGTATGACCTGCCTCCTGCCCCTGATCGCCGCAAACTGACGGCGACAGCCGTTTGCGGGGTCGAAACTGGTGCGATTCCCGCCATCGAACGCGTTGTTGGCTGCCGTCACCACATGCAGCGGGCTGCTATCGCCCGACCACTCGACCCCGCTCACCGCCCGGTTCAACGCGTCAACGATTTGCCAGCCCTGCAGGTTCAGGGGTTCTGCCACCGTCACCGCCTGATCCTGGCCTGACCGGATGCGCTGACAGGCGTTCCACCTTTTCGGCGGCAGGCTGGCACCAGGTTCGTCCAGCACCAGAAAATTCGCCCGCCCTGCCGGGTAGGCGCGACGGCCACCAGCGATTTCCGCGTCCGCGTCAGCCGGTCCACGCACGCCGTCGCCGGAAAATCCGCCGCGACCGGGCGCAGCGCGGCCTTGGCCCCGCGACCCAGTCGAACCCATTCGAGCCCAGTCGAACCCAGCCGAGCCCCGACGCGATCCGCTTCGGCGGCGCGTGGCCCAGGGCATAGCTGCCAGATCAGCGATCGAACGCCGCGAAAAACGCCGTCTGCCATCCCTTCCGTGGCAACGCCGCCTTGCGGGGCTCGATGCCCCGCAAGGCGGCTTGCTAACCGCTGAACACGATCTGCGTCTTCATCGCCTGGGCGCGGTCCGCCGCCAGCCGAAACGCGGCGTCCGCCTGATCCAGCGGCAGCGAATGGGTGATCAGCGGGCCGACCTCGATCAGCCCCTTGCGCATCAACTCTACCCCCACCGCGAATTCGGCATGGAACCGGAACGATCCGCGCAGGTCCAGCTCCTTGGCCGTGATCGCCTGCATCGGCAGCGTCATGTCGCCGCCCATGCCCAGTTGCAGGATCACCCCGCGCGGACGCAGGCAGGCGATCCCGGCCGCCAGCGCCGACTCTGCGCCGCTGCATTCGTACAACACGTCGAAATGCCCCTTGTCGGCCTGGTACGCAGCCAGCGCGTGCGGGTCGGTGGCGGTGTTCACCACCCGGTCCGCCCCCACCCGCGCCGCCAGCGCCAGGGTGAAGTCGGTCAGATCGGTCGCCACGATCTCGGCCGCCCCGGCGCGCCGTGCCGCCAGCACCGCCAGCGCCCCGATCGGCCCCGCCCCCGTGATCAGCACCCGCTTGCCCAGCATCCCCCCCGCCCGCGTGGTCGCGTGCAGCACCACTGCCAGCGGTTCGGCCATCGCGGCCTGTCCCGGGGTCAGCCCGGTCGCATCCACGCATTGCACGACATCCGCCACCAGCACCTCGCGGAACGCGCCCTGAACATGCGGGAATGGCATTGCCGAGCCATAGAACCGCATGTTCAGACACTGGTTGGGCAGCCCTTCTGCGCAATAGCGACAGCCACCGCAGGGCCGCGACGGCGATACCGCCACCAGTTGCCCCGGCGCAAACCCTGTCACCCCCGGCCCCATCGCCTCGACAAAGGCCGACACCTCGTGCCCCAGGATCATCGGTTGGCGCAGCCGCACGGTGCCAAAGCCGCCATGGTTGTAGTAATGCAGATCCGACCCGCAGATCCCCCCGGTGGCCAGCCGCAGGCGCAACTGTCCCGGGCCGGGCACTTCTTCCGCCCGCTCCTCGATCCGCAGGTCATGGGCCGCATGGATGACAATCGCGCGCATCGGTTCACTGCCTTCAGCAGGGGCCCGCGACAACGGCTGCCCGATTGGCGCGCCCCGGTTGTCACATCGTGGGTCGGGTTTGCACTGTGCCGCTGTCGGCCCACATTCCCGAACCATCCCGGTCCCGGGCCGACCTTGACAGCACTTGTTAACGTTAACATAACCCCAGCCAACGTCGGGCGCAATCCGAAGGGGGCACGCGGATGAACCTGTTCAGCCTGACCGGCAGGCGCGCCCTGATCACCGGGTCATCGCAGGGGATCGGGCTGGCCTTGGCGCAGGGGCTGGCGCAGGCGGGGGCGCAGATCGTCCTGAACGGCCGCGATCCGGCCAAACTGGCCGCTGCGGTGGCCACGGTGCCCGGTGCCGTCGCCCTGCCCTTCGATGCCACCGACCATACCGCCGTCCGCGCGGCCGTTGACGGGTTCGAGGCGACCATTGGCCCGATCGACATTCTGGTGAACAACGCCGGGATGCAGCACCGCGCCCCGCTGGAAGATTTCCCGGCCGATGCGTTTCAGCGCCTGCTGCAGACCAACATCGCATCCGTATTCAATGTCGGCCAGGCGGTGGCGCGGCACATGATCGCGCGCGGGCAGGGCAAGATCATCAACATCTGCTCGGTCCAGACCGCACTGGCCCGGCCCGGCATCGCGCCCTACACCGCGACCAAGGGCGCGGTGGGCAACCTGACCAAAGGCATGGCCACCGACTGGGCGCGGCATGGCCTGCAATGCAACGCCATCGCCCCGGGCTATTTCGACACCCCGCTGAATGCCGCCCTGGTCGCCGACCCCGCCTTTTGCGCCTGGCTGGAAAAGCGCACCCCCGCCGGTCGCTGGGGCAAGGTCGAAGAGCTGGTCGGGGCCTGCATCTTCCTCGCCTCCGACGCCGCCAGTTTTGTCAACGGCCATTGCCTTTATGTCGATGGCGGCATCACGGCCAGCCTGTGATGCGCCGGGTGGTGATGATGGGCGTATCGGGTTGTGGCAAATCGGCGGTGGGGACGGCGCTGGCCGCGCGGCTGGGGGTGCCCTATGTCGATGGCGACGATCTGCACCCGCCCGCCAATGTGGCCCTGATGGCACAAGGGCATCCCCTGACCGATGCCGACCGCCGGCCCTGGCTGGACCGGGTGGCGCAGGTGCTGGCGGATGACGCGCCGGTGATCGTCGGTTGTTCCGCCCTGCGCCGCCGCTACCGCGACCAGATCCGCGCCGGGGCCGGCGGGCCGGTGCGGTTCGTCCACCTGACCGGCCCCCGCGCCCTGATCGCGGCACGGATGGCGGCGCGGACCGGGCATTACATGCCGTTGTCGCTGCTTGACAGCCAGTTTGCCGCGCTGGAACCCCCCGGCCCGGACGAAGCGGCGCTGACCGTCGACATCACTGACCCGCCGCAAGTGCTGGCACTGCGGATCGCCGCCGCGCTGGGGCCCGGATGATCCGCCGCCCGCCCAGCATGGCCGATGTCGCCGTTGCCGCCGGTGTATCGCCCGTGACGGTCAGCCGGACATTCAAACCTGACACTGCGGTCAGCAAGGCGACCCGCGCCGGCATCCTGCCTGCGGCCGAGGCGCCGGGGCTACGGGTTTGCCAGCACCGCCTCGGCCCTGCGTTTGCAGCGCAGTGATTGCATTGCTGTCACCATCCCCTCGATCAACCACGCCAAACTTGGCGATACGCTGGCCGGCCTCACCGAAGGGGTGCAAGGCACCGGGCGGCAGGTTCTGTTGTGCCTTATCAACTATGACATGGCCAAAGCAGAACGCCTGATCGAACAATTGCTGCGTCGCCGCCCCGGGGCGATCGTGGTGACCGGCGGCAAACGTAGCGACCGTGCCCGGCGGTTTCTGGTGCAGGCGGCCATCCCGGTGGTCAAAACCTGCGACCTGCCGCCGCAGCCCGTCGGCCATGTCGCGGGCATTGCCAATGCCGCCGCTGTGCGCGGGATGGTGGATCATCCGGTGGCGCAGGGCCGAGACGGACCGCCTTCATCATTCCGGCCGATCTTTCATGCGACTGCCACTGCGTCGGCGTTCGCGGCCGGCAATGGCGTCGGACGCGTGCAAGATCGGTGACCTTGCCGATTGCTGGCGCCGGATGGCCGTGGCGACTGACCAGCATCAAGATGGCCCACCTGCCCTGTTGTCGGGGCATCGCGATATTGGGGCAGTTCCCGAACGATCCGCTTGCCCCCTGCACAGCAAGATGCAGCACCTGCGCCGGCCACGACTTCGTCGGCGGATGGGCCCTGCAGAGGAGCCCGACGGTTGGACCCTACGGATGAGCCCGGCGGATGGGCCCGGCGGATGGGCCCTGCGGTTGGGCCCGGCGGATTGGCCCGGCGGAGGAACTCGACGGATAGGCCCGGCGGAGGAGCCCGACGGATGGGCCCGGCGGTTAGGCCCGGCGGATGGGCCGGCGCTGTGGACCTCAAGGGCAATTTCCACAATCGGCCCAACGCGGTTCAGGCCAGCCCGTTTCAGGCCAACGCGGTTCAGGCCAGCCCGTTTCAGGCCAACCCGTTTGAGGCAACCCGTTTCAGGCCAACCCGTTTCAGGCCGACGCGGTTCAGGCCAGCGCGTTTCAGGCCAGCGCCAAGCCGTCTTAGCGGCAATAGGCCCCGCTGCGATAGCTGGCGCTGTCAAAGTGGAAATGGTTGCGGTGATATCTGTTCGCCTCGGGGCCAAGCACGGTGCCGAACACGCCGCAGGCCGAATCATGCAGGCGGCGCAGCATCCGGCCATAGCTGTTGCCGCCCCAGTTGTTCAGCACCGATACCGTGCTGCCGTCATTCAGCACAAAGCCGCCGATGTCGATGGCATGGCCAAAGGCATGCTCTGACAGCCGCTCGCCCGACTGGCCGTTGCGGGCGCGGCAGGAATAGGTGCCCATGACCTGCAGTGCGGCCAGGCCGCCGCCGGTGTCGCCGACCACGCCCTTGGCCTCGGTCTGGATCCAGCGCGCCAGGGCGCGGGCGGTGTCGCAGGTCATCACCCCCGGTTCCGACAGGCGCACCCCGCCGACCGAGCGTACACGCACCGCATTTTCGACCCCGCACGCGCCGGGACCGGAAACATCGCCAAGCGCCTCGCCCTGGATCGACGCATCGCCGCACAGCGCGCCGCGCACGTCCTGACGCGGCGGTTCGGCCACGCGCAGGCTGACCGGGACGATCCGCAGATCGGACGGGCGCTGCGACGGGCGCAGCGAGCGTGCGATGGCAAGTTCGGAAATTTGCGGGCCGATCTGCGGCAGGACCGGGATCACCAGCGCGGCGGCGATACGCTGGGCCGTGGCCCGCGCGGCAATATCGCCGGGGCGCAGGCGCGGGCGGGGCAGGTCCGGGGTCAGGATCAGCACGGCCGGCACCACGGCGGCCACGTCTGCGGCGGGTGCGGCGGGTGCGGCGAGCCTTGCCAGTGGGCGCAAACCGGTGCTGATCTGCGGTACCACGAAGGTTGCCAGCGTCACGGGAAAGTCGCCGGTCATCCGCTCGGACCGCGCCAGCCGTGGCAGCGGCAGGGCGATGCCCCGGGTTGACAGGGCAACCTCGGTCAACGCCCGCGCAGGTTGCGGTTGGGCCGCGGTGGTTTGGGCCACAGCAGTTTGGGCCACAGCAGTTTGGGCCACAGCAGTTTGGGCCACAGCAGTTTGGCCCACAGCAGTTTGGGCCACGACAGTTTGGGCCGCCGCAGTTTGGGCCACCGCAGTTTGGGCCGCCGCAGTTTGGGCCGCCGCAGCTTGGGCCGCCGCAGTTTGGGCCGCCGCAGTTTGGGCCAGCAGCCCCGGTGCGCGCGGTGTCGCCGCCGGGACAAGCTGCGCGCCGTGATCGGCGATGATCCACAGCGGCCGCAACGCCGGACGGAGCGGCATTGCCAGCGCAGCATCGCCCTGACCGGCCACCATCGCGGTCGGGCGCAGGTGCGGGCGGGTGGGGGCAGCAGTGTCCGGCGCAGCCGACATCGCCACTGTTCGGGTGCCGGCCTCGGTCGCGCCAGCAAGAGCATCGCCTTGCCCGGTCAGCATCGCCAAAGGCCGGGTCAAAGGTCGCAGCGAGGCAGTGGCCAGTGGCCGTGCAAGCGAGATCTGGCCAGCGACCCCGGCGGCAGTGCCGTCGGCGGGGCTGACCGGGTCTGTCAGCCCGGTCAGGACCGCCATTGTCAAAGGCCGGGTCAGCGGGGGCAGCGAGGCAGTGGCCAGTGGCCTTGCAAGCGCGATCTGTCCGCTGTCCCCTGCGGTAATGCCGTCGGCTGGGCTGACCGGGTCGGTCAGCCCGGTCAGCAGCGCCATCGCCAAAAGCCCCGTTGTCGGGCGCAGCGGGGCTGGGGCAAGCGGGGCTGCCAAAGCGATCTGGCCGCCGAGCGCGGCGGCAGTGCCGTCGGCGGGGCTGACCGGGTCGGTCAGCCCGGTCAGCACCGCCACGGGCCGCGCCTGCGGGCGGATCGGGCCGGTTGTGAGGGTCGCCAGAGCCGCCACTTGCTCGCCCGGCGCTGCGGGCCTTGCCTGAGGGCGCAGCGGGCTGTCGGCATGGGCGATCAGGGGAAATGCCGCCAGTCCGGCGATCAGCGCGCAAACCCGCCAGCGCCGCATCAGGACGCAGCCCCGGTGCGGCCGAAATCGGGGGCGGCGGTGTCCTGGCCCGCCTCGATGATACCGCGCCGGATCGCTCGGGTGCGGGTGAAATAGGCGTGCAACTGATCGCCGTCGCCCATCCGGATCGCACGCTGCAACATGAACAGCTCTTCCGTGAACCGGCCCAGAATGTCCAAGGTCGCCTCCTTGTTGGTCAGGAACACATCGCGCCACATGGTCGGGTCCGATGCCGCGATCCGGGTGAAATCGCGAAAGCCTGACGCAGAGTACTTGATGACCTCGCTGTTGGAAACACGCCGCAGATGATCGGCCACACCCACCATCGTATAGGCGATCAGGTGCGGCGTATGGCTGACCACGGCCAGCACCAGGTCATGATGCTCGGCCTCCATCTCGTCGACATTGGCACCCATGCCCTGCCACAATGCGGTCAGCCGGTCGACCTGCACGCGGTCGGCCCGGCCCGGCACCAGGATGCACCAGCGGTTGTCAAACAGGGTGGCAAAGCCGGACCGCGGCCCGGAATATTCAGTCCCGGCAAGGGGATGGGCCGGGATGAAATGCACACCCGCAGGCAGTTGCGGTGCGATGGCGGCGATCACCGCGCCCTTGACGCTGCCCACATCGCTGACGGTTGCACCCGGTTTCAGCGCTGGCGCAATCTCGCGCGCGACAGCCTCCATCGCGCCGATCGGCACGCACAGCACGACCAGATCGGCCCCCGTCGCCGCCTCGGCCGCAGTGGCGCAGACCCGGTCCACCAGGCCGATCTCGGCCGCGATTGCGCGGGTTTCCGCCGTGCGGGCATGACCGACGATCTCGCCCGCCAACCCGGCGCGCCGCATCGCCAGTGCCATCGAGCCTGCGATCAGCCCCAGCCCGATCAGCGCCACCCGGTCATAGATCGCCGCCATCAGCGCACGCCTTTGAACACGCCGATCGCATGGGCCACGCGCCGGGTGCTCGCCTCGTCGCCCACGGTGATGCGCAGGCAATGGGGCAGCTTGTAGCCTGCGACGCGCCGCACGATGATCCCCTCGCCGCGCAGATGCGCGTCGCAGGCATCCGCCTCGGCCGGGTCATGGAAGCGGGCCAGCACGAAATTGGCGCTCGCCACGTCGGACGGGATCCCCATCTCGGCCAGAGTCCGGCTGAGCCATTCGCGCCATTTGGCATTCTCGCGCCGGCAGCGACGGACCCAGTCCTGATCGCGGATCGCGGCCTCGGCGGTGACCAGCGCGGCGGTGGACAGGTTGAACGGCCCCCGGATCCGGTTCAGCACGTCGATCACCGCCTGCGGGCCATAGCCCCAGCCGACCCGCAGCCCGCCCAGACCGTAAATCTTGGACAGCGTCCGCGTCATCACCACATTGTCCCGCTCGGCGGCCAGCGCGGCCCCGGCATCGTAGCCCTCGACATATTCGGCATAGGCACCGTCCAGCACCAGCAGCGCCTGCGGCGGCAACCCCTCGGACAGGCGGCGCAGTTCCGACTGGCCGATCATGGTGCCGGTGGGGTTGGCAGGGTTGGCGATGAAAACCAGCCGCGTCTTGCGGTTGCAGGCCTTCAGGATCGCGTCCACGTCGACGATCCGCTCTCGCTCGGCGACCACGACGGGTTTGGCCCCGACCGCCTGGGCATAGATCGGATACATGGCAAAGCCATGTTCGGTCAGGATCACCTCGTCCTTGGGTCCGGCATAGGCCTGGGCCAGCAGGGCCAGCACATCGCCCGAACCGGCGGCGCAGATGATCTGCGCGGCGGGCAGCTTCCACATTTCGGCAATCGCCTGGCGCAGCGCGGCGTGGTCGGAGGACGGATAGCGATGCAGATCGTGCACGGCACGGGAATAGGCCTCGCGCGCGGCATCGGACGAACCCAGCGGGTTTTCGTTCGACGACAGCTTCAGAACATTGGTCTTGCCCTCGACGGTGGACGCGCCGCCCTGATAAAGCGCGATATCCATGATCCCGGGCTGCGGTGCGATCCTGGTCATGCGTCCCCCCCACCTTGACCCTTGCGCGGCCCCGGGCGCGTTCTAGCCGGGCCAGGCGCAAAGGGCCAGAGGCGGCAAGGCGTCAGGACAGCAGGTCCTCATACCCGCATCTGCTCGCCAGTTCGGGCAGCATCGCCGGCGGCACCACGTCGAAGGCGACGGTGAACAGCAATGCCTCGCCGTCATAGGCGCTGATGGTCCAGGGGCCGGGGACCAGTTCATAGTCGTACTCGAACTGCCACGCGGTCAGCGACAGCGCGTCCCTGCCGATAGAGCTGTCATAGCTTTGCCGGGTCGCACCGGCGTCGCCCATCGGCGGATGGGTGATGACCATCGTGACGAATGGATAGTCCCGCTTGGCCGACCGCGCCTTGATGGCAAAACCGATGCCGATCACGGCGGGCACCACGCGGCCTGCGGTCACGAACTCCGGGTCAGCGTCGATGATGTTGCTGACGCCCGCGACCGTATCGGGTGCGGGCACGGTCGAGATCACTTCGGGCGCGCAGATCACCCCGGCCTGCAGCTCGGCAATCGCCGGCGTCAGGGTGTCTTGGGCCAAAGCGGGGCCAGCGATCAGGACAAGGACAAGCAGCATGCGGATCATGGCGGGAACGGTGGCTTCGACAGCGCCAAAGTCAAGCGGTGATCCAATGCCACCGGGGCGGATCGGCCGAGGTTGGCGCAGTGGCGCGGCGCGCGGACCCGGCGTGGCGCAGGGCCGCATCCGGGCAAAGCGTGGCGGCGGGATCAAGCACGACATCAAAGCCGCCTGAGCACAGCGCCATCAACTTTTCGCCAAAGCGCAAGCCCCACAGGATTCCGCCACTTCATCGAGGAGGCGCAGGGGCTGGCGCCCGTCGGGCAGGAACTGCTGCACCGCGCCGGTCAGGTCATAGACGAACAGCCCCTGCGCCTTGTCCGCGCCCAGGATCAGGCTGGCGGCCGGATCGGCCGGGTTCACCCAGATCGCGGGATCATCGGTGTCGCCGCTGGTGCCATCGGTCTCGACACTCGCCGTGACGGCAAAGGTCGCGGGGTCGGCAAATGCCGCGCCGGGCAGCGCCGCCAGCCAGAGGGCGAGGGCCCTACTCGTCCTTTTCATATTCGGTCACCGGCATTGTGAACGAGATGACCAGGCTTTCGGCCCCATTCTGCGCCACGACATAGCCGCCGATCATGCCATCTGGCACCAGGCATTCGCCATCCGCGGTGCCCATGTCCATCGCCAGCGACAGGGTGCCGGTCCAGCCGTTGATCTCGTCGTTCACCACCCCCTCGGCGGTTTCCCGTTCGGCCTGCAGTTCCAGATTGGACAGCAGCCCTTCGGGAAACTCTTCGCCCTGCAGGCTGAAATCGGCGGGCAGGGCATGGGCGGTGAAGTCATTATTCTCGAACTCCAGCTCGATCGCCTTCTCGACGCCGTCCAGAACGATCTCCAGCCCGACTTCGAAATCGCCATAGCGCCAGGTGCCGCCTTCGCCCGGCAGGTATTAGCGCTTGCCTGCGAAACCGGCCACCACGCCGCCGTCGGCGATCTGGACCAGTTGCACATCATAGCTGCGGCAGCCAGCGGTGCCCATCATGACGAAATGCGGCACCTCGCCCAGCCAGGCGGCGGGGACGGCGGTCAGGGTGTTGCCGGGGGTGACGGTCATGTCCTGCGCGAGGGCAGGGGTCATGGTCATGGCCGTGACCAAGGCGGCGATGGCGGGGGCCATCTGGGCGGGGTTGCGCATGGATGACATTCCTGTGTGGCTGGGGACGGACGGGTTGTCCGACGGTTCCTGCCCGCTTGGCCGTGCCATGTGACAGGGATTTGACAACCCGCAGGCCGCGTCCCCGGCTGGCGGGCCCCGTCTGCGGCTGGCCGGCCTTTGGTGATTGCGGCAAGCCGGCACTTGAATCCGCCGCGCAAAACCGCTTCCCTTGCCGGCATGACCACAGCGCTTGTCACCCATGCCGATTGCCTTGCCCATCTCACCCCCGATGGCCACCCCGAACAGGTGGCGCGGTTGCAGGCGGTGCTTGCTGCACTTGCGCCGCTGGACCTGCTGCGCATCGCCGCCCCCTTTGCGGCCGAGGATGACCTGCGGCGCGTTCACCCCCGCGCCTATCTGCAGCGGTTGCGCGACGCCGTGCCCGATCATGGCCAGCGCGCGCTGGACCCCGACACCTGGATGTCGCCGGGCAGTCTGGCGGCGGCGATGCGGGCGGCGGGGGCGGTGGTGCGGGCGGTCGATCTGGTGATGGCGGGGCAGGCGACCAATGCCTTTTGCGCCGTCCGCCCGCCGGGCCACCATGCCGAGCAGGAAACCGCGATGGGGTTCTGCCTGCTGGGCAATGTCGCCATCGGGGCGAAACATGCGCTGGACCATCACGGGCTGGCGCGTGTCGCCATCGTCGATTTCGACGTGCATCACGGCAACGGCACCCAGGCGCTGGTGCAGGACGACCCGCGCATCCTGTTCATCTGCAGCCACCAGATGCCGCTCTGGCCGGGCACCGGCGACCCCGCCGATGACGGCCCGCACGGGACGGTGCTGAACATCGCCCTGCCGCCCGGCACCGATGGCGCGGCGATCCGCCGGATTTACGAGGCGCAGGTTGTCCCCCGCCTGACCGCCTTTGCCCCGGCGATGATCCTGATCTCGGCGGGGTTCGATGCCCACCAGGCCGACCCCTTGGCCAACCTGGCCCTGACGGCAGCGGATTTCGGCTGGCTGACCCGCCGGATCTGCACCTGCGCCGCCACGGCCTGCGCCGGGCGCGTGGTCTCGGCGCTGGAAGGCGGCTATGACCTGACCGCGCTTGCCGACAGCGTGCTGGCGCATGTGACCGAACTGCAGAGGCATGGATGACCGACAAACCCACGCACAAGCCTGTCGACAAAGCCACCGAAAAACCTGTGGACGCAATGGCCTTTGAAGACGCCCTGCGCGAGTTGGAAAGCGTGGTGGCCCGGCTGGAACGCGGCGACGTGGCGCTGGATGATTCCATCGCGCTGTACGAACGCGGTGCCGCCCTGCGCGCGCGGTGCGAGCGCAAACTGGCCGAGGCCGAAGAGAAAGTGTCGAAGATCACCCTGAACGCCGAAGGCCAGCCCACCGGCCTGACCCCGCTCGACCCCGGTCAGGCGTGATGCTGCTTTTTGCATTTTTTGTCGATAAATATCCCGGGGGGGCCGCAGGCCGGGGCAGAGCCCCAAGCCCGGCCAGCCAAGGATGACCCCCGCCCTGGCATCCGCGATGGCCCGCAGCCGCGTCGCGGTCGAGGCGGCAGTGACCCGGCGTCTGGGTGCCTTTGACCTGCCGGTGGCGCGGGCCATGGCCTATGCGGTGACGGGCGGCAAAGGGTTGCGCGGGTTTCTGGCGCTGGAATCGGCGCGCCTGCACGGTTTTGACGCCGCCATCGCCCTGCCCGGCACCCTGCCCGGCACCCTGCCCGCCGCCCTGCCCGGCAGGCTGCCCGCCGCCCTGCCCGCCGCCTTGCCCGGCGCCCTGCCCGGCGCCCTGTCCGCAGCCTGTGCCATCGAATGCATCCACGCCTATTCGCTGGTGCATGACGACCTGCCCTGCATGGATGACGACGACCTGCGCCGTGGTCAGCCCACCGTGCACCGCAAATGGGATCAGGCGACCGCCGTTCTGGCCGGTGACGGCTTGCAGGCGCTGGCCTTTGCGTTCGTCGCCGAAACCGCCTGCCCGCCAGCCGCCGCGCTGCATCTGGTGGCAACCCTGGCGCAGGGCGCGGGGATCGGCGGCATGGTCGGCGGTCAGGCGCTGGACATCGCCGCCGAAACCGCCGCCTTGCCGCTGACCCTGGCCCAGATCACCCGTCTGCAGGCGGGCAAGACCGGCGCGCTGATCACCTGGGCCGCCACGGTCGGCCCGCATATGGCCGGGGCCGATGCCGGGCCGTTGACCGCCTATGGCAATGCGCTGGGTCTGGCGTTCCAGATTGCCGACGACATCCTGGATGTCACCGGCGATGCCGCCATGCTGGGCAAGGCCACCGGCAAGGACGCCGCCGCCGGCAAGGCCACCTTCGTCAGCCTGCTGGGCCTGGACGAGGCAAAGCGCCGCGCCGCCGATCTGGTCGCCCGGGCTTGCGCCGCGCTGGCCCCCTATGGTCAAAGCGCCGATACCCTGCGCGATGCCGCCCGCTTTGTGGTGGACCGGAGAAGCTGATGCCATGACCGACCGCCCCCGGACCCCCCTTCTTGACCGCGTCCATCGGCCCGCCGACCTCAAGGCGCTGTCCGACCCCGACCTGCACCGCCTGGCGGACGAGGTGCGGGCCGAGACGATCAGCGCGGTCAGCGTGACGGGCGGCCATCTGGGCGCGGGCCTGGGTGTCGTGGAACTGACCGTCGCGCTGCATGCCGTGTTCGACGCCCCGCGCGACAAGATCATCTGGGACGTGGGCCACCAATGCTATCCGCACAAGATCCTGACCGGTCGCCGCGACCGTATCCGCACCCTGCGGATGAAGGACGGCCTCAGCGGCTTTACCAGGCGCTCCGAAAGCCCCTATGACCCGTTCGGGGCGGCGCATTCATCGACCTCGATCAGCGCCGCCCTGGGGTTCGCCGTCGCCCGCGATCTGGGCGGAGCGCCCGACCATGGCATCGGCGATTGCATCGCGGTGATCGGCGACGGCGCGATTTCGGCAGGCATGGCCTACGAGGCGATGAACAACGCGGGCCATCTGAAAAAACGGCTGATCGTGATCCTGAACGACAACAAGATGTCGATAGCACCCCCTGTCGGCGCGATGTCGGCCTATCTCAGCCGCCTTTATGCCGGCGATCCGTTCCAGGAGTTGAAGGCCGCCGCCAAGGGTGCGGTGTCCCTGTTGCCCGAACCGTTCCGCGAGGGCGCGAAACGCGCGCGCGACCTGCTCAAGCACATGGCCGTGGGCGGCACCCTGTTCGAGGCGTTGGGCTTCAGCTATCTTGGCCCGATCGACGGCCATGACATGGACAGCCTGCTGGCGGTCCTCCGCACGGTGCGGGCGCGGGCGACCGGGCCGATCCTGATTCACGTGATCACCAAAAAGGGCAAAGGTTACGCCCCCGCCGAACAGGCCCGCGACAAAGGCCACGCGACGGGCAAGTTCGATGTGCTGACTGGCGCACAGGCCAAGGTCGCCAGCAACGCGCCGCAATACACATCCGTCTTTGCCGAGGCGCTGCTGGCCCAGGCCGCCCGCGATCCGCGCATCTGCGCCGTCACCGCCGCGATGCCCGACGGCACCGGCCTGTCGCGGTTCATGGAGCGGTACGCGTCCCGCTGTTTCGACGTCGGGATTGCCGAACAGCACGCCGTCACCTTCAGCGCGGGCCTTGCGGCGGGCGGGATGCGGCCGTTCTGCGCGATCTATTCGACCTTTCTGCAGCGCGGCTATGATCAGGTCGTGCATGACGTGGCGATTCAGCGCCTGCCGGTGCGGTTCGCCATCGACCGGGCCGGGTTGGTCGGGGCCGATGGCGCGACCCATGCCGGGGCCTTTGACATCGCCTTTCTGGCCAACCTGCCCGGTTTCGTGGTGATGGCGGCGGCGGACGAGGCCGAACTGGTCCGCATGGTCGCCACCGCCGCCGCCCATGACGACGGCCCCATCGCGTTTCGGTTTCCCCGCGGGGAAGGTACCGGGGTCGAGATCCCCGCCGATCCGCAGCCGCTGGAAATCGGTCGGGGCCGGATGATCCGCGAGGGCAAGGGCGTGGCGATCCTGTCGCTGGGCACGCGGCTGGCCGAAGTGCTCAAGGCCGCCGA
>Ga0105049_10002232_pt1 | contig 22863 bp, 15 predicted proteins | sample MAT06_FD_78087 | JGI IMG/M metagenome (GOLD analysis project Ga0105049, IMG submission 78087) | Freshwater microbial communities from Lake Fryxell liftoff mats and glacier meltwater in Antarctica - MAT-06 | ecosystem: Environmental > Aquatic > Freshwater > Ice > Liftoff microbial mat | place...
GATAATTCACTGTCACTTTGATGATTTTTTGAATGAAATGTTGTTGATTTATCAATGACGGAAACAGAATTTTTTAGGATTTAGCACCAGAAAATTTTCAAGCATAATATCGCGATATCCAAGCGGCAGCAGCAATTGGCTTTAGCCGATGCAAGCAACATTGTTCATTGTGAATTGTCGATTGTCGATTGATATAACTATTTTTGCACGAAACAGTCCGCCCTGTCGCGGGATGGCGCTTCGGTGCTGTCACGAGGAAAGTCCGGGCAACACAAAGCACCTTGCTTCCTAACAGGAAGGCGGCGTAAGGGCAACCGAACGTTGACAGATAGTGCCACAGAGAATATACCACCATTGGCGAACTTCGGTTCTCCGGCGGAAAGGGTGAAAACGCGGGGTAAGAGCCCACGGCATTGCTGGCAACAGTTGTGCAGGTAAACCTCAGGGGTTGAAAGACCAAATAGGCAACAGATGAGGCTGCTGGTCTCACGCACTTCGGTGGTTCGCCACTTCGGTGGTTCGCCACTGCGGTGGTTCGCCACTGCGGTGCAGCTGTTGTGGGTAGGTCGCTCGAGCGCATTGGTGACGATGCGCCAAGATAAATGACAGGGGTCAATGCAAATTGATACAGAACCCGGCTTACAGGACTGTTTTTATTTTAAGTTCCCCGCTTTGGCAGGGAACTTTTTTATTTATTAGGCAACCTCTTACCGACGACCTATCATCATTAAGCCTCAAAATTAAAATCGTCAGGCAACCCATGATTACATTTTTTTGTCTTTTTCGCCTCAAATCTAACTTTCCAGAGGTTCCGGTTAATGCAAAACCACTGTCATATCAATCATCAAGTGAAGGGTAATTTTGCCCGCTCATTTTGCAGATATGCTGCCGCTACGCTGGGGAAATAATCGCAATCTGCCGAATCTTTTTTTTACATTTCATCTTTAACAGTAAAAAAGACGCATTGGTCAACATAAATATTCTGGCAGACTAAAACCTTATTACATCATTTCCGTAACGTTAACATTTCCGCAAAATCACCATCAATTGTCAATTGTCAATCGTCAATTGCCTTCTATCTTTGGGCAGTGAAATTCATCCTTACCCTATTAGCTTTTTCCCCTTTTGCCTGCTTGTCACAAAATCTTATTCCTAACGGAGGGTTTGAATTACAGCCATTAAAACCAAAGTCGGGAGAAAATCATGAAATTTCGCAGCATTGGTTTTCTGCCAGTAAAGGCACTCCCGATATCATTCGCCAGGGCGATAATATGTTTGGCAGGCAAAAAGCTTTCGACGGGGAGAAATATGCGGGCATCATCCTTTTCGACTGGAATAATAAAGATTACAGAGAATATGTTGAAGTAAAATTCCTTAAAGAGCTTATTACCGGTAAAGAATATTGTGTTCGCTTTCGTGTTATGCCCGGAAAGTCATCGTATGCCTTCACCGATCAACTGGGAGTTTTTCTTTCAAAAGACAGTGTTATGTTGGAACACGCTAACCCAATTAAACAAGAACCCGACTTTAAAACACAAAAATATTCGCCGCTTGCTGATACAGGCGTTTGGAAAGAAATTGAATATAAATTTATTGCAAAAGGTGGGGAACGCTTTCTTACGATCGGAAATTTCAGGGATGATGCTTCCACAGTTTACCGGATTAACGACGGAAATACTTTTCTGAAAATTGCATATTTATATATTGACAATGTTTACCTGGGAAGCTGTGAAACGATTCCGGAAGTCTTTACCCCGGTTGTAAGCAACGTTATTCCTGCTGGCAAGCTTCATATCCCCGGAATAATTACACCTAATGGAGATAAATTCAACGATAATTTCTACATTGAAAATCTGCCACGTTATGCTGTTCTTATAATTACAGATAAGAAGGGGCAAGAAGTATTAAAAACCGACAATTATAAAAATGATTGGGAAGCAAATGGTCTTGATGCCGGGAATTATAATTTTGAATTAAAGCTTCCAGACGGCAACGTAGTGTATGGCTCGGTAGATGTTGTGCGAAAAAAGAATTAGATTTATTAATTGCATCTGATCACGAGTTGAAATGATTTTTTGTTCGTAGATAAACCGAAGAATATTTGTTGAAGTATGCTAAAAATGAAAATTCCCGGAATAATGAGTAAGAAAGGATCTGACCTCAGTAAAAAGGCCGGGATGGCCCCTGGAACTATTGCCTATGTCGGTGAAGCGAGGGCATTTACCCCGTGGATAGATGTGATAGAATATGGGCCTGAAACCTTTACGGAAGCGCATAAAATAGAACCGGACCACTGTCCCGAAGAAGATGCTGGTCCGTCGCTGATACGATGGATAAATGTTACCGGGATCCATGACATTGAAGTAATTAAAACCATTGGAAATAAATTTGGGCTGCATGCGCTGGTGCTCGAAGACATTGTGCATTCAGAGCAACGTGCAAAACTTGAAGATTATCAGGACTATATTTACCTGGTTGTGAAAATGATCGGGATTGATCCAAAGAACAAAGAAGTAACCACAGAACAGCTTAGCATCGTAATTAAAAACAATACTGTTCTCACTTTTATTGAAGATGAAGGCGACCTTTTCGACACGTTGCGCGAAAGAATAAGGAAGGGAAATAAAAAGCTCCTAATTTCCGGTGCTGATTATCTGTTGTATTCGATCCTTGATACAATCGTCGATAATTATTTTATTGTTCTCGAAAGGATCGGCGATAAACTTGAAGGCCTGGAAATACGGCTGCTTACACATGCCCGTGCCGCCGACGTTCAGGAGCTTCATGGGATGAAACGGGAACTAATTTATTTCCGGAAATTCATATGGCCGATGCGCGAAGTTGTAAGTCTTTTAAGCAAAAGTGAAACGTTGCAGATTAAAGGAAATACTTCTATCTATCTACGCGATGTTTACGACCACTGCGTGCAGGCAATTGATACACTGGAAACGTTCAGGGACCTTTCTTCCGGCCTTATGGATGTTTACTTAAGCACCTTGAGTAACAAGATGAATATGGTAATGAAAACGCTTACAATTATTTCAACCATATTTATTCCGTTGACATTTATTGTAGGGGTTTTCGGAATGAATTTTAATATTCCAATGTTTGGGGATCCTAACGGCTACAACAAAGTATGGATATTTATGATTGTACTTGTTGCTACGATGCTTATCTGGTTTAAACGAAGGAAATGGTTTTAAAGTTTACTTCTTGTAAAATCCATTTCCATCAACGACGCTTAAATTTTTTAAACTATTTCCGGTTTCAGTGATTTAAAAGATGTATGATATTACTAATCTGATTATTCATAAAAAATGCCTACAGCAATAATCATAGGGGCGGGTATTGCCGGTATTGCAACCGCGTTGCGCCTGAGATCGGCGGGTATTAGCGTTCAGGTGTTTGAGTCCAATAATTATCCTGGTGGTAAGCTCCATGCTTTTGAACTAAAAGGCTACCGGTTTGATGCAGGCCCTTCGCTTTTTACCTTGCCTGAACTGGTAACAGAGCTTTTTGGTTTGTTTAATGAAAAACCGGAAGACTTCTTCCAATATCACCGTAAAGAAACGGTTTGCAATTATTTTTGGGAAGATGGGATGCGCTTTACTGTTAATGCCAACCGGGAGATTTTTGCCAAAGAAGCGGCAGCTAAATTTGGAGTAGAGGCAGCAACAATTCTTTCTTACTTAAAAAAAAGTCAAAAGAAATACGAACTTACTTCGCCTGTTTTTCTCGAAAAATCTCTACATAAAATCGGCACTTATCTTTCAACAGATACCCTTAAGGCGATGACGTGTTTGTGGGATTTAGACCTTGGTAAAACCTTGAATTCGCTCAATGAAGCCACCATTAAGGAGCCTCATCTTGTTCAGTTATTCAATCGCTATGCAACTTACAACGGCTCATCGCCTTACCTCACACCAGGAATTATGAGCCTCATTCCGCATTTAGAGCTTCACAAAGGCACTTATTTCCCAGCAGGCGGAATGCACAGCATAACATCCAGCCTTTACGAACTGGCATTACGTCACGGGATAAAATTTCATTTTCTCCAAAATGTTGAACAAATATTAGTAAGAAAAGGTCGGGCTGTTGGCATAAAAACAAAGGAAGCTGAGCATTTTGCCGACTCCATTGTTTCAAATATGGATATCTTTTCGACCTATAAAAAATTGCTGAAGGATCAAACGCATCCGGAGCGCGCACTGAAGCAGGAGCGATCTAGTTCCGCCATAATATTTTATTGGGGTATCCGGGGGCAGTTTGCCGAATTAGATCTTCACAACATTTTTTTTAGCGGTAATTACCGGGAGGAATTTGCTCAAATTTTTGATCAAAGACGCCTTTTTGAAGATCCAACCGTATACATAAATATTACCAGCAAAGAACTTTCAACCGATGCACCCAAAGGAAGAGAAAATTGGTTTGTGATGATAAACGCTCCAGGTGATTTTGGGCAGAACTTTGATTTATTAGTAGCGCAGGCTCGACAAAATATAATTGATAAAGTGAATCGTTTGCTTGGTATTAGTATAGAACCGCTTATTGAGGTCGAAGATATCCTAACGCCTACTCTTATTGAACAACGAACAGGAAGCTACCGTGGAGCTCTTTACGGTGGGTCCAGCAATTCGAAGTTTGCTGCGTTTCTTCGCCATCCTAATTTTTCGGGAAGGATCAAAGGGTTATACTGTTGCGGTGGGTCCGTGCATCCAGGAGGAGGAATTCCCTTGTGCTTGCTTTCTGCTAAGATTACTTCAGAATTAATCATTTCAGCCTCGTGAATAAATCACCTTCACTTCCTTTCTTATCAAGGAAGAGCCAGATAGCAATCTTTATCATCTGGTTGGTAACGATTTCTGGCATTATCGGGATTTTGCTTGGTTATGGTGCTTGGTTTTTACCAAAAACCCCCATTAACCTATTAATCGGTGCGGTGCTTTTGTATTGGAATTTTCCGGTAAAAAATGGTTGGTATAGCCTACTAATCTGGTCGGGTGTTTATCTTATCGGAATGTGCGCAGAAATAGTAGGAGTGAACACAGGCCTTTTATTCGGAAACTATAATTATGGTAATAACCTGGGGCCGAAATTTTATGGTGTCCCACTCTTAATTGGTATTAATTGGGTAGTTTTAACCTTTCTTACCGCCACCCTGTCCCGGCGTTTTCTCAAGCATAAATGGCTGGCAACAATTTGTGGTGCTTTAATGATGGTAGGACTCGATTTTTTCGTCGAACCCATTGCTCCAATCTTTGACTATTGGTACTGGGATACTGGCAATGCGCCGCTGAGAAATTATGTGGATTGGTTCTTTGTTTCTTTATTCATGCAGGTGCTTGTGATTAAAGATTTGCCGGAGAAAAGTCATGCGCTACCTGGTCACCATTTTGTTTCACAGGCGCTGTTTTTTATTTTATTTTATGCAAGATACCAATTTTGACATAGCCATTATTGGGGCCGGGGCAGCTGGCCTCCACCTTGCGCTAGCCATGGGCAAGGAGCAATTTTTCCAGAATAAACGAATCCTTATTCTTGAAAAGTCAGCTAAAGAGCAGAACGACCGTACCTGGTGTTTTTGGGAGAAAGGTGAAGGTTTATGGGACCATTTACTTAAAAAAAGCTGGTCAAAGGGAGATTTTTTTTCCAAAGACACGTCAATTTCGTTGAGCCTGGCGCCGTACCGTTACAAAATGATTCGTTCTATTGATTTCTATAAATATGCAAAGAATGAAATTGCTTCTAACAGTATTTTTCAATGGATAAAGGAGGACGTGCAATTTATTCAAAACGGAACACCGATCCAGATAAACGGAAGGGGCGACTGTTATACAGCAGACTATGTATTTGACAGCCGCGTTCACGAAGATTTCAACCAGGCAAACGATAAATACACACGAATCTTACAGCATTTTAAAGGTTGGGTTATCCGTACCAAGGAGGACCGTTTTGATCCAGACCGTTTTACTTTAATGGATTTTAGACTTGTTTGGCCCAATACTACAAGCTTCACTTACGTGTTGCCTCTAAATAAACAAGAAGCATTAGTTGAGTTTACATTGTTTTCTACATCATTGCTAAACGGTAGCGACTACGAAAACATGTTACGCCTGTACGTTAATGATGTATTGAAACTTCAGGAGTTTGAAATTGTAGAGCAAGAGCAGGGTGTTATTCCAATGAGCGATTTCCCTTTCGAAAAAAAATCTATTGGGAATCATATTCGAATAGGAACTGGTGGGGGATGGATTAAGCCTTCAACGGGTTATTCTTTTAAGAATTGCGAACGAAATTCTAGAAAAATCGTGGTGAATTTAATGGAAGGGAGGCAGCCTGACAAAGGTGTTATTTCCCAAAAATTCCGCTTTTATGATTCCTTATTTCTTGATGTACTAAAGCGCAAAAACAAAATGGGACCGCAGATTTTCAAAATAATGTACTCCAAATGTCCGGTTCAAAAAATTTTCGCATTCCTGGACGACCAAACCAGTTTTACTGAAGATTTAGGAATTATGGCTGGCTTTCCCAAGCTCCTTTTTCTTCGTTCATTTGTCAAATACATGACCCGTTAATGGAGCTTCTAACGCACTGCCTTGCTTGCAACTCAACAAACAGTCATTCGTATTTACAAGTGCCAGCGATGATGCACGAACGTTTACCTGAAAAATACAATTTTAACCTTTGTAATGATTGTGGTCTTGTGTTCCTTAACCCTCCTGTACCGGAAAATGAATTAAGCGAATTCTATTCTCCCAACTATTTACCATACAGAATTGAAGATGCTTGGGGCAAATATGCTCGTATTGTTAAGCAAGATCAGTTAAATATAGATAGAGCTAGGGTTAAACGGTTAAAAGAACACTATAAATTAACCAATAAATCCCGAATACTTGATGTTGGCTGTGGCAGGCCTACCTTTTTGGCCTGCTTGCGAAATCAAACAACAGCTAGTCTTATTGGCCTTGATTTTAGTGATGAAGGTTGGAAGAGCAAACTGGAAACGTATCATGACATTGACCTTAGAATTGGTGAAGTGGCCGATTTGCAAGGAGAAAAACCCGTCGACGTTATCACCATGTGGCATTATCTGGAGCATGATTATCGCCCACGGTTACACTTGCAGCAACTACTTGACATTACGCATCCCCAGACCAAACTCATTATAGAAGTACCCAATTTCGACAGCTATACCAGACGCAAATTTGGCCAACATTGGGCAGGTTATCATACCCCTCGCCACACAGCTATTTACTCACCGGGTAATTTAGAGCTCTTAATAAAAAATAGCGGATGGCAAGTCGAAAAGGTACTTACTTATGGCACCCTTAATCCCTATACACTCCACTGGATGAGTCGAATGGAGAAGAAGTGCATTGACTGGTCGGGTTCTATGGAAAAAAGATTTGTTGACTTTGTGGCAGGCAAGGCATTAACTGCACCGATATACATGCTGCAAAAATGGTTTTCTATGGGAATTATGACCATTGTAGCCAGGCCCTCTTAAAAAAGATTAACGGTTTAAATAGGGAGCCAAAAGATCTTTACCTCCCCAGGTATCTATTGAACGGTAAGGCTGAAATCGTGCGAATAACTCCTCTTTATACCAATCGATTTTTCGTGTTTTTCGAATAGCCTCCTGATGTTCGATGCTTTTGTACGCAAAGTTTTTGAGAGACTCCAGGTTTTCCCAAAGGCTAAAAGTGGCCATTTGTATCAACGGCGCTTCGCCAATCCCTTTTGTATAAATTAGTCCTGGGCAACCTTGTTCTATAGGTCGTTGAGATATCGGGACGTATTTCCAAAATTTAATCAGCTTGCCAACCCGAATAGAAGCTCGGGTAACTACTGCTATTAGCGGATTATCCTCATCCAGATCTGTAGAAGCATTAAATGGATTGTTACCCGACCAAAGGCCTTTAGATTGTAAGGGTTTCATAAAAATGGTCCATTGTTCACTTGAATGAGCCTTGTAACGTTTAAAGATTTCTGAATTATTGAAGAAATCATTAGCAGCTTGTTCATTTTCCCAGACACAAAGCAAAGCGTAAACCCCCCAATCTGGCAAGGGACTAAAGCCTAAATCTTTGCCGCTACCCATAAGTTTATAGAAATTTAGTCCCCTTGTTTTGCCTAAGTAGAAATGAGCAAACTGCATTTGACCAACAGCCCACATTCTTTTTAACACACCGGGGAAACGAAATAGAGTTAGTGTTGTAATAGAACCCATTAAAAGGTATTGTATAGAGTATACAAATCTATCCCTATTCAATTGAAAAATACTTTGTGATTGTAATTAAATTCCTCCTTTAATCTCCGGGCAAGCCTTACCACTAAAAGCACTTAAATGAGACCAATTAACGAGATAACGTTTGTTAAGTAAGAAAGGTAACCATATACAGATTACCCTTTAATTGAATTTAGGATGCGGATTAAAATTTAAAATACAGTGCTGTTTCCCCTGTGAAATTAATCTGACTAAAATTGTCATAAAAAGCATATCCGCCCATAAGGTTTAGACCTATACGTTTTGCAATAATAAACTCCACACCTAATCCCAGTCCGTTATTTACATAAGACTCCTTTTCCCTCCTTGTTGTCGAACCATAAGGAGGGTTAGGATCATATTCAAAAACATCATAGCTGTTGGAATAGAAATGGTTTCCCTGATACGCGAAAAAATCGACGTATCTGGTTTCAATAAGATTGTATAAAAAAGTTAGGCCCACACTATAGCGTTCTGAGTTTGCGTCCTTATATGGGGCGAAATTTACCTGTGCCCCAAATTTTTTGGGCATAAACCTGTAAGAAAGCCCATATCCAGTTGTAAATCCGGCCCCTGCGCCAAGAGAATGTTTGAACTTCGATTCGTTCTGCGCCTGATCCAATTGCGCGTTTACCGCGGTACCGGTGGATAAAAACAAACCCAGAAAAAAGCAAATGATGAGTAAATTTTTCATTTTAAATAGTATTAGTTGCTTGGGTGCCGACAATTTCCAGACCGCAAAAAGCAATTCCCCGTTTCCTGCCCGGGTGCGAAACCTACATCAGAAAGTATATTCAGGAACCGTGTTAAGCCGTTTAACAGTTTGATCAACGAAGTTTATCTCTGCCGCAAATAGCTTCATTCCATTGGTAACCAATAGAAAAGGAACCTGCAATGTGAGGTTGTACCGCGCCGCCTGGTCGAAGACTTTCTGATCAAGCGCGACCGAAGAACTCTTGCATTCAATAATCATCCATGGAACCATCGAACGGGTGTAAACAACAATATCTGCACGCTTAAAAAGTCCGTTCATCGTTAATGCAACCTCAACAGCCATAAGGTTCTGAGGATACTTATGCTGATTTACCAGAAAATGAAGTACATGCTGCCTCACCCATTCCTCAGGTGTTAAGGAAACGTATTTATTTCGAAAAACATCCAGAATTTGCGTTCTTTGTCCTGAACCGCGGGTCTTTACGTCAAAAGAAGGAAGGTTAAGCGTCCCAGGCAAAATCTGATATTGGATTACTCATGAAAAGCAAAGAAGACATTGTAGCCAACTGGTTACCACGATACACAGGATTACCGTTGGAAAAGTTCGGTAAATATATCCTTCTAACCAATTTCACAAACTACGTCGAGAAGTTTGCTGAATTTATGGGAACCACGGTCGAAGGTGCCGATCGTCCCATGCCAACTGCTACTGCAGAAGGAATAACAATTATTAAATTTGGAATGGGTAGTCCTAACGCCGCTATTATCATGGATCTGCTGTCTGCTATTAAGCCAAAAGCTGCATTGTTTCTTGGAAAATGCGGCGGTCTTAAGAAAAAGAATTCGGTAGGTGACCTGATTCTGCCGATTGCGGCGATACGGGGAGAAGGAACTTCCAACGACTATTTACCTGCAGAAGTACCGTCGCTTCCAGCGTTCAGCCTGCAAAAAGCGGTTTCTACCACAATCAGGGACTTTGGCCGCGACTACTGGACCGGTACTGTTTACACAACCAATCGCAGGGTTTGGGAACACGATGACGCGTTTAAAAAATACCTCGAAAAGATCCGTGCAATGGCAATCGATATGGAAACTGCTACTATTTTTAGTGTCGGGTTTTACAATAAAATTCCAACAGGAGCAATTTTGCTTGTCAGCGATCAGCCAATGGTCGCAACAGGTGTGAAAACCGAAACAAGTGATATTGAGGTGACACGAAACTATGTCGATGACCATATCAAGATTGGGATTCAATCATTGAATCAGCTCATCAATAAAGGAGATACAGTGAAGCATCTTAAATTTTAGTCCATCAGTTTGAGGTTTATTGCTGACATATTTTCACTTCGCCGGCATTGGACAATGATTGCTCTTGACATAGTTGTGTAACTAAAGTCTCCCGTTAAATTCCACGACTTTAACCAAATGATCTTGTTTGAAATCCAATTTATCTAAGGCTTAAAACGATCAACTCTAATTCTAGCCAGTCAACCAGTGTTTTGTGAATCGTGACATGCCGGATAGTTTTGCCCTCTAATTTCGCCGACATTCGTAAAGACTCTTGAAAGATCAGAGCATTCAGCGTGATTTTTTTCTGACAGACCAGCTTTGATATGCCCTTAACCAAATAATTGAGCCGCTCTTATTGCCAGATTCTAACCCAGGTTTCAACCATAAATGCTTAACCATTAACTGTAAAAGGCCTTGACGATAGATTCCATTTACAAAGACCTCAGAGCACGGAAATTTTCCCCGGTATATTTCTTTTGCGGGGAAGAGCCTTATTATATTGATCAACTAACACAATACATTGAGCAGAACGTATTATCGGAAGATGAGCGCGAGTTTAATCAGAGCGTCTTATATGGAATAGATGTAACTCCGGATGAAGTTGTAGGAACGGCCAAGCGTTTTCCGATGATGAGCGATTACCAGGTGGTAATCATTAAAGAAGCGCAATTATTAAAAAAAGCGGAAGAGCTTGATAAATATCTTCTGCATCCACAGAAAAGCACCATCCTTGTGATTGCCTGGCGCGGCAAGGAGCCGGATAAACGGAAAAGCTTCGGTAAAAACATTGAAAAAAATTCGGTGTATTTCAAAAGTGATCGGTTAAAAGATGAGAAGATACCCGAATGGGTGAGCAATTATCTTCATAAAAAATCATACAGGATTACCGCTCAGGCTGCAATTATGGTTGCTGAATTTGTTGGAAATGAGCTCGAGAAGATCGTTAATGAAGCCGATAAGTTGATGGCGAATTTTCCTCCCGGCTATGAAATCAAAGAAAAAGATGTCGAGCTACAGGTAGGCATAAGCAAAGAGTACAACGTTTTTGAATTCCAGAAAGCTTTAGGGACAAAAAACATTCTAAAGGCAAACCAGATTGCTTTTCACATGGCAGCAAATCCTAAAAATCATCCTATTCAAATGACGCTTGGTTCTCTTTTTGGCTTTTTTAGTAAGATCCTTCATTATCAATGGCTAAAAAGTAAAAACCAAACGAATTACGCCTCGGCAATGAGTGTTCCTCCCTTTTTTATCAAGGACTACGAAACCGCAGCCAGGAATTATTCTCCGGCAAAGCTGATGCGGATCATGCAGCACCTGCGTGCCTATGATTTACGTTCGAAAGGTTTTAACAGTGATACCGACAGCAGCGAACTAATAAAAGAACTCACATTTAAAATAATACATTGATGAATTTCTGGCTAGTAAAATCAGAGCCTTCCACTTACTCCTGGTCGCAGCTTTTAAAAGAAAAAAAAGCAGTGTGGGACGGCGTACGGAATTATTCGGCGCGGCTCAACCTTTTGGCGATGAAAAAAGGTGACCTGGCGTTGTTTTATCATAGCAACGATGGGATGGAAATTGTTGGTATAGCGAAGGTTGTCAAGGAAAATTATCCAGATGCTACCGCCGAAGATCCGCGCTGGGTTGCTGTCGATCTGGCCCCGGAGAAAGCGTTAAGAAGACCTGTTACATTGAAAGAAATAAAAGCAACGCCTGCTTTGGAAAATATGGCACTTGTGAAGTTATCCAGGTTGAGTGTTTCGCCTGTTAAAAAGGAGGAATTCGATAAGATTCTGGAAATGTCTGAAGATAAATGATGCGGGTAGCTTGAACAGTGAGATGGGTGGTTTCGCGAATTGAAATTTTAAAACGAAGCGCGCCGAGAATTTAAACTGTCGACTGCTAAGCAGACCTTTGTGGGTCAAACCAGTTACAGCAAACCTACCTTAAAATAAAAATCCCCTCCAGTAAAACTGGAAGGGATTTGGAGCGAAAGACGGGATTCGAACCCGCGACCCCGACCTTGGCAAGGTCGTGCTCTACCAACTGAGCTACTTTCGCATTGGGGTTGCAAAACTAATACAAAATCGTTTTCTCCAAAATTTTTTTATCGGTTTTACAAGCTTACAGCATTTGCATTACCCAAACCTTTGGATACCAACCTTTTCTATATCGAACTAGTTTGCAAAAAGGTTTCTTTCACTTAAAATTTGCTCAAACTCAGGGCGAGAAAGGTTGTCTAAATACGTCGTACTTAATACTTTATACTCTCACCCCAGCATCTTCCGTATCTCACTCAGCTTCATCAATGCCTCAACCGGCGTAAGATTGTCAATATCTAATTCAGAAAGCTTCTCCCTAATCTGCTCCAGTAACGGATCGTCCAACTGGAAAAAGCTAAGCTGCATGCCCGTTTGAACAGATTCCGGAACCCGAATTGGCTTTTGCGCTCCTTCCCGCCTGTGCATCTTTTCGAGTTCAAGCAGAATTTCTGATGCCCGTTCAACTATTCGTTTTGGCATTCCGGCCAGCTTAGCTACGTGAATCCCAAAGCTGTGATTAGATCCGCCCTCCTTCAACTTCCTTAAAAAAATTACCTTTTGGTTGATTTCCTTAACCGAAACATTAAAATTCCGGATGCGTGGAAACCTGTCGGTCATTTCATTAAGTTCGTGATAGTGGGTTGCAAACAGTGTTTTCGCACGATAAACGGGCTGTTCGTGGATAAATTCTGCGATCGCCCAGGCAATGGAAATCCCATCATAAGTGCTTGTTCCGCGACCGATCTCATCGAGTAGAATCAGGCTTCTTTCGCTCAGGTTGTTAAGGATGGAAGCCGTTTCGTTCATCTCCACCATGAAAGTGGATTCCCCACTATTAATATTATCGGAAGCGCCAACCCGCGTAAATATTTTATCGACCATCCCGATTTTAGCGGCAGACGCTGGCACAAAGCAGCCGATCTGAGCCATTATCGTGATGAGTGCTGTTTGGCGCAGCAATGCGGATTTACCCGACATATTCGGACCGGTGATCATCATTACCTGGGTATTTTCCGGATCAAGGAGCACATCGTTGCTAACGTATTGCTCACCTGTTTTAAGCAGACGCTCAATTACGGGATGACGGCCGTCTTTTATATCGATAACAAAGCTGTCGTTTACTTCGGGGCGGGAATAATTATTATCCGTCGCAAGCCTTGAAAAACCAAGCAGACAATCAAGCTGAGCAAGCAACATCGCATTGTGCTGGATTGGCTGAATGTAATCGGCCATCGCAGAAACCAGCTCGTTATAAATCCGGTATTCGAGGGCTGCGATCTTGTCTTCCGCCCCGAGAATTTTTTCTTCAAACTCCTTTATTTCGGGCGTAATATACCTTTCTGCGTTGACAAGGGTTTGCTTACGTATCCATTCTTCAGGAACCTTTTCCTTGTGCGAATTCGTGACTTCAAGGTAATATCCGAAAACGTTGTTAAAACCAACTTTCAGAGAGCTGATCCCGGTTCTTTCAGTTTCGCGTTGCTGAACTTTAAGAAGATAATCTTTACCCTTATTTTTCATCTCCCGCAGCTCGTCCAGCTCTGCATTAAATCCTTCAGCGATCACATCTCCTTTATTTAGCAACGCCGGCGGATCAATGGCAATCTCTTTATCGATTCTTTCGCGGATGAGTGCGCAGGGATTCAACTGGTCACCGATAGTGCGCATCATAGGATCACTGGAAGCAAGGCACATTTCCTTTACTGGAACAATGGCGATAAGTGCACGGCGGAGCGCATGCATTTCGCGTGGATTGATCCTTTGGACTGCCACCTTTGCGATAATGCGTTCCAGATCACTTACCTGCTTAAGCTGAATGGAAAGTGCATCCGCCAGCTCAGTGGTTTTCTGAAGGAGATCAACCACCTGTAAACGCTCATTGATAAGGCGGATGTCTTTTAAAGGCAATGCCAGCCAACGTTTCAACAAACGTGCTCCCATTGGGGTAAGCGTTCGGTTGATAACATCAAAAAGGGTAAGCGCTTGTTCATTTACCGAATTAAACAACTCCAGGTTCCGAACGGTAAAGCCATCCAGCCACATAAACCGCTCTTGCTCAATCCTTGAAACGGAAGTGATATGGGCGGTTTTATCATGATTAGTTTCGGCGAGATAATACAGGCAAGCACCTGCAGCCACAATGGCCAACTGAAGCTTGTCGATTCCAAAACCTTTTAATGAAAGCGTATCAAATTGCTTATTGAGCAACTCTCCGGCATAATCTGACTGAAAGATCCAATCGTCGAGGGAATACGAAAAGTATTTCTCGCCAAACTGCTCAATGTATTTGCGGTAACGTGGTTTTGAAACAAGGACTTCACCGGGCTGAAAGTTATGTATCAGCTTTTCGATGTAATCGATGCCGCCTTCAGCAACCATAAATTCCCCGGTGGAGTGATCCAGGAAAGCTACTCCTGCATTTTCGCCATCGTAATGAAGCGCAGCAAGAAACGTGTTGCTTCGGTGATCCAATAGCTTGTCGCTGATAGAAAGGCCAGGCGTTACCAGCTCTGTAACTCCGCGCTTGACAATGGTTTTGGTAAGCTTCGGATCTTCGAGCTGATCACATATGGCTACACGCAGACCGGCACGAACAAGCTTGGGAAGATAATTTTCAAGGGAATGATGCGGAAAACCCGCTAGCTCAATGAACATTGCAGACCCATTGGCTCTGCGTGTAAGAACGATTCCAAGTATTTTCGAAGCGCGCACGGCGTCCTCTCCAAACGTTTCATAGAAGTCCCCTACTCTAAATAACAACAAAGCATCGGGATACCTGGCTTTGATGGTATTGTACTGTTTCATCAATGGCGTTTCGGCCACAGATGCAGACGGGGCAGTTTTGATCGCTTTCAAAAAAGGGGGAACCGGTAATTTCACCAGCCCCCAAATTTACAAATATCCCCTGGGCCTTTCATATCCCTTTACCTCCACGTTAATAACTTTTAATAATTCCTGGATTAGCGTTGTTCGGTTAAGTCTTCCTTGCTAAAATGCTGCAGTCGGTAATCCTCTGCTTTACCTTTTGGATAGAGTATCTTAATTTTATTGGGTAGTTAGATTCTAGCTCCAGTATCTAATCGCTTAATGCCAGTAGATCTGGACTCTTGTCAGCGGCTAAACGCTAAGAGATCCCCTCACTCTTATCTAAATTCAGCGAAATCTGCGGGCAAATTAATCCTGCTATTCATTATTAAAATAAAACGAGGATCTGTTTTACTTTTACAGCGAATCATGCGGAAATTAAAAACGACCGAGCTCAACCGCCAAAAGCCCGAAGAGTATCGGTATAAAGAAAAATGGCCAGTCAGAATTATACTCGATAATGTTAGAAGTCTACATAATATCGGGTCGGTTTTCAGAACGGCTGATGCGTTTTCCGTCGAAGCAATCTACCTCTGCGGAATATGTGCTGTTCCTCCCAACAAGGAAATTCATAAAACAGCATTAGGGGCAACAGAAACAGTTGCCTGGGAATATTTTGAAACCACAGATCTTGCAGTTGCCAAAGTGCTTAGCGAAGGTTATACCGTTGTGCTGGTAGAGCAAACTGACAGCAGTATTTCGTTAACTGATTTTATTTATGCAGGAGAAAAAATTGCGCTGGTTTTCGGTAACGAAATCGACGGCGTTTCTGATAGCATTTTACCGTTGGCTGCTGCCGCTGTTGAGATTCCTCAGTTCGGCACGAAGCATTCCCTTAATATTTCTGTTTGCGCAGGAATTGTGATGTACGAGCTTTTTACAAATAGGAAATGATCGCCTAGCGCAGTTTTTAGAAATCAGCGTACTATCGTAACTGTCCCATTAAAATCATGCATTTCACCTTTGAAATCAGCAACAGCTATCTTATAAACGAACACATCTCCGCTGAGCTCGCTGTTTGAGCCTTTATGCGTATAATCGCCGTTCCAGCCGATTTCCCAGTTCCTTGTTTCAAAAACAACGTCACCCCAACGATTGAATATCAGCATGCTATATTGATTTCTGTCGATACCAACTCCGTCTGGTCGGAACATCTCATTTCTCCCATCGTCATTATAAGGAGTGAAGGCATTCGGAACATAAACCGCAAAATCTTCTGTGATCTCCACCATCTTGCTGTAAAAATCCTTGCAACCGTATTCATTGATAACGGTAAGACTTACATTGTATTCGCCGATTTCGGTGTAATGGAAAGAAGGGCGGGCAAGAAATGATTCATCTCCATCTGCACGATCGTCAAAATCCCATATATATGCTACCCCACCGATGCTATTATTTTCGAAATTCAAATGTGCGTCCAGCAAAGGAACTTTATTAAATTCAGGAATAAACGACGCCGTTGGAGTTGGGTTAACGATTATGTAGTTATCAATGTTGACCGTACTTCTACACCTATTCGTATCGGCTACAGTTAGGGTCAGATCAAAGGTTCCATAAGCAGGATAGCAAAACTCAACCTGCTGCCCGCGCACAACGACACCTCTTCCGTCGATCCATTCATAAATTCCGCCCGTAATCTCAGCAGCCACAAGGTTTATGCATTCCCCGGCACAAATGGTTCTGTCGGTGCTCGTAATAGCCGCCACAGGCAATGGATTTACCACGAGGCCAAACTGTCTGCCGACTACACACGCATGCGCATCGGTGACCATCACATTAATAGCACCGCCTGAATCGGGAGTGATCGTAAGAATTTCCCCATGATATCCATTATCCCAGCTGAATGAATACGGGTAAACGCCACCAATTGCAGAAGCATAAATCGTTACTGAATCGCCGTGGCAGATCTCTACATCTCCTGAAATAAGTGGCCTGATCTCATCTGGCTGGTAAATGTTTGTGATTCCGGAAACTGCACAGCCATTACCATCATGCACATTCACCGAATAGAATCCAGCCTCAAGCGAATCGACAGTAAATCCATGCATTCCGTTGTTCCAGTCAATCACGTAAGGAAGAATTCCTCCTGTTACCGTTGCCTGGATGCGACCATCGCCCAGGCCGAAACACCTGGCGCTGTCGGAGTCGATCGTAAGGTTTAATGGCGTCGGCTCGCTCACAATAATACTATCGACGATGCTGCAGCCGTTGGCATCAGTGATACTAACACGGTAAACACCGGCAGAAAGATTAGTCACTGATGGGTTCCCCCAATAACCGGTTGACCAGTTGTATTGATAAGGAGCTGTCCCGCCTGAGGGCGCAACGGTCGCAATTCCGTTTGCCGCTCCAAAGCATAAAACATCAGTTATTATTAGGGAATTGGAGAGCAGTGTCGGCTCTGTGATTGTTGTCTCCAGAAAATCCGTGCATCCCGTTTCGTCAGTAGCAACTGCAGTGTAAACACCTACAGGTAAATTTTGCAGAGACAGCCCGGTATTTCCATTTGACCAAACGAGGCTAATATTTCCGGTTCCGGCAGAAGCCGTCAGAATAATCTGCCCATCGCTCCCACCAGCACAATTAACATTTTGAAAATGGGAAATGCTCAACACTGGCGCTCCGGCATCAGCAAACGAATTGTTCAACTGGATCGAGCATGCATTCGCATCAGTGATAACAACACTGTAGCTTCCTGAAGCAAGTCCGGTAATTTCTTCTCCAATGCCACCGTTGCTCCAGTTAAATGAATACGGAGACACTCCACCGGTTATGACTGCTGAAACAGACCCATTCGACGATCCGCAAGTAGAGGATTGCACTGTTACTTCTCCGGAAAGTTGAGCCGGCTCTGGAAGGGTGAATTCGCTTTCAACGGAACATCCATTAATATCAGTTACCTGCAGTAAGTAAGTTCCGGAACCAAGCCCGGTGGCCGAATCTGTTCCTGCCGTCCCGCTCCACGAATATGAATACGGCAGGTTTCCTCCGCTTGCAAGTGCTGCTGCCTTTCCGTTTGCTAAACCATAACATGTTACGTCATCAATGGCGACAGCAACATTCACTGGAGCTGGCTGCATGATGCTCAGTTGCTGAGTTACAGTGCAACCGGCCGCATCCGAAAGGCTTAGTGTATATGCTCCCGCGGGGAGATTTTCAAAAGCACTATAGGCCGAAGCCTGGTTATTGAGCGTCCAGCTTACAGCTCCAGAATTTCCTGCTACAGAAGCATGAACACTTCCATTGGGCAGCCCGTTGCACGTTACATCAACAACGGATAGAGAAGCGATCGCCAGGTTGGAAAGCTGCGGAACATCGAAAGAAGCAGACACGGTGCATCCGCCCTGATCTGAAACAGTAACGTCATAATTTCCTGCGCTTAATTCGGTAATTGCCACATCACCTGATCCCGTTGACCAATTGATTACATATGGCATTAACCCGCCTGATAAACTAAGGGAAATGCTGCCGTTCGCCTGGTTGCAAATGGCAGGCATAATAGAAAAAGCGGTAACCTGGAAAGCAACGGGTGCCTGGAGCGTAATTGAGGCAGTATCTGAGCAACCAGAAGAATCGTTGGCGTAAACAAAATAAGTCGCTGCTGAAAGCCCGGAGTTTAGCGGTCCGTTAGCTCCGTTTGACCATGAGTAGGTAACTCCCGGAGGCATACCTGACTCATTCACGGTGATTATTCCGTCATCAAGACCACCACAGGATATTTGCTGAGTCTGGATAATTTCAACGGACAGTGTCGATCCTCCTGCAATTTCGCCGGAATAGTTGTGCTGGCAGCCTTTGGCATCAGTAAGCAATACGCTTATGTATCCTGAAGGTAATCCGGTGATGGTCGGTGTATTTTCACCATTGCTCCATTGGTAGAAATACGGCAGTGTGCCGCCGCTTGCGTCTATCAAAGCGATTCCGGTATTTTGTCCGCAGCTTGCCGGCCAGGCGTTAACCACTCCTCCTAGTGCTGCAGGCTCTGCAAGGCTTATCTCAGCTGACGATACACATCCGTTAGCATCAGATACGTTTACTGAAAAGGTTCCTGAACTAAGTCCGGAAAGGGTCGAATCTGTTGCTCCGTTTGACCAGGAAAAATAATAAGGTGCAGCTCCTCCTGAAACCGAGGCCTGAAGTATTCCATCCGAAAGGCCATTACAACTGATAGTATTTAAAACGACTAAGGAGACTGATATTCCGCCTTGGTCGGCAACGGCGGCGATTTCTGAAACGGAGCATCCACTGCCATCAACGACCGTTACAGTGTAGTTTCCAGCCGAAAGACCAATCGCAGTTAAAGCCGTTTGTCCATCAGTCCAGGTGATCGAATAAGGAGCATTAGTTTCATTAAAGCTAACAGTTGCCGATCCGTTGGTATTACCGCAGACGGAAGGTGACGTACTAATTGTTAAAAGTGTTGCCGCTGGTTCCAAAATAGCTCCGTTTGCCATTACTGAACACCCGTTTGCATCAGTTACTGTAACGGAATAATTACCACCCGTTAATCCTGATAAATTCTGATCAGCTGAACCATTTGACCATTCAAACCCGAATGGAGAAGTTCCGCCTGCTAAAGTTACTTCAGCTGTTCCGTTTGTTCCTCCAAAGCAGGATACATTGCTAATTGAAATACTCGCAGAAAGATCGCATGGAATTACGATGGATCCTGGTATAGTTGCTCCAACCGTTAAAAAACATCCATTTGCATCTGTTATATTAACCGAATAATCTCCTGAAACAAGGTTTTGAGCTGCTGCTGTTGTTTGAGGTGGATTTGTATTCCAAACATATTGATAAGGTGATGTTCCTCCCGAAACAGTTACAGTTGCTGAACCATCATAACCTGTAATAGTTTCAGCCACAATTGAAAGTGTGGCAGCTATAAAGGAAGGCTCTGTAATCATTACAACCAAAGAAGCAGGACAACCAGATGCGTCAGTTGCTGTTGCAGTGTATCCACCAGCAGAAAGGCCTACTACTGTTTCACTTGTCTGTGCATTCGACCATTCAACTGAATAGGGAGCAATTCCTCCGCTCACAGAAACGGTTGCATCGCCGTTCGTTCCGCCGGAACATGTGACATTCGTTTGAGAAACAAGGCTAATCGACGGGCCTGTGCTATTATTGATTGTAATAACCGAGCTTGTAGTGCAAAGATGATTGTCGACGATCGTTACCGCATACGTTCCGGCTGCCTGCCCGCTGATACTTTCGCCGGTGATTAAAGGAATCGTGTTCCAGGTAATAACGTATGGAGCGGTACCGCCGGAGATTTCAATTTCCGCAGCCCCGTTTGAAGTACCGCACGATGCATCGTTGGTGCTGGTAATGATACCGAACGCAGCTGGTTCGTTTATCATGGTTGTGTTCGAACCTTCGCAACCGTTCGCGTCTGTAATTGTAAGCGTATATATCCCTGAGGCAACGTCCGAAAGATCCGGGGTAGTATTTCCATTGCTCCAGCTGTACTGGAAAGGTGCCATTCCACCGGTAACGTAAGATGCAGCAGAGCCATCGGTTCCTCCATTACATGAAACAAGTGTAACTATTAGCTCCACCACAGGAACCTGAGCTCCAACAATATTTGCAGTTCCGGCAGCCGCACAGCCATTTGCATCGGTTAGCTGAACCGTGTATCCACCCTGAGAAAGATTGGTTGCAACTACCCCATTTTGTTCAGGCACCGAATTCCAGGTATACTGGTAAGGGGCCGTTCCCCCGATTATTTCAGCAGCAAGCGTTCCGTCATTTACTCCGCAATTTGCAGGAGTGGAAATTATGTTAACACTTAGTGTTGAAGGCGCTGTCAAAGAAACATTTAACGTTTCTAAACATCCGTTTGCGTCCGTTACGGTTACAGAATGATCGCCTTCAGTGAGCCCGCTTGCAATAGGAGTAGCATTTCCATTCGACCATAAATATTGGTACGGGACTGTTCCGCTTGTAACAGCGATTTCGGCGCCACCATTATTTCCACCGGAACACGAAACATTCTGAGAAGAAACAAGGCTGATTGAAGGTCCGCTGCTATTGTTCACCGAAATTATTTGCGATGCAGAACAGGAATTCGCATCTGTTACTGTGACTTCATATACCCCCGCAGAAAGTGACGAAACTGTTGTTCCTGAGCTAGCGGGAGTAGTATTCCAGCTGCTGGTGTAAGGCGCTGTTCCACCGGAAATCTGTACTTCTACGGATCCATTGGCGCTGCCACAACTTGCAGCGACTGAAGTACCCGTTAAAGAAAGAGCCGTTGGCTGATTTACGGTTACCGCGGCTGTTGCCGAACAACCTTCAGCATCGGTAACAGTGAGTTGATAGGATCCGGAAGCAATTGCCGACAAGGACGAAGCCGTAGATCCATTGTCCCAACTGTATTGGTAAGGTGCAGTTCCGGAATTTACCGAGGAAGAAACGCCTCCGTTTGTCCCGGCATTGCAGGAAACTGCCGTTGCCGTTAAAGAAACAGAAGGTGGTAATGAAGAATTCAGTGTGAAGCTTTCAGTCGAGGTACACCCATTAGCATCCGTAACAATCACCGACCAGGAACCTGATGAAAGTCCTGAAACTGACTGCGACGCCTGCGAAGGTGTTGTATTCCAGTTGTACTCGTATGGACCCACTCCACCCGCGACTGCAACTGAAGCAGAACCATTCTGGTTTCCGCAGCCAGGATCATTCGTTGTAAGGTTAGCAATAAGTGCAGCCGGGGCAGCAATGTCAACCTGCAATGCAGCCGAACATCCGCCAGCATCTGTTACTGTGAATGTGTGAACGCCTTCTCCAAGTCCATTTGCTGACAACGCAGAAGATCCGCTACTCCATGAAAACACATAAGGGAATTGGCCGCCGCCCGCCGTTACTTCTGCCGAACCGTTGTTTCCTCCTGCACACGTTACACCCACAACAGAAACAAGGGCTATTGACGGTCCACTGGAGTTAGAAATTGACTCTGTTGCCGACTGCTGACAACCGTTGGCATCCGTTACCATGACATCATAAGTTCCGGCCGATAAATTATTTACAGAAAAAAGTGTTGATGTCGGAGTTGTGTTCCAAATCAACGTATATGGACCTGTTCCACCAGTAACGGCAGCGGTCACAGATCCATTTGCATTTCCACAACTTGCATCGGATGAAGAAGTACTTATGTTTAAACCTGCAGGACTTGTGACAGAAGTGCTTGCCGTGGCTAAGCAGCCGGAAGCATCAGTTACAGTTAAGGTAAAGGTTCCGGGTGCAACAGCTGTTAGTGTTGCACCCGTCTGACCATTACTCCAGTTATAACTATATGGAGTCGTTCCGCCTGTAACAGTAGAACTAGCTGATCCGTTTGCAAGCCCGCTGCAGGTTGCATTGGTTGCTGTTAACGAGATCGTTGGCGCCGATCCGCCTCCTACTGAAGCTAAGGAAGTTGTAGAACAACCGTTTACATCGGTAACTGTGACAGTATAATTTCCGCTGTTAAGGTTTGAGGCTGTTGAGGAGTTCTGAACCGGCGTAGAATTCCATGAATACTGATAAGGAGCTGTTCCACCTGCCACCGTTACAGAAACGCTGCCGTTTGCATTTCCGCAAGTGGCGGAAGTTGAAGATGAATTAGCGGATAAACCAGCCGGTGAAGTAATTGCCGTGCTTGCCGTGGCTAAGCAGCCGGAAGCATCAGTTACAGTTAAGGTA